>ERZ791810.780-NODE-780-length-27841-cov-13.220543_pt1 | contig 27841 bp, 17 predicted proteins | sample MGYA00510304_ERZ791810 | MGnify/ENA primary metagenome ERZ791810 (study PRJEB30046, sample SAMN00791967) | human gut metagenome | study: EMG produced TPA metagenomics assembly of the A metagenome-wide association study of gut microbiota in type 2... | reverse complement strand
ATGAATGAAACGGTGCAGAAATGAATGAAAGTTTGGTCTACTATAAAGTTGAAAAACATAAAAACATCTGCCACCTGCAACGAAAAGCGTGTAACACACTAATTAATAAATAGTTGGAACGTTGCAGATACCTGTTGCAGATAGGTTGCAGATAAAGTATCTGCAACACGTTATATAATCAAAGAAAAAGCCTTGATTCCTTTATGCAAAGCTATGGGATAATTGGGGTGACCCTATGGAGAAATTGTGGTGTCTCTACGGGGAAACGACAGTATCCTTACGTAGAAACTGTAGTGTCCCGCCTTAGAAACTCTCGTTTCCTGCCGTGGAAACTGTAATTTCTAATGCCGGAAACGACAGTTCCCCGCCTGGAAACGGGAAGTCAATGTATACAATAAACTTTTGCCCTCCTGGAGAATTAGCTTATGTAAGGTTTATACTGTGTTGCAGATACTTTATCTGCAACCTATCTGCCGCAGGTATCTGCAACGCTCCAACTATTTATCAACTAGTGCATTACACGCGTTTGGTTGCAGGTGGCAGATGTTTTCATGTTTTTTCAACTTTATAGTAGGAGGATTACGCATCAAAATTAGGGTCACAACCGTAAGTCATAAAACAGATTCACCTCTGTGCCCTCTGTGTACTCTGTGGTGAAAACAGTGCAGACATGAATAAGATTCACTTCTGCGGCCTATATGGTGAATAAATTCAGAACGTTATAGGAAAGTAAAAGAATAACTTCCACGCGAGTGAAGGTTTTCTTTTACTTTTCTTTTTTTATAATAGCTGCAATCATAAAGTAGCTTACTTTTGTTCTTTCTCTATATATTGTATAATCTAAAATAACTAGTGATGCAAAAAATGAATAAAAATGGATTTAGCCAATGTGCCGGAGCGTACATTGAGCGTTTGCGAAAAGAAGGGCGATATTCTACCGCTCATGTTTATAAGAATGCTCTTTTTTCTTTTAGTAAGTTTTGTGGAACAGGTAACATATCGTTCAGGCAAGTCACCCGGGAGTGTTTACGATGCTATGGACAGCATCTTTACGGGTCCGGATTAAAGCTCAATACGGTTTCTACTTATATGCGTATGTTGCGTAGTATCTATAATCGGGGAGTAGAAGCGGGAAGTGCCCCTTATGTTCCCCGGTTGTTTCATGATGTCTATACAGGCGTGGATATCCGGCAAAAGAAAGCATTGCCTGTGACCGAATTGCACAAACTACTGTATGAGGACCCGAAATCCGAACGTTTGCGTCGTACGCAGACGATTGCAGCTCTGATGTTTCAGTTCTGTGGAATGTCATTCGCGGATTTGGCGCATTTGGAGAAATCGGCTTTAGACCGGAATGTGCTTCAATATAACCGTATCAAGACTAAAACACCTATAAGCCTGGAAATTCTGGAAAGTGCAAAAGAGATGGTGAATCAGCTTCGAAGCAATAAACCCGCTCTTCCTGATTGTCCCGACTATTTATTCGATATTCTGCATGGTGATAAGAAGCGGAAAGATGAAAAAGCATATAAAGAATATCAGTCTGCTCTTCGTCGTTTTAATAATTCTTTGAAGGATTTGGCGAGAGTGTTGCGCCTGGACTCACCCGTCACTTCATATACCTTCCGACATTCTTGGGCCACTACTGCCAAGTATCGCGGAGTTCCGATTGAAATGATTAGTGAATCGCTGGGACACAAATCTATTAAAACCACACAAATATATCTGAAAGGCTTTGGATTAAGAGAACGCACAGAAGTAAATAGAAAGAATTTATCTTACGTTAAAAATTACAATGTAAGTAGGTAATAGATAGACAAAACTTTAATAATCAGTATTTAAATGTATCTGTTACTTCTTAGGTAACGGAATCAAATATGACGCAAAGATAGACAAAAATATAAATAGCAAACAAATATTCCCCCATTTTTTTTCGTTTTATCTGATGCATACGGCAAAAAAAAATCCGAACATGAAATAATCATATCTTCATGCCCTATGATTTATATGTCCTGTCTTAAAAAGAATTTCCCCCTTCGCTAAAGGCAAAAACTCTTCTATCACTGTAATTGTCGATGTTTTTCTCTATTTTCATTCCGATTGGTCTTGGTTGTGTGTTTACTGTTACCTAAGAAGTAACAGAATTATATAAGGTAAAAATAGTGGATTAATCAAAAAAGTTTTGAGAATATCTCTATTTAAAAGTATAACATACAAATAAAGATGAAACAAACTAAAGCGGCTTTTAGGAATAAGCCATTTATTTCGTTAAAAGGTAGTATTCTATTTCTGATACTCATTCCGATGAGCGGTCTGGTTCATGCGCAATATTCCATGGGAACAACGGGGCAGTTGATGATACCTACCGCTGAAATGCAGGAGACCGGTACCTTTATGGGAGGAGTCAATTTCTTACCCGAGCAAGTTACTCCATCGGTTTTCAGTTTTCCTACCATGAACTATTTTGTAGATATGACTCTTTTCTCTTTTATCGAATTCACTTACCGGATGACATTACTCAAAATGACAACCGGTACAGGCAGGACGGGTTATCATAATCAGGACCGTTCTAATACGATTCGTATTCGTCCGCTAAAAGAAAGTCGCTATTTCCCAGCTGTTGTGATTGGTGGAGATGATCTTTTGACGGAGAAGAAGACTCCGTATTGGGGAGCTTATTATGGTGTGTTGACAAAGACTATCGGATTTCGTTCGGGAGACCAATTGGCTGTAACGGCCGGATGGTATATTCATCAAGGTGATTGTCGTGTATTTAATAAAGGACCTTTCGGAGGTGTCCGCTATACGCCTTCTTTTTGCAAAGAATTGAAGTTGATGGTGGAATATGATACGCGTGGATGGAATATGGGTGCTGCCATGCGCTTTTGGAAGCATTTGTCCGTCAATGTGTTTACTCGTGAATTTACATGTGTTTCCGCCGGTCTGCGGTATGAATGTACATTAATGCATTAAAAGAAGATGAAAAGGATTGTTAGTGCGACCGCTGTTTTTCTCTGTGGTATTTCTTTGTTACAGGCACAGCCAGTTCGTGTGAGTGAGACACTGAAAGAGTTGGATATGGAGAATATTTCAGTTGTGGAGAAAAGTGACACGATAACTGCGGCTTTTGAGACCTCTGCTTATAGAGGTATTTATAATGGAATCGGTATTGCCATACGCCATTTGGTTACTATACCGGAAATACCGACTTTGCAGCTACTTATATTAGATAATGCCTTACCACAATTATGCATAACCATCCCTGCAGAATTGATTCAAAAATATCAGTCCGGTGAATGTGCGTTGGATGAAGTGTATCGTAAGATGGGGATGACTACTTCTACCGAAACTGCTGTGCGTCAGCTGAAAGGTGTAAAGCGAAAAGAAAGTTCTTTCGGTAAGATGGATTTGGTAGTATATCCCAACGTGATGTTAGTCAATAATGTAACTTATAAGTTGTATAAGGCGGCTCTCGAGTTGCAGCCTGCCCTGGAAATGCAATTATGGAAAGGAGCTTCGCTACGGATGCAGGTTTCTTTACCTGTTGTAAGTAATGAAGATGGTAAGTGGAACTGCGTTCGCTTGGGATTCATGGCTTTGCGACAGGATTTTCGCTTGGCTAATCATTGGAAAGGATACCTCACAGGCGGTAGCTTCTCCAATGATCGCCAGGGACTTGCAGTAGGCATCGGCTATTTTTCGGCAAATGGTCGGTGGACGGTAGAAGGTGGAGGAGGAATAACCGGCTCTGCTCATTTCTATGGTAGCGAATGGAAAATGAGCAAGTGGAAAAGAGTCAATGGACAGATTAGCGTAGGATATTATATTCCGGAAGTGAATACCTTGGTAAAAGTAGAAGGAGATCGCTTTATTTATGGCGATTATGGAGTACGCGGAACTCTTTCACGCTACTTCGGCGAATATATTGTAGGTATATATGGTATGTATACAAATGGAGCAACGAATGCAGGATTCAACTTTTCTATTCCATTACCGGGAAAGAAACGCAAGCGACATCTGCTACGGGTAATGCTTCCCGAATATTTTGCTTTTCAGTATGATATGCGTAGCGGGAATGAATATGCCCATCGTTCGTTGGGCGAAAGTTATAGTGTTGAACCTAAGTCGGCAGAGAATTCACATTTCTGGCAGCCGGATTATATTCGATATTATTTGATTAAAACGAGTGAGAAGTGAAACATGATTGATATTTTAACTAGTATTTTTAACAAAATTGAAACATTATGAAAAGTGTAAAATGGTTTTATGTGGGTGCCATGGCAATAGCCTTGGGTATGTTAACTTTTGCGACAGTAGCCTGTCACGATGATGATGACGATCCGAAACCGGCAGAAGGGGAAGTAATTGAAACTCCAAAACCGGTAGTGGAGTATTACATTATGGGTACGGTGACTTCTGGAGGAAAAGCAATGAATGGGGTAAAGGTAAAAGTGGGTAGTAAAAATTACACAACCGACTCGAATGGTAAGTTCTCTGTTACAGAAAGTGCTACAGGTACTTATAGTATTGAAACGTCTTCTAATGGATATCTTTCACAGAAAACGTCAGTTGTCATTGCAGAGAATGCAGAGAATCGTAGTGTGGTAACGGTAGCTCTGGCTCTGACAAAGGAGAGTCGGAAAGAAACGGTGTCAGTAACTGCAGAAGAAGAAATTAAAGTAGAGGATAATAGTGAATCTAATACTACCATTGAAGATCCGGGAGAAGTTGCTCCGGAAGCAGTGGTAGAGGATAAACCACTCGTGAAAGTCGAATTGGCAATACCGGCAGGTGCAATTGATACAGAAGCTAGTGCAAGCCTTATTAGTGATGGGAATGTTGGCATTAGTGTAACAACCTTTGTTCCTGCTCCTGCAGAAGTGACTACTGAAGTGAAGGCTGAAGAAGTGAATAAAGATATACCTAAAAGCATCCCTTTAGCTGCTGCTAAATTTGAACCGTCTGGTTTGCAATTTGCAAAAAAGGTTACGATTTCTATTCCTAACCCTATCCCTGGAATAACATTCGCTGATGCTGATATGATACTTACTTATCAGAATCCAGATACAGGAGAATGGGGAGATGCAAAAGATAATAAGGGAAATGTAATTAAAAATATATCTTCTACTACAGAAGGTGGAGCTGTCACTGCATATACAGCCGATGTCGATCACTTCTCTGCTTATGCAATAGAAAATAAAGTATACAGCAAGATTAGTAATGAAACTGTGACAACTAATATTCTAGGACAAGCTAGTCGTGATAATAGCGAGAATGCTAAAGCAGTGACTGGTATTGAACTGAAATATAAGGAAAAGTCTGGTTGGGACTATGATAAGAATGATGCTGGTCTTGTTGCTGAAGTTAAATCGCAATTAGGAGCTACTACTAGTGAGAGCGATACAAAAACGGTGAATGCAATGGTTGCTTTCATGAAAACTCGTATGTTCTCATTAATGGGATCGGTATCTGGCATTACGGAAACTGAACGTGTTTATAACACTGTAAATGTAAACGGATACACCACTATGAGTTATACTTGCTATGCAAAGGCTCGTACTACCACATTGACGGCTAATGTAAAGTTTAATGGTCAAAACAAGACGGTTTCGATTACAGCAACTCGTTATACCGGAACGGATCATCAATATAAGACGGTTACTTATAATCCGACACATAGCGGCGGTAAGGGTGGTAGTATTTAAGATGTTTTATAGTAAGGGGCTTGGATTCGTTTGTAGCATTGAATCCCTGCCTTAGCCGATTAGGAAAAAGTACAGAGGTACATCTTTACCTAATCGGGGCCACGCATCAGATCTTATTTTGATGCATATTTCCCTGAATATCAACTGTCTGTGAAGATCGTTGATATGATTTGAAACGATTCATTGAATCGATATGTAATATTTTTAATAAAACCCTTTTGAATATGTTCCTTTTTTAATAAACCCTTTGGGGCATGTTCATATAGAGTATAGAGGGAGGAGATCACTGTGAAGCGGTCTCCTCTTTTGCTTTTTGAAAATATTGTATTACGCGAAGTAGTATTGCTAAAATCTGTCTTCCTTGGAGTGTTATTATATTCTTTTTGACTAGATTTGACTAGAAGTAATACCCTAAATTCACAAAACAACTTCCTTTGTCCGTCTGATTGGAGTATCCCAACGATATTTCCAATGGTCCGAAGATGCTGTCCATTCCATAACCTGCACTAACACCGAATAATTGCTTGCCTTTCAATATATCGAAGAAATTACTATCCGTTAGCCCGTAGTTACCCGTCAGCGTGAGATAATGAATGGCTCCCATACGTTGTCTGAACTTAATAGACGCAATCATGATGGTGTTATCCATCAATTCCAGATTGGTGACCCCGGCAAATGGTAATTGCTGTGGAATATAGAAACCGGGTACGTCACCGCCAATGGCATTTTGCAGCGGATAAGGAAAATCTCTTCCGATCAGGATACGTCCATAAATGGAAGGAATGACGGAGAAACGGCGGGTCACAGGGATGACACTTGCCCACGAAGCATTCAATGCTGAAAATGGAGCATGGTCGTTGTATTGTGCCATGTTATCCGTATAAAGCGAATAGGCGGCTCTGAAGTCACTTCCTTTAGAAGGGAAGCGTCCTTTATCGTATGTATTATATTGCACTTGGGCAAAATAACTTAGAAAATGTTCCGATTCCACTTTCAGATCGGAGATTTCAGGTTTCTTGAACAGGAAATCTTTATACTTGTAATATTCAAAACGCAGACCGAGTCCGAAGCGGAAATTCTTGTACCATACATCGGAGAAACCGAATTCTGCCAGATGATATTTATACGTTGTATTATAGGCACGGTCACCTTCCTCGTAAATGTTGATATCGTTGTATTGGAACATATACGAGAAGTTGAAATTACGTTGCTGCATCGGTTCTAGCGTATAGTCTATGCGGGCAGCATATCGTTTACCCAATCGACCGGTAAGAGCCAGGCGGGAAGGAATATGAGTTTTGAGGTCTGCCGTTGCATTCACCAACAAAGACGCGATTTCTTCCGAATCGAAACGGATGCCCAGATTGATTCTTTTTTCGTATTTTTCCTGCAACAGGAAGTTGAGGTGATAACCTTCAGGAGTCTCTTTCAACGTATAGCTGGCACTGGAATAGGATTGGCTGCCACGTAATTGATACAAGGCCTGTTCTATTTGTTGAGTGGTAATGTCACTGTTTTCTTTCAGATTACATTTCTTCATCAGCCATTTTTTATCATCCACCTCTACACCGGAAAATGAGATGTCCGTCACATAAACTGTGCGTGCATTGGAAAGAGAAGAATAAGGGCCATGTTGCTTCGGAGTATAATCTTCGGCTATCCCTATCTTCTTTTTCAAGGCAAGCAACGAATTCCATTGTTCTTTAGCCGCTTCTTCGCCTCTTCGCATCAGAGTGTCGATAGCAGCCGGGGTAAAACTGGCAGATGAATATCCCTCCACATTGACACGGATATAAGTGTCTGTGAGGTCTACATTCTTTTCGTGGTTAGACTGGCAGGTGATGTCTACAATCTGTCCCAGAATATCGGGGACGCTGTTGAGCTTGTCAGCCTTCTTCAAAGCATTCTGCACGTCTACTCCGATAATAATATCGGCTCCCATGGCTTTCACAACATCTGCCGGATAGTTGTTTACAATGCCGCCGTCCACTAATACCATGCTGTCTTGCCGTACCGGAGTGAATACACCCGGAATAGCCATACTGGCACGCATAGCGGTTGAGAGTATTCCGTCATGGAATACAATTTGCTCTCCATTGACAACATTGGCTGCCACACAAGCAAAAGGAATGGGAAGTTTATTGAAGTCGATGGAGTCATGATACCCCACAGTGAGATCTGAAAATAGGTTAGCCAGATTTTGCCCTTTCATGAGTCCTCCGGCAGCAGCATCCTTGGGAGTTTTGGTGAAAGGGATAGAGACTGTATATTTTTCAGACCGCTCACGATCAGTCAATGACATGGCACTTCGTTTGATACGGTCGCTCAACAGGAATGTCCAATCTTGTTTTCGTACCATGCTGTCCAATTGTTCCGTAGTATAACCGATGGCATACAGACCACCTACGATAGCTCCCATACTGGTGCCGGCTATATAGTCAATAGGAATTCCGGCTTCCTCAATTACTTTCAGTGCTTTGATGTGTGCCATTCCTTTGGCACCGCCACCGCTTAGAACGACACCTACCTTTTTCCTTTGCTCTTGAGAATGCAAAGAAAAAGGCAATAAGATGCCAATTGATAAAACTAATGTTGAAAAGATTTGTTTTTTCATTAGGATGTGGTCTAGTGTTGATGTTTAATATAATACAAATGTAGAGCATAATTTGTTTAGTTGTTGAAATAGGAACTAAAAAAAATGTTCCAAAAGTCGGAAATGTGGATTTTTTCTACACCATACAGTGAATTTCCACACTTTCTGCAAAACGAAGAAATATCTAATGCTTTGATTTTAAGCAAATAATGCAGCTAACGCATTTTTGGTATATGAGTTGTAAATAAGGATATAGAACAAACATAAGTTAAATTAAATAATAAGATTCGATATGAGATTATTCTTTTCGAAACATGAGTTGAAACTGAGGAGAAAGAGAACCATTGCTGCTATTATATGTATGGTAGTTGTGTTGGGTGTGTACTGGATACTGACCCGACCTCAGAAGGCTGCGCCGGAAATGCCGACAGTCATTGTTGAACCGGTAGTGAAAGACGACGTAGAGATATACGGGGAATATGTGGGGCGTATTCGTGCCCAACAGTTCGTCGAGGTACGTGCCCGTGTGGAAGGTTATCTGGAAAATATGCTTTTTGCCGAAGGTACATATGTCAATAAGAATCAGGTTTTGTTTGTAATCAACCAGGACCAGTATCGTGCCAAAGCAGATAAAGCCAGAGCACAATTGAAAAAAGACGAAGCGCAGGCTTTGAAAGCGGAACGTGATTTAAAACGTATCCGTCCGTTGTTTGAACAGAACGCTGCAAGCCAGTTGGACTTGGATAATGCGGAAGCTGCATATGAAAGTGCCGAGGCAACGGTAGCCATGAGCGAGGCGGATTTGGCACAGGCTGAACTGGAATTGGGTTATACCATTGTTCGTTCGCCCTTATCGGGACACATTAGTGAAAGAAATGTGGACTTGGGTACATTAGTCGGTCCCGGAGGAAAATCATTGCTTGCTACCATTGTGAAGAGTGATACAGTGTTGGTGGATTTCAGTATGACAGCACTCGATTATTTGAAGAGTAAAGAAAGAAACATTAATTTGGGACAGCAGGATTCCACCCGTTCCTGGCAGCCGAATATTACCATTACATTGGCGGATAATACCGTCTATCCATTTAAAGGATATGTGGATTTTGCCGAACCGCAAGTCGATCCTCAAACCGGAACTTTCTCTGTACGTGCAGAAATGCCGAATCCGAAACAAGTATTGTTGCCGGGACAATTTACAAAGGTAAAGTTGTTGCTGGATGTTCGTGAAGGTGCACTGGTTGTTCCGATGAAAGCCGTTACCATCGAAAAGGGTGGAGCATATATTTATACCATGCGCAAAGATAATGCGGTAGAGAAACGTTTTATCGAATTAGGACCGGAAGTCGGGAATAATGTGGTGGTAGAAAGAGGACTGGCAGAAGGAGAAATGGTGGTTGTAGAAGGGTTCCATAAGTTGACTCCGGGCATGAAAGTACGGGTCAGTGATCCGGAAGCCGAAGCTGGGGACAGTATAACTACGACAAAAAATGAAGTGACCGGAGTAAAAGAAAACACTACCGGAACGAAGGATAACGCGAAAGGAGAATAAACGATGAAAGTTACTTTTTTTATAGATAGGCCGGTCTTCTCGGCTGTAATCTCCATCGTGATTGTGATTGTCGGCATTATTGGTCTGACGATGCTTCCGGTGGATCAATATCCGCAGATTACCCCTCCGGTGGTGAAGATCAGCGCATCCTATCCGGGTGCCAGCGCACTTACCGTGTCGCAGGCGGTAGCCACTCCGATTGAGCAGGAAATCAATGGTACGCCGGGTATGCTTTATATGGAATCAAACAGTTCTAACTCCGGAGGTTTTTCGGCAACGGTCACTTTTGACGTATCTGCCGATCCGGATTTGGCAGCTGTTGAGATTCAGAACCGTGTGAAACTGGCGGAATCCCGTCTGCCGGCGGAAGTCATTCAGAATGGTATTTCGGTAGAAAAACAGGCTCCCAGTCAGTTGATGACGCTTTGTTTGACTTCTACTGATCCGAAGTTCGACGAAATTTATTTGAGTAACTTTGCTACTATCAATGTGCTCGATGTAATTCGCCGTATTCCTGGGGTTGGACGTGTATCTAATATCGGTAGCCGCTATTATGCGATGCAGATATGGGCGCAACCCGATAAGTTGGCAAACTTTGGACTGACCGTGCAGGATTTACAGAATGCATTGAAGGATCAGAACCGTGAATCGGCAGCTGGGGTATTGGGGCAACAACCGGTACAGGGACTGGATATTACCATTCCTATTACGACTCAAGGACGTTTGTCTACCGTAGGGCAGTTTGAAGATATTGTAGTGCGTGCCAATGCCAACGGATCTATTATCAGGTTGAAAGATGTGGCGCGTGTATCGTTGGAGGCCTCTTCCTATAACACGGAAAGTGGTATCAACGGCGAGAATGCCGCTGTTCTTGGCATTTATATGTTGCCGGGAGCAAATGCGATGGAAGTAGCCGAGAGAGTAAAAGAGGCTATGGATGAGATTAGCAAGAATTTTCCGGAAGGATTGAGCTATGAGATTCCGTTCGATATGACGACTTATATTTCCGAATCTATTCATGAAGTATATAAGACGTTGTTTGAAGCGTTGGTATTAGTTGTATTGGTGGTTTATCTATCCTTGCAGAGCTGGCGTGCAACGTTGATTCCGGTAGTAGCGGTGCCTATTTCATTGATCGGTACTTTCGGATTCATGTTGATTTTCGGTTTCTCGCTGAATATACTGACATTACTCGGATTGATTCTTGCCATCGGTATTGTGGTGGATGATGCGATTGTGGTGGTGGAAGGCGTAGAGCATATCATGGAAACGGAACATCTAAGCCCATACGAAGCAACGAAGAAAGCGATGAACGGACTTGCTAGTGCTTTGATTGCCACATCACTAGTATTGGCGGCAGTGTTCGTTCCGGTTAGTTTTTTAAGTGGGATTACAGGGCAGTTGTATCGCCAGTTTACGGTGACGATTGTGGTGTCCGTACTTATTTCTACGGTAGTGGCTCTGACATTGAGCCCGGTGATGTGTTCATTGATTCTGAAGCCGGATAACGGAAAGAAAAAGAATATCGTTTTCCGGAAGATTAATGAATGGCTGGGCATCGGTAGCAATAAATATGTGGCTGCCGTGACTCGTACGATCAAGCATCCTCGCCGGGTTTTAAGTGCTTTTGGTATGGTATTGATCGCTATTATGCTGATTCACCGTATTATTCCGACCAGTTTCTTGCCTGTAGAAGACCAGGGATATTTCAAAATTGAATTGGAACTGCCGGAAGGAGCTACTTTGGAACGTACCCGTATCGTAACAGAACGTGCCATTGCTTATTTGGAGAAGAATCCATATATCGAATATATACAGAATGTAACGGGAAGTAGTCCGCGTGTCGGAAGTAACCAGGGACGTGCTGAACTGACGGTGATCCTGAAACCTTGGGAAGAGCGGAAGAGTACCACTATTGAGAAGATTATGGATACGGTGGAAAAACATTTGAGGGAATATCCCGAATGTAAAGTCTATCTGTCCACTCCTCCGGTTATTCCGGGACTGGGTAGCTCGGGAGGTTTTGAAATGCAATTGGAAGCTCGTGGAGAAGCCACTTTCGATAATTTGGTAGACGCGGCAGATACATTAATGTACTACGCATCCAAGCGCAAAGAGCTGGCTGGTCTGTCATCTTCTTTGCAGTCGGAAATACCACAACTCTATTTCGATGTAGACCGTGACAAAGTAAAGATGTTGGGTGTGCCACTGGCTGATGTGTTCTCTACCATGAAGGCTTATACCGGTTCGGTGTATGTGAACGACTTTAATATGTTCAACCGTATATATAAGGTTTACATTCAGGCGGAAGCTCCTTACCGGGAACACAAAGACAATATCAATCTGTTCTTCGTGAAGGCCTCCAATGGAGCGATGGTACCGTTGACTTCTTTAGGAAATGCCTCCTATACCACAGGACCGGGAAGTATTAAACGTTTCAATATGTTTACTACGGCCGTTATTCGTGGAGCAGCTGCACAGGGATATAGTTCCGGACAGGCGATGGAAATCATGGAGCAGATTGCCCGTGACCATCTTCCCGATAATATCGGTCTTGAATGGAGTGGCCTTTCTTATCAGGAGAAGCAGGCGGGAGGTCAGACTGGTATGGTGATGGCATTGGTATTCCTGTTCGTATTCCTCTTCCTTGCTGCCCAATACGAAAGTTGGACGGTGCCTATTGCCGTGTTGCTCTCTTTACCTGTTGCCGCTTTGGGAGCCTATTTAGGAGTCTGGGTTTGCGGATTGGAGAACGATGTCTATTTCCAGATTGGTCTGGTAATGCTGGTGGGACTTGCCGCTAAGAACGCGATTTTGATTGTAGAGTTTGCAAAAGTACAGGTAGATAAAGGTGAAGACCTGGTGCAGTCGGCTATCTACGCAGCCAAATTGCGTTTCCGTCCGATTCTGATGACTTCTCTCGCATTCGTACTCGGTATGCTTCCGATGGTATTGGCAAGCGGTCCGGGGTCGGCAAGTCGGCAGGCAATCGGTACAGGTGTATTTTTCGGAATGATATTTGCCATTGTATTCGGTATCATTCTTGTGCCGTTCTTCTTTGTGATGGTGTATAAAACAAAGTCGAAAATTTTAAAACATAAGAAATAATGAAACGAAAGAAACTATATATTGCTATCCTGTTACTTGCCGGAGTCTTGACTTCCTGCAAGGTAGGGAAAAGCTATGTCCGTCCTGATCTTCATTTGCCCGACAGCTTGGAAAGAGCGCAAGACTCGATCAGCTTCGGCGATCAGGACTGGAGGGATATTTATACGGATGCTACCTTGAGAAGTCTGATAGAACGTGCACTGGATCATAACAAGGATATGTTGATTGCCGCTGCCCGTGTGAAAGAAATGGCAGCACAGAAACGTATTTCCACCGCTGCGTTACTTCCGGATATCAAAGGAAAAGTAACGGCAGAACGTGAACTCGAAAATCATGGAGGAGATGCTTTCAAGAGATCAGAGACCTTTGAAGCACAATTTCTCGTTTCATGGGAACTTGATCTTTGGGGAAATCTGCGTTGGGCACGTTCGGCCAGTATTGCCGAGTATTTGCAATCTATCGAGGCGCAACGCGCATTGCGGATGACGATTGTTGCTGAAGTGGCACAGGCTTACTATGAATTGGTTGCTTTAGATACAGAACTGGACATCGTAAAGCAAACATTAAAAGCCCGTGAAGAAGGAGTACGTCTGGCACGTATCCGGTTTGCCGGTGGGTTGACTTCCGAGACTTCCTATCGACAGGCACAGGTGGAATTGGCGCGTACGGCAACTTTGGTTCCTGACCTCGAACGTAAAATCTCCCTGAAAGAAAATGATATTGCCTATCTTGCGGGTGAATATCCTAATAAGATAGCCCGTTCCCGTTTGCTTCAGGAATTCAACTCTCCGGAAACACTTCCTGTTGGATTGCCGTCTACATTATTGGAACGTCGTCCCGACATTCGTCAGGCAGAGCAGAAATTGATTGCTGCCAATGCGAAAGTGGGAGTGGCTTATACAAATATGTTCCCGCGTCTTGCCCTGACAGGTGGTTTCGGTAGTGAAAGTACTTCTTTGTCGGAACTTTTGAAATCTCCATACGCAGTGATGGAAGGAGCTTTGCTGACTCCGATCTTTGGTTGGGGAAAGAATCGTGCGGCATTGAAAGCAAAAAAGGCAGCTTATGAAGCTGAAGTACATAGTTATGAAAAAGCTGTACTGGAAGCTTTCAAGGAAACACGTAATGCGATTGTCAACTTCAACAAGATCAAGGAAGTGTACGAACTTCGTGCCAATCTGGAACGTTCGGCCAAGAGCTACATGGACCTGGCACAACTGCAATACATCAATGGAGTTATTAATTATCTGGACGTATTGGATGCCCAACGTGGATATTTTGATGCACAGATTGGGTTGAGTAATGCTATCCGTGACGAGTTGATTGCGGTAGTTCAACTCTATAAGGCTCTTGGTGGAGGCTGGGAACAAAATCCCTAGAATTATCATATCGATTCAGTCATTGAAGAAAACGTAAAGGCTATCTCCCACACCGGGAGGTAGCCTTAATTTTTCTTTCTTCTTCTTTTTGTCTTAAAAACAACAACAGAAGAATTTTCATAATTCGGAAAAAAGTGCGAAATTTGCAACGCTTTTCAAGTTTGACAAGAAACTTACTAACACCTTTAAATAAAAATAAAGAAAATGACTAAAAGTGCATTGCAAATCGCAAGGGCTGCTTATCAGCCCAAACTTCCGAAAGCATTGGCATCAGGAGCTGTTAAGGCTGTAGCAGGTGCTGCTACTCAATCTGTAGCCGATCAGGAAGCTATCAAAGCATTATTCCCGAACACGTATGGAATGCCGTTGATTACATTCGAAGCTGGTGAAGCTGTTGCTCTTCCCGCTATGAACGTAGGTGTAATTCTTTCCGGTGGTCAGGCTCCGGGCGGACACAATGTAATCTCCGGTTTGTTCGACGGTATCAAGAAATTGAACCCGGAAAACAAATTATATGGTTTTATTCTAGGTCCTGGTGGTCTGGTAGATCACAATTATATGGAACTGACTGCTGATATTATCGACGAATACCGTAACACTGGTGGTTTCGATATCATCGGTTCCGGACGTACGAAGCTGGAAGCAGAAAGCCAATTCGAAAAGGGATATGAAATCATCAAAGAACTTGGCATCAAAGCATTGGTTATCATTGGTGGTGACGACTCTAACACAAACGCTTGTGTATTGGCTGAATACTATGCAGCTAAGAACTACGGTGTACAGGTAATCGGTTGCCCGAAAACAATCGACGGTGACTTGAAGAACGATATGATTGAAACTTCTTTCGGTTTCGATACAGCATGTAAGACTTATGCGGAAGTAATCGGTAACATCCAACGTGACTGTAACTCTGCACGTAAATACTGGCACTTCATCAAGTTGATGGGTCGTTCGGCTTCTCACATCGCACTGGAATGTGCTTTACAGGTACAGCCTAACGTATGTATCGTTTCTGAAGAAGTAGAAGCTAAAGATATGTCTTTGGACGATGTAGTGACTTACATCGCTAAAGTGGTAGCTGACCGTGCTGCACAGGGAAACAACTTCGGTACTGTATTGATTCCGGAAGGATTGGTAGAATTCATTCCTGCCATGAAACGCCTGATTGCTGAATTGAACGACTTCCTGGCTGCTAATGCTGAAGAATTCGGTCAGATTAAGAAATCTCACCAACGTGATTATATCATTCGCAAACTTTCTCCGGAAAACTCTGCTATCTACGCAAGTCTGCCGGAAGGTGTTGCCCGCCAGTTGACTTTGGATCGTGACCCGCACGGAAACGTTCAGGTATCACTGATCGAAACCGAAAAGCTGTTGTCTGAAATGGTAGCTACTAAGTTGGTTGCATGGAAAGAAGAAGGCAAGTATGTTGGTAAATTTGCTGCTCAACACCACTTCTTCGGTTATGAAGGACGTTGTGCTGCTCCGTCAAACTTTGACGCTGACTATTGCTACTCTCTGGGTTACACAGCTTCTATGTTGATTGCTAACGGTAAGACTGGTTATATGTCTTCTGTACGCAACACAACTGCTCCTGCTGCAGAATGGATTGCTGGTGGTGTGCCTATCACTATGATGATGAATATGGAACGTCGCCACGGTGAAATGAAACCGGTTATCCAGAAAGCATTGGTGAAACTGGATGGCGCTCCTTTCAAGGCATTTGCTGCGCAACGTGATCGTTGGGCTATCGAAACGGATTATGTATATCCGGGTCCGATCCAGTACTTCGGTCCTACAGAAGTTTGCGACCAGGCAACTAAGACTTTGCAGCTGGAACAAGCTAAATAAATACACTTCAGAGCAGTTGTTGCAATAACAGTTGCAATAACAGCTGCAATGAAAGATTCTTTCAGGCACGGATTACACGGACTACACGGTTTATAAGAAATAACTAAAAAACCGTGTTAATTCGCGTAATCCGTGCCTATCTCTAAAAACATTGATCGTTTAAAGTAAATGCCGCAACGCAACAACCCGATGTCTGCCGTACAGAAGAAAAGAACTGTTTCCACTACCAAGAAAAAGGGAACGACCTCTTCTTCCAAAACTTCCCGTACCTCAAAAAAGGAACAGATGAAGCATCGAACTGTGATGCCTGTCTGGATTCGTAACATTTTGGCAGTGGTGATTATCGGTTGTTTTTCCGTTGTATTCTACTATTTCTTTATCCGTCCTTATGCTTATCGATGGAAACCTTGTCATGGTTTAAAGGAATACGGAGTTTGTATCCCTGATGGATATGATATTCATGGTATTGACATTTCTCATTATCAGGGAAAGATTGATTGGAAAAGACTGTTGCAGAATAAAGAGACGGCTACTCCTTTGCATTTCGTTTTTATGAAAGCTACAGAAGGAGGAGATCATAACGATACCACCTTTGAGGCGAACTTCGCCAATGCCCGTAATCATGGATTTATCCGTGGTGCTTATCATTTTTATATTCCTGGTACGGATGCTTTGAAACAGGCGGACTTCTTTATTCGTACGGTGAAACTGGACACGGGTGATTTACCTCCCGTACTTGATGTGGAAGTGACCGGGCGGAAGGAAAAAAAGGAATTGCAGCAAGGCATTAAACGCTGGCTAGACCGGGTGGAATCTCATTATGGAGTGAAACCTATTCTTTATACTTCTTATAAATTTAAAACCCGTTATCTGGACGATTCCATCTTCAATACATACCCTTACTGGATTGCCCATTATTATGTTGACTCTGTAAAGTATCAGGGGAAATGGGACTTTTGGCAACATACTGATGTAGGAAGTGTTCCCGGCATCAAAGAAGACGTAGACCTGAACGTGTTCAATGGCTCGTTAGAGGAACTTAAAAAGCTGACAATTAAGTAACAGGTATTTCTTTTCCCAACAACTTATCTCTTCTCTCATTTGTTATAATCGTATTATTACTAAAAAAGATACGATTATGAACTTTGATATAGCTATTATTGGTGGTGGTCCTGCCGGGTACACAGCTGCCGAACGGGCAGGGGCCAACGGATTAAAAGCCGTTCTTTTTGAGAAAAAGGCAATGGGTGGAGTGTGTCTCAATGAGGGGTGTATTCCTACTAAAACTTTGTTATATTCTGCTAAAATACTGGATAGCATCAAAAGTGCTTCCAAATATGGCGTTTCTGCCGAATCTCCTTCGTTCGATTTATCCAAGATTATGAGCCGCAAAGACAAAACAGTGAAAATGTTGACGGGTGGCGTGAAGATGACTGTGAATTCTTACGGAGTGACGATCGTGGAGAAAGAAGCTTTTATAGAAGGAGAGAAAGAGGGGATGATCCGCATCACCTGTGATGGAGAAACCTATTCCGTGAAATACTTGCTGGTATGTACCGGCTCCGATACAGTGATTCCTTCCATACCGGGATTGTCGGGAGTCAGTTATTGGACTTCCAAGGAGGCGTTGGAGATAAAAGAACTTCCCAAGACGCTGGTTATTATTGGCGGTGGAGTGATCGGGATGGAATTTGCTTCTTTCTTCAACAGCATGGGAGTAAAGGTGCATGTGGTAGAAATGATGCCGGAGATTTTGGGAGTGATGGATAAGGAAACGAGCGGTATGCTTCGCGCCGAATATGCCAAACGGGGAGTCACTTTCTATTTGAATACGAAAGTAGTGGAAGTGAACGCTCATGGAGTAGTGATAGAAAAAGAAGGCAAAGTTTCCACTATTGAAGCGGAGAAAATCTTGCTTAGTGTAGGCCGTAAGGCAAATTTATCCAGAGTGGGGCTGGACAAGCTGAATATAGAATTGCATCGGAATGGGGTCAAAGTAGATGAACATCTGTTGACTTCGCATCCCCGCGTATATGCTTGTGGGGATATTACAGGTTATTCTTTATTGGCACATACCGCTATTCGTGAAGCGGAAGTCGCTATCAATCATATCTTGGGAGTGGAAGACCGGATGAATTACGATTGTGTTCCGGGAGTTGTTTATACCAATCCCGAAGTGGCAGGAGTGGGAAAGACAGAAGAAGAATTGATAAAATCAGGACTTTCTTACCGTGTGTCCAAATTACCGATGGCTTATTCCGGTCGGTTTGTAGCCGAGAATGAACAGGGAAACGGCCTTTGTAAGTTGATTCAGGATGAAGAAGGGAAGATCATCGGTTGCCACATATTGGGAAATCCGGCGTCGGAACTCATTGTGATCGCAGGTATTGCTATTCAGAGAGGCTATACGGTGGAAGAATTTCAGAAGACTGTATTCCCGCATCCTACGGTCGGAGAGATTTATCACGAGATTATGTTTTAACTCTTATTCTGTCTGACCTATGATTCGATGTATCTATAGTCCGTTTACTGATATTTACTTTCACTTGGCTGCAGAAGAATATCTGTTGAAGCAGGGAAATGAAGACATTTTCATGCTTTGGCAGGACACTCCTTCTGTGGTAATAGGGAAGCATCAGCGGTTACGGTCGGAAGTCGATCAGGAATGGGCGGAACGGGAGCAGGTACATATTGCCCGTCGTTTTTCTGGTGGAGGAGCAGTGTACCATGATTTGGGCAATGTCAATCTGACTTTTATAGAAACGACTTCCCGCTTGCCGGAGTTTGTCACGTATTTGCAGCGGACGTTGGATTTCCTGAACTCTATGGGACTGATGGCAACAGGAGGCGAACGATTGGGGATTTATCTGAATGGATTGAAAATATCAGGAAGTGCGCAATGCCTGTACAAGGATCGGGTATTGTATCATTGCACGCTATTGTATGATACGGACCTTACAGCGTTGCATCAAGCATTGAATCCGGAACCGATGGACGATGATGAAACGTTATCGTCTGTATACGCTGTTCCTTCCGTTCGGAGTGAGGTAACCAATATTCGCTGGCATTTGTCGGTGGGGACTGTCACTGATTTCAAAGAAAAGGCTTTTCAGTATTTCAGTAAGTCGCAATCTGTCAGTGCTTTCACTAAGGAGGAGATAGAAGCTGTCAATCAGCTCCGGGAAGAGAAATATATTCAGAAAGAGTGGATATATAGCCGTTGATGCTTGGTTGTACCGATTGGCCTCCGGTTAAAATTTACTTAACTTAAAACTTTCTATTTCAGCCCATTGTTGTAATATATCTAAGGTTGAATAATAAAATTATTGTCTATGTCAAAATTCGAAATAAAAATGCCCAAGTTGGGCGAGAGTATAACCGAAGGGACCATTGTCTCTTGGTCTGTAAAGGTGGGTGACATGATTCAGGAAGACGATGTGCTTTTTGAAGTGAATACTGCTAAAGTAAGTGCGGAAATCCCTTCTCCCGTAGCGGGAAAAGTGGTGGAGATTTTATATAAGGAAGGTGACACGGTTGCTGTAGGAACAGTTGTCGCCATTATTGATTTGGATGGCGAAGAAGCATCCGGTACAGAGCCGGCAAGCGAAGGTACTGCAAATGAAGGAGCCGATGCTGGCCAGGTTGCTGCTGATGTTTCCGGAACATCACAATCAGCAGCAGACATTGCTAAGAATCAATCAGTGAATACTGCATCAACCCCCGTTGATACATCCAAACCCGTTGCTGTTGAGGAAGAACGTTGGTATTCTCCTGTTGTGATTCAGTTGGCGCGGGAGGCTAAGATTCCGAAAGAAGAGTTGGATGCTATACAAGGTACGGGTTATGAAGGGCGGTTGAGTAAGAAAGATATAAAAGACTATATTGAAAAGAAGAAAAGAGGAGATATGGCTGAACAGAAGCCAGCCTCTGCCGTTGCTGCTCCGGCTGCAAACAAACCGTCGGTGGTTGTTGCTCCCGAACTGATAACTCCGAAAACGTCTCCGGTTGCATCTGCCCCTGCTGCACAGTCGGCTGCTACTTCATCCAAATCGCCTGCTCCTGTTGCCATGCCTGGAGTTGAAGTGAAAGAGATGGATCGTGTCCGCCGGATTATTGCCGATCACATGGTTATGTCTAAGAAAGTATCTCCTCATGTAACCAATGTGGTAGAAGTAGACGTCACCAAACTGGTGCGTTGGCGCGAAAAGAATAAAGATGCTTTCTTCCGTCGCGAAGGAGTGAAGTTGACTTATATGCCTGTGATAACCGAGGCCGTAGCGAAAGCATTGGCAGCCTATCCTCAAGTGAATGTGTCAGTAGACGGATATAACATCCTCTTTAAGAAACATATCAATGTAGGTATTGCCGTCTCTCTGAATGATGGAAATCTGATTGTGCCTGTGGTGCATGACGCCGATCGTTTGAATCTGAACGGCCTGGCAGTTGCCATTGACTCTTTAGCCCTGAAAGCAAGGGATAATAAATTAATGCCGGAAGATATTGATGGCGGTACATTTACCATTACCAATTTCGGAACGTTCAAGAGCCTGTTCGGTACACCGATAATTAATCAGCCGCAGGTTGCTATTTTGGGAGTAGGATATATTGAAAAGAAACCTGCTGTGATAGAAACACCGGAAGGCGATACGATTGCCATCCGCCATAAAATGTATCTGTCTTTGTCTTACGACCATCGGGTAGTAGACGGAATGTTGGGAGGTAACTTCCTCCACTTTATAGCCGACTACCTCGAAAACTGGCAAGGCTGATAATTGATTGTTTCACTCATTAAGAACTTCATTCACTATGAAAAAGAAATATGATATAAAAACGACAGATGTAGAAACCCTGAAAAAGTGGTATCATCTGATGACATTGGGACGTGCTTTGGATGAAAAAGCACCGTCATACCTGCTACAATCTTTGGGTTGGTCTTATCATGCTCCTTACGCGGGGCATGATGGTATTCAGCTTGCCATCGGTCAGGTATTCACTTTGGGCGAAGACTTCCTGTTTCCTTACTACCGCGATATGCTGACTGTACTTTCTGCCGGAATGACTCCGGAAGAAATCATCCTGAATGGTATCTCGAAAGCGACAGACCCGGGCAGCGGCGGACGTCACATGTCGAACCATTTCGCCAAACCGGAATGGCACATCGAAAACATTTCTTCTGCAACGGGTACACACGACCTTCATGCGGCAGGTGTGGCACGGGCAATGGTATATTATGGACATAAAGGAGTCGCCATCACTTCTCACGGAGAATCTGCCACTTCCGAAGGCTTTGTATATGAGGCTATCAATGGCGCCAGCCTTGAACGTCTTCCTGTTATTTTTGTGATACAGGACAACGGATATGGCATCTCTGTCCCTAAATCGGAACAGACAGCCAACCGCAAAGTTGCCGAGAACTTCTCCGGTTTCAAGAACCTGAAGATCATCTATTGCAATGGAAAAGATGTGTTCGACTCGATGAATGCCATGACCGAAGCTCACGAATATGCAAGGGAAACCCGTAACCCGGTGATTGTGCAGGCCAACTGTGTTCGTATCGGTTCCCATTCCAACTCGGATAAACATACCCTGTACCGGGATGAGAACGAACTGGAATACGTAAAAGATGCCGATCCGCTAATGAAATTCCGCCGGATGTTGTTGCGTTACAAACGCCTGACGGAGGAAGAATTGCAACAGATCGAAGCTGACGCAAAGAAAGAACTGTCGGCTGCCAACCGAAAAGCGTTGGCTGCTCCCGATCCTGATCCTAAGAGTATCTACGATTTTGTGATGCCCGAACCTTATCAACCCCAGAAGTACAAAGAAGGTACTCATGAAGCAGAGGGCGAAAAGACCTTCCTGGTAAATGCCATTAACGAGACATTGAAAGCCGAATTCCGTTACAATCCCGATACGTTTATCTGGGGACAGGACGTAGCAAACAGAGAGAAAGGCGGTGTGTTTAATGTCACCAAAGGTATGCAACAGGAATTCGGCGAAGCCCGTGTGTTCAGTGCGCCGATTGCCGAAGATTATATTGTAGGCACCGCCAACGGAATGAGCCGCTTTGATCCTAAAATCCATGTCGTGATAGAGGGAGCGGAGTTTGCCGATTACTTCTGGCCTGCCGTAGAACAATATGTAGAATGTACGCATGAGTATTGGCGCAGCAATGGTAAGTTTGCCCCGAATATAACGCTGCGGTTGGCTTCCGGAGGTTATATCGGTGGAGGGTTGTATCACTCTCAAAATATAGAAGGAGCTTTGACTACATTGCCGGGAGCACGAATTGTCTGCCCTTCTTTTGCAGATGATGCAGCCGGATTGTTACGTACTAGTATGCGCTCTAAGGGATTTACTTTGTTCCTCGAACCGAAAGCATTGTATAATTCGGTAGAAGCCGCCACTGTGGTGCCGGAAGACTTTGAAGTACCTTTCGGAAAAGCACGTATCCGCCGTGAGGGTACGGATTTGAGTATTATCACCTATGGAAATACGACCCATTTCTGTCTACATGCCGCCGAACGATTGGAGAAAGAGGGTGGTTGGAAAGTAGAAGTGATCGATATTCGTTCTCTGATTCCGCTGGATAAAGAGGCAATCTTTGAATCGGTCAAGAAGACCAGCAAAGCATTGGTTGTACATGAAGATAAAGTATTCTCCGGTTTCGGTGCGGAGCTTGCAGCAATGATTGGTGAGGAAATGTTCCGTTATCTCGACGGACCGGTGCAGCGTGTCGGTTCTACGTTTACTCCCGTCGGTTTCAATCCGATACTGGAAAAAGAAATTTTGCCGGACGAAGCTAAGATATACGAAGCTGCACGGAAATTATTGGAATATTAAAAGAGAAGAATTATGAAAAAGATAGGTTTGTTTTATGCTACCAAAGCCGAAAGAACGAGTTGGGTGGCAGAGAAAATACAGAAAGAGTTTGGTGAAGACAAGATAGAAGTAGTGCCTATCGAGCAGGCCTGGCAGAATGATTTTGCTGCTTATGACTGCTTCATTGTGGGTGCTTCCACCTGGTTTGACGGGGAACTTCCTACTTATTGGGACGAACTGTTGCCGGAACTCCGAACAATGAAATTGAAAGGTAAGAAGGTTGCTATCTTCGGTTTGGGAGATCAGATACGCTATCCGGAAAATTTTGCAGATGGAATCGGTTTGCTGGCAGAAGTCTTTGAAGAGGATGAGGCTACCTTGGTCGGTTTTACTTCTTCCGAAGGTTACACTTTCGAACGTTCCAAGGCTTTACGTGGCGAGCAGTGGTGCGGGTTGGTTGTCGATTTGGATAATCAGTCCGAACAGGCGGAAAAGAAAATCAAAGCATGGTGCCAACAGGTCAAAAAAGAGTTCGCGTAACGACTTTATTTCTCTTTATAAGATAGTGACGCTATCCGATGCAAATAGTGACGGTATACGCTTGGGATAGCGTCACTATCCCAAGCGTATACCGTCACTATTTTTTTTCTGCATTAATCTGGAGCCTTACGCTTGTTTATAGCGTATATCGACTGCGATTTTTGCTTGCTTCCTTATATCTCTTAATGATAAGGGAGCTTTCTCTTTTAAAGATATTTGTTGGCTCTTATCCTTTATAAATAAATTTCACTTCTGCCCAACGATTCTTCTCTTTATAATGAACGAAAGTCAGTCCGTTCTTCTCCGCTTCTTCGCGGATGGCGGCAATGTCGTCTACATAAAATCCACTCATATAGAGTTCGGAATTCGTATGCATACAGGCAACATATTGCTTCATATCATTTAGTAATATATTCCGGTTGATGTTGGCGATGATAACGTCGAAAGGTCCTTTTCCTGCAAGCGACGAGGCATCTCCTTCTGATACGGCAATATCGTCTACGTGATTCAATTCGATGTTTTCGATGGAGTTTCGTACGCACCATTCATCAATGTCGATGGCTGTACAGGGGCGTGCGCCCCGCATACGTGCGAGGATGGCAAGAATCGAAGTTCCGCAGCCCATATCGAGCAGGGATTTATCTTTCAGTTCGCTGTCCAATAATTCTTCAATGATGAGGCTGGTAGTCTCGTGGTGTCCTGTTCCGAAGGCCATTTGAGGATTGATGACGATGTCATATTCCGCTTTGGGGACATCTTGGTGGAAAGTGCTGTGGATCACACATCGGTTTCCGATAATGATGGGTTGGAAGAAATTCTTTTCCCATTCCTCGTTCCAGTCCTTGTCTTCCGCTTCGGTATATGTATAAGTAATATCCGTATCGGGTAGGGGGAACTCGTTGATGGCAATCTTGATGGCGTTTTCATCACACAATGTCTGTTGGATATATGCGGTCAGTCCGCCTTCACACTCAACAAAACTTTCAAATCCGACTTCACCCAATATGGCAGCCAGTACGTCATTGACGGTTTCGGTACAAGGCTGGGTGCGGAATGTGAACTCAAAATACTTCATAGTTGTTTTTAATGCTGGTGAATAATGTGCAAAGATACAGCAATCCGGGTATAGAAAGTCAAGTTTGCCTGAACTTTATGCCGGTGAGCGTTGTATCTTCTACAAAGATAGTTAGAAATAGGGATTTCCCTATTATCCTTTGGGGAAAATCTCCCCCGGACGAAAAATCTCTTCCTTATCTTTGTAACGTGAATAAGTTTAAGTAATTACATAAACCGAGATGATATGAAAAAGATTGTTTATTTCTTGCTATTTGCCTTGTGCCTTCCGATAGGTATCTTTGCACAAAGCGTTGATGACGACCTTTACTTCGTACCTTCCAAAGACAAACAGGAGAAGAAAGAAACTCCAGTTAAGAAGGAACCGAAGAAACAGGTGACGACTAACATCTATACTTCACCGGGTACTACAGTGGTTGTTCAGGACCGTAAGGGAAGAACACGGGATGTGGATGAATATAACCGCCGTTACGATGCACGTGAAAATGAATTCGTAATGGATAATGATACCTTATATATAAAAGAAAAATCTAATCCGGATTTGGACGGAGAATGGGTGACGGGCGAATTCAATGGTACAACAGACGACTATGAATACGCTGAACGTATCATCCGTTTCCGCAATCCGCGTTTTGCTATCAGTATCAGCAGCCCGTTGTACTGGGATGTAGTTTACGGTCCGAACTCATGGGATTGGAACGTATATACCGATGGTATGTATGCTTATGCATTCCCGACGTTCAGTAACCCGCTTTGGTGGGATTGGCGTTATGGCTCTTACGGCTGGGGATGGAACTATGGCTGGGGATGGAATCGTCCTTACTATGCTTGGGGATATTACTTCGGTTATTGGGGAGGCGGCTACTGGGGTGGCTGGTATGGCGGCGGATATTGGGGACATCATCACCATTGGCATGGTGGTCCTAGCTGGGGCTGGGGCGGAGGTGGAAGACCTTATTATGCCGGACGTAGTGTGATTAATGGTAATAATCGTTCCTATTATTCTGGTTCGAGAAATTATAATTCTACTTCTTACAGAAGAGGTGTCGGTTCATCAACTACTAGACCTGCTAATTCTTCTGTTGGACAAAGTGTTCGCCGTTCAGGTAGTACAGGTACAAATAGCAGAGTTGTAGGTACTCGCGATTATACTCGTAGCGGTAGCAATAGCTCTGTTCGTTCAGGAAGTTCATACTCTCGTAGAAATACAGAAACGTATACACGTCCAAGCAGTACACGTACTTCTGGTACTAGTACACGCAATTCTGGTTCCTCTTATAATAGAAGTAATAGTTCGACGCGAAGTTCCGGAACAAATAGTAGCCGTAGCAGTAGTAGCTATTCACGTGGAAGTTCCACTTCTCCATCAAGAAGTTATACGCCTGACAGATCATCATCCCGCTCTTCTAATTCAGGTAGTTATTCAAGAAGTAGTGGAAGTAGCTATTCATCAGGTAGTAGCGGTAGTTATTCTCGTAGTTCTGGCAGCAGTGGCAGTTCTTCACGTAGTAGCGGCGGTGGTGGTTCTTCACGTAGTTCTGGTGGTAGCTATAGAAGATAGTTTATAATTTCAAAAGAGATTGATTATGAAAAGTAATAGAATATTAGCGATTTGTATTCTTTTGATAAGTGTAGGATTTCTAAATGCTCAAACAACTATCTATGATGCAAATCGATGGATGGGAAGTGATTTAAATGGAACTGCCCGCTTTGTAGGTATGGGCGGTGCCATGGGAGCTTTAGGTGGAGATATAACCACTATGGGAACCAATCCTGCCGGTATCGGAATTTATCGCAGTAATGATGTTATGGTGTCGTTTGGCTTTGATAATACAGGAACAAAAGCTAATGGAGCGAGTCTTGACAAGTTCCATGGTTCATTCGATAATGCCGGATTTGTATTCTCTACAAAAATAGGAAATACAACTGCTTTGAGATTTGCCAACTTTGGTTTCAATTATCGCAAAATGAAGTCCTTCAATAGAAGTATGCTGGTGAGTGGAGTATTCAATACTTCTCAAACAGTTCAGATGGCTAATATGGTGAACTTTGATTCATACGGAGACTTTGATCCGTTCACGGAAGCTGCTTTGAGGAGCGATGATGCTTTTCAGAATCCTGAATTGCCTTGGTTGGGTATTATGGGATATAATGCACATTTAGTGAATCCAGTTTATGGGAAAGTAGATCCGGAGAATCCGGATGCAGATCCTCCTTTTGAGGGATATGAACCCTATTTTCAGGCAGGAGATGCTGTGAGCCAGTCTTATCGTTCGAAAGAAAGTGGAGGTATCCATTCTTTTGATTTGAATGGTGCACTGAATTTTTATGATCGTTTTTATGTTGGAGCCACATTAGGACTTTATAGTGTAAACTATGACAGGACTAGTGAATATAATGAAGACTTTACTGATAAGGACGGAAACGGTCACGGAGGATATACTTTAGGAAATGATTTTTGGGTAGATGGTAGCGGAGTTGATTTTAAACTTGGTTTTATTCTTCGTCCTTTTGAGTCGTCCTCATTCCGTATTGGTGCTGCTGTACATACTCCGACTTTTTTTAGTTTAAAGGAGCGGAATACTGCTTATCTTCGTTTCGACTTGAGTGAAGATTTAAATGATATTACCAAACCTTATGATGCTCGTGGAAATGATACTGAAGGAGAATATGAATATAAGTTAATTACTCCGTGGAAGTTTAATGCAAGTATGGGATATACTATTGGTTCTTCTGTAGCATTGGGAGTTGAGTATGAATATTCAGACCGCACTTCAGCTAAAATGAAAGATCCGGACGGATATGAATTGGGACAGACTGCAGACATTAAAGCAATGATGAAGGCAGTTCATACACTTCGTGTTGGAGCTGAATTTAAGTTAGCACCGGAATTTGCATTCCGTTTAGGATATAATCATATTACTGCTCCTTTGAAATCAGATGCTTTTAAGTATCTTCCTGTAAATTCAATGCGTACTGATACGGAGTTCTCTAATCCGGGTGCTACTAATAATTATACATTGGGTTGTGGCTATCGTGGTGAAAGTTTCTATGTAGACATGGCATATATGTATAATACTTATAAAGAAACATTCTATGCTTTTGATAGTTTAGATTTACCTGGAACGAAAGTGACGAACAACAACCATAAAGTGGTTCTTACTTTAGGTATGCGTTTCTAACCTAAAAAAGACAGTTTTCAATTTCAATAATAACTTTT
>ERZ791810.750-NODE-750-length-28816-cov-12.692917_pt1 | contig 28816 bp, 17 predicted proteins | sample MGYA00510304_ERZ791810 | MGnify/ENA primary metagenome ERZ791810 (study PRJEB30046, sample SAMN00791967) | human gut metagenome | study: EMG produced TPA metagenomics assembly of the A metagenome-wide association study of gut microbiota in type 2... | reverse complement strand
GGACACATGCCTCTCACGCATGCAATACGAGTTCGATTCTCGTATCCACTACAAACTTGAATTTTTTTGCACAAATGCACTCTTAGCTCAGTTGGTAGAGCAACTGACTCTTAATCAGTGGGTCCAGGGTTCGAATCCCTGAGGGTGTACTTTATTATGCATAAATTAATAAACACAAAACGGTTGTCGGAGAAGACAGCCGTTTTGTGTTTATTGTCGTTTTATCTTATTGATGGGTTGTTGATTAGTATAAAAAAAGAGAGTTACTTAGTGTAACTCTCCGATTTCCTGTGAACCGCTTGGGGCTCGAACCCAAGACCCCAACATTAAAAGTGTTGTGCTCTACCTGCTGAGCTAGCGATTCAGACCTTATTGCTGTTAAGCGGGTGCAAAGATAGAGACTTTTTTGGAAGTTGCAAAAGAATTTCGCTTTTTTTCTTATCTTTGTCCCGGAATTATGTGTGAGGAAGTCACATATTACATCTTGAACATTATAATTTATATTTCATACTTTATATTTAAATTACATGGCAACAGTAGACGATAAGAAAATTATCTTTTCTATGGTAGGGCTGAACAAGACCATTCAGCAGAACAACAAGCAGGTGTTGAAGAACATCTACCTTTCGTTCTTCTATGGAGCGAAAATCGGTATCATCGGTCTGAACGGTTCGGGTAAATCAACCTTGCTGAAGATTATCGCCGGCTTGGATAAATCCTATCAGGGCGAAGTGGTGTTCTCGCCCGGATATTCGGTGGGATATTTGGCGCAGGAACCTTACCTTGATCCCACAAAGACCGTAAAAGAAGTGGTGATGGAAGGTGTACAGCCCATTGTGGATGCACTGACGGAGTACGAAGAAATTAACCGGAAGTTTGGTTTGCCCGAATATTATGAAGATCAGGATAAGATGGACAAACTCTTTACCCGGCAAGCTGAGTTGCAGGATATTATAGACGCTACAGATGCTTGGAATCTCGACAGTAAGCTGGAGCGTGCTATGGATGCACTCCGCTGCCCGCCCGAAGATCAGTCCGTAGAGCATCTTTCCGGTGGTGAACGTCGTCGTGTGGCACTTTGCCGCCTGTTGCTCCAGAAGCCTGACGTATTGCTTCTCGACGAGCCTACCAACCATCTCGATGCCGAATCTATCGACTGGCTGGAACAGCATTTGCAGCAGTACGAAGGTACGGTAATAGCCGTCACTCACGACCGTTATTTCCTTGACCACGTAGCAGGCTGGATTCTTGAACTTGACCGTGGTGAAGGCATTCCTTGGAAGGGCAACTATTCCAGCTGGTTGGAGCAGAAGACCAAACGCATGGAAATGGAAGAAAAGACCGCCAGCAAACGCCGCAAGACGCTGGAACGTGAGTTGGAATGGGTGCGTATGGCTCCTAAAGCCCGTCAGGCAAAAGGAAAGGCCCGTCTGAACTCTTATGATAAACTGTTGAATGAAGACGTCAAGGAGAAAGAAGAAAAACTCGAAATTTTCATCCCTAACGGTCCCCGTTTGGGTAACAAGGTTATTGAAGCCAAGCATGTGGCAAAGGCGTTCGGTGACAAACTCTTGTTTGATGATCTCAACTTCATGTTGCCGCCTAACGGCATTGTAGGTATCATCGGTCCTAACGGTGCAGGTAAAACGACTCTTTTCCGTCTCATTATGGGCTTGGAGACTCCCGACAGCGGTGAGTTTGAAGTAGGGGAGACTGTAAAAGTGGCTTACGTAGACCAGCAGCATAAGGATATAGACCCCAATAAGAGTGTCTATCAGGTGATTTCCGGCGGAAATGACCTCATTCGCATGGGTGGACGTGATATCAATGCGCGTGCCTATCTGTCACGCTTCAATTTCTCCGGCGCCGATCAGGAAAAACTTTGCGGCGTACTTTCCGGTGGTGAACGCAACCGACTTCACTTGGCTCTTTGCCTTAAAGAAGAAGGTAACGTGTTGCTTCTTGACGAGCCTACCAATGACATTGACGTCAATACGCTGCGTGCCCTCGAAGAAGGTCTTGAAGATTTTGCCGGATGTGCTGTGGTTATCAGTCACGACCGTTGGTTCCTCGATCGTATCTGTACGCACATCCTTGCGTTTGAAGGCGACTCTAATGTATTCTTCTTCGAAGGCTCATACTCGGAATATGAAGAAAATAAACTGAAACGTTTGGGTAGAGAAGAGCCTACACGTGTACGTTATAGAAAATTAATGAATGATTGATTTTAGCTTTTAATCTGAAAGCATATCTATTATATTTGTAGCAAAAAGAAAGCTCCGCAGGAAACTTGCGGGGCTTTTTTATTTAAAACATTTTCAGAATTGTTTATCAGCCTAAAAAAATGTAGCACAATCGTAATGAATATCTGATATATTAATACTATATTTGCAACTTAAGAGTATTTTTAAACTTTAATTAACACTATCTATTAACTAAAAGCAGAATTATGAGAAAAAGTCTAATTCAATTTCTGTTGGTTGCCATGTTGTCGGTGTTTACATCTGCAGTATGGGCTCAGACCACAGTGCATGGTCAGCTTGTCGACGCTGAAACCGGCGAACCTTTGGTAGGTGCTGCCGTTATGGTAGAAGGTACTACTCAAGGTTCGGTGACGGACATTGACGGCTATTTCAAGCAAAGCGTTGCTTCGAATGCCACATTGTTATTCAAGTATGTAGGTTACAAGGACCTGAAGAAGAAGATTACACAGAAGGGCGCTTCTGCAGAACTGGGAACTATCAAGATGGAACCCGATGCAGTGATGCTGGCGGACGTTACTATTACCTCTTCTGTTGCAATTTCACGTAAAACACCAGTAGCGGTATCTACGGTAGATCCGGTTTTTATTTCAGAGAAATTGAGTACACAGGAGTTTCCTGAAATTCTGAAATCTACTCCGGGTATTTATGCTTCCAAAGATAATGGAGGATTTGGTGAATCGCGTGTGACGGTTCGTGGCTTTGGTTCTGAAAATGTAGGTGTGATGATAAACGGTGTGCCTATGAATGATATGGAGTGGGGAGGTATTTACTGGTCAAATTGGGCTGGTTTATCTGATGTAACCCGTTCTATGCAGGTACAGAGAGGTCTGGGAGCTTCGAAGCTTTCTTCTCCTTCTGTGGGTGGATCTATTAATATCATAACTAATTCTACAGATGCTCAGAAGGGTGGTACACTTTCATACGGCATTGGTAATGACGGATATAATAAAGTGTTGTTCAGCCTTTCATCAGGAATGACGAAGAGTGGTTGGGCATTCTCTGTGTTAGGTTCTAAAAACTGGGGAGATGGTTATATTCAAGGTACGGAGTTCGACTCATATTCTTGGTTCGTGAATATCTCGAAGAGAATCGGTGATAATCATTCTTTGTCATTGACCGCAACAGGTGCTCCGCAAACCCATTTCAAGCGTTATGATGAATTGACCATTGAAGAATGGAATAAGCAGGAGAAGGTAAACAGTGGCTTAGGACATCGTTATAACGCAGCTTATGGCTATGATATTAATGGAAAGGCGATGACCGGAACAAGCTATAACTCATATCATAAGCCTCAAATATCTTTGAATCATGTGTGGGAAATAGATCGTAAATCAAGTCTTTCAAGTTCTGTATATTTATCTATTGGTGACGGATACGGTTATCGTGGAGTGGGGCAGTCTACTTCAAGTATGTATGGAGCGACTAATGGTATTCCTAATACCAAATATCGTCGTGAAGATGGAACATTTGACTATGCTGCTCTCCAACGCGAAAATGCAGCGTCAGAAAATGGCAGTGTTACGGCACTTGCCAAAAATATGAATACACATATGTGGTATGGTTTCCTGTCGACTTATACAAATCAGATTACGGAAACATTAAACCTTCAAGGGGGTATTGACCTACGTTATTACAATGGTGGACATAAGGCTGAAGTTGTAGATTTGTTTGGTGGTGATTATGTGATTGATACTGCTCGTAAAGATGTTCTTTATAAAAAGAATGATAAGACTTGGCAGAATGAACGTTTGGGAGTCGGTGATGTTGTTTATCGTAATTTTGATAGCTACATAGCACAATATGGTGTATTCGGACAGGCTGAATACTCTAAGGATAAGTTATCTGTAATTGTTTCTGGTAATGTTAATGCAAATACTAACTGGCGTAAGGATTATTTCTATGCAGATAATGAAAAATCAGACAAGAAGACAAAGGTAGGCTTTGGTATTAAGGGAGGAGCTAATTATAATTTCGACGGTCATCATAATGTATTTGCCAACATTGGTTATTATTCACGTACTCCGTATTTCTCAGGTGGTATTTTCTTGAATTCAATGACAAGTAACGCCTTTAATCCTAATTGTAAGAATGAAGGTGTATTCTCTTTTGAGCTTGGTTATGGATATGTTTCAAGGGTGTTCACAGCTAACTTGAATCTGTACCGTACTATGTGGAATGACCGTATTATTCAAAAGCGTCTAAGTGTTTCACAAGAAAGTTCCTATGTGTATCTGAATGGTGTCAATGAACTTCATCAAGGTATTGAACTGGAATTTACTTATCGTCCTATACGTGCTTTGACAATTGGTGGTATGTTTTCTATTGGAGATTGGCGCATGATGAAAAATGGTGTGGAAGGATATATGTATAACGGTCAGGGACAGGCAGTAGATAAAGGAATGAATGTAGTTCCAGCAGGATCAGAAGAGCATGCTAAACTGATTATGAATACGAAAGACGTACGTATTGGTAATGCTGCCCAGACAACTGCAGCGTTAAGTGTTAACTATGAGGTTTTGAAAGGACTTCGTGTATTTGTTGACGGTAATTTCTTTGGACGCAACTATGCCGAATATGATATTGCAGGTCTTATCTCAACAAGTACATTGGGTGGAGATCCTGTAAATGTTGCTCAGCCTTGGCGTATGCCGTCTGCGTTTACTTTTGATGCAGGTGTTAGCTATCGCTTTAAGTTTGCGGGACTGGATGCTACTTGGACGGCCAATTGTAATAATCTATTGAATGAGAATTATATAACGGATGCTACCGACAATGGAGCCAAGACAGGCGGTCATGGCTGGAAGGATGCAACAGTATTCTATGGCTTTGGACGTACTTGGTCTACAAGCATGAGGGTTAGATTCTAAAATTTATGAAAGAAAAGAAGATTGAAGATATGAAGAAAATATTATTAGCAACTGCAGCTTTGGCACTGGTATTTACAGCATGTAACCATGAGCCGGAGTTTGACGGACTGAAAGAATACCATCCGGGAAATGTTGTGAAGCTGGATCTTACTTATGAAGGAGATTATACATCAGCTGGTGGCTTTGTTGAAGGCGAAGATAATCCTGAAGATGAAAAAGCAAAAGCGAAAGAGAATATTGAAAGTTGGTTGAATTCCAATTATTATTCGGCAGAGAAAGGTTCGGAAGCAGTAGTCAAGTATAATCTTATCAAGATTAAAACTACGGAAGTAGTAAAAATGAACGAAGACTTCCAGAGAAATATTGTGAAAAACGATAAAACTGAAATTGATGGTTGGCTGAATTATTCTATCAGTGGTGATTTATATTGGACTGATAATATTTATAGTGGTAATATATACACACAAGTAAGCCAAAAGGTAGGGGAAACATGGTTTATCTCTCCGAAACATAACGTTAAAAAAGGCGATGTGTTCAGTTTCAGTGTATCTGTAGGAAAAAAGAAAGCAGATTGTTTGAAAGTACTGATTGCAGATGATTTTTCTGGTTCAAGTACTGATATAAAATCTAAGTATACCCATTGGAAAGACATAACATCTAATTTTGAAGTAGATGGTCCTGCCGATAATTATGGAACAATGGCAACAGCTGGTACATTTTCTTTGGATGAATATGTTGGTAGTGAGATTAATATCGCTTTCCAATACGTGGGAACTGCCGGTGCTGACGCTATTGTTCAGATAGACAATATCAATATAACGGGTACGGAAACCGCAAAGGAAACAGTTGTGAAGACAGCCGCTGCTACTGTGGACAACGACAATAGCTCTTGGACTGTGACTTTGCCGAGTGATATTCCTGATGTCTTGGTGGATGAGGATTTTGAAGCAGGTGAAGATAAAAAGGATATTGCATTAGAAGGCTGGAATAATATCAAGTTAAAAGGAAAGTATGCTTGGCAGTATTCTTCTTATAGTAATAATAGATATGCAAGTTTGTCGGCTTTTAAGCATGAAGATGATTTGGAAACATATCTTATTACTCCGGCATTAGCTTTAGGAAAGGATATGGTACTGAATTTTGACTTTGAATATCGCTATAATGTTGGTGATGTGTTCACATTATTGCTTTCTACTGATTTTGATGGTGAGCCTACCAATGTGGCTGATGCTACATGGAAGGATATTACTCCGCAAAATTTGGATAAGGATAATGATAAGAAATTTACTTCTTATTCTGTTGATTTGAAAGAATATACAGGAGAGTCCATATATATTGCTTTCCGTTACATTGGTAATGCGACAAATGGGTTGACTACAACTTGTCAGATTGATAATATATATGTAGGTATTCCTAAATGATAATGTAAAGTATCTATCAATAAGTGAAGTGAGAGGGATGTTGCCATAAAAGGTGGGCATCTCTCTTTTTTATTGATTTACACTCTTTATTCTTTCTATTAAAATATAAGTGTTATTTGATTTGTTTTATGAATACCACTTTATCGTTGTCATTAAATTAAGGTTGAGGTTATAGTAATCCATTAGTAATAGATGAAAAATAAGTAATGGCAAATGGCGATAAGCATTGTTGTTTAATTTTGCATAAATTTGTAATTTCCTTGCAATTAACAATTAAAAAGCACTATCTTTGAGCACCCTTCTTCCATTGAGGCAGTGGGAAAGTTTTTTTGGTTGGGAGTAATCCCAATGTTTTTTTGTAAACTGACGAGGTTCTCATTAATTAAAAAAATAATAAGCAATGGATAATAATCCTGTTTGCACCTGCCTTATCAAGCAGGATTTGGAAGAAGCCGACGATCCATATAAGTTTCTCGATGAAAATTACTCTATCCCCGGTATTCTTGATAATCTGGATAAACTTTCCAAAAATGAATTACGTTGTGCTTGCTGCCTGTTTGGGGTAGCGCTCCAAAAAGCCTTAAACAAGAAATAGTTTTGGGAACAATGACTCTTTCGGAGCAGTAGAAAATCCGTGGGGAGTGGCATGAAACTGGAATCCAAGAATATTCCCAGTTTTTATATACATGATAATCCGTTTTGAAGTATATCAAAATGAATTATGATATACATCAAAACAGGTTTCTGCCGGCTGAATATTTCTTGCACAAGTAGTATTTATTTGAATACTTACGCTCAAATGCAGCCGCTGAGTCTTTTAATGCTAAAATAAAATTGTTCAGAGCCAATTTGTATGGAGTGGCTGACAATTTGCGGGGTGAGATACCCGCAGAACAGGTGAGGTATCTCTAATAATGGCTATAAGGCTCTGTAACGAACTGCGGCTACTTTTAATTATCTCTTAAAAAATGTAGCATAAATGTAACGATTCTATATATTATTTTACTTACCTTTGCCTCTGTTTTAAGAAATATAACATTTTAAGAAACTAATTTAGAAACAATTATGTTAAAAAGATTGAGAATTATTTTTACGCTGATGCTGGTTTTGGCAGCTGTGGGCGTAAGTGCACAGGTTACTACCTCCGCTCTCAGTGGTAAGGTGACTGACGAACAGAACGAAACTGTAATTGGAGCAACGGTTATAGCTGTTCATGAGCCTTCAGGTACGCAGTATGGTGCTGTCACTAATGTAGATGGACGTTATACGATTCAGGGTATGCGTACGGGAGGTCCATACAAACTTACAGTCTCTTATGTGGGCTATCAGAGTGCAACTTTCACCGGTATCATGCTTGAATTGGGTAATACTTATACACAAAATGTGAAGCTGGTTCCCAGCTCGGAATTGCTGGATGAAGTAGTTGTTGTGGCTGATGCAAAAGCTGCAGCCGGAGCCGGACAGAATTTTTCTTTAGGGAAAATTGAGAATACACCGACTGTAGACCGTAATATTTATGATATTGTAAAGAACATGCCTTTCGCTATGCCTTCCAAAATCGGTGGTATGACATTTGCCGGTTCTAATAATCGTTATAATAGTTTTCAAATTGACGGTACGGTAAGTAATGACGTATTTGGTTTGGCAGCTTCTGGTACAAACGGCGGACAAACAGGCACCAATCCGATTTCAATGGATGCTATTCAGGAAATACAGGTAGTTGTAGCTCCGTTCGATGTACGCCAAAGCGGATTTACGGGAGGCGGTATTAACGCTATCACTAAACAAGGTACGAACACTACACAGGGATCTGCCTATACATACTTCAACAACCAGTATATGTACGGTAAGTATAGTGCTGTACGCGATTATGCAAAGAGCGAACTCGGACAGCAATTTACACGCACTTTTGGCGGTACGCTGGGCGGTGCAATTGTAAAGGATAAATTATTCTACTTTGTAAGTGCCGAAGGTAAGAAGGAATCTTATCCCACAAGTATTTATCCGGGTTACATCAACTCTTATTTGACTTCTGCCACCGTTAAACAGATTGCTGATAAGTATAAAGAATATACTGGTATTGATGAGGCTTATACACAGCGCGATGTAGACCGTAAGTCCTTTGGCTTATTGGCACGCGTAGACTGGAATATCAATCAGGATCATAAGTTGGCTTTACGTTACCAACACAACAATTCGTTCGATGATAACTACTCTCCGGGCGCATATTCTTATGTGTTCAACAATAGCGGCTACCGCATGAACAACAAGACGAACTCTATCGTTGCCGAGTTGAACTCTCATCTCGGACAGAATCTCTACAATGAGTTCCGTGCTTCGGCAAGTTTTGTACGCGACAATCGTGAAGTTGCTTATCAGGGCCCTACCGTACAGATTGAAAATGTACTGGGCAATGACGGTAAAACCAATATTACCGCCAATATCGGTACTGAATTCTCTTCCGGAGCTAATAAGCTGGATCAGGACATCTACACCTTCGAGGATAACCTCTCTTGGTACCTGGGAGACCACACGTTGACGTTTGGTACACACAACGAAATTTACCGCATGAGCAACCTGTTTATTCAGGCTGTAAACGGTTCATGGTACTTCAACTCTCTGGATAACTTCCTGAACGATGCTCCTTATAAATATACGTATAAGTACACCAACCCCGAACTGACAGGCGGCGACCTGCGTTATGCCCCCGTCATGAAGTCCGGACAGTTCGGCTTCTACGCACAGGACAAGTGGAACATCAACACCAACCTTGAGTTGACTTACGGTATCCGTTTCGATATTCCGGTGCTCTTCAATGACCCCACAACGAACGATACGTTCAATACATTTGCTGCCGACAACGGCATCGCATCACGCGTAGGCGAAATGCCGGGCGCCAAGGTGCTGGTTTCACCGCGTGCCGGTTTCCGCTGGTATACAGATGATTCGCACAACACGCTGATTCGCGGCGGTTTGGGCATCTTCACCGGACGTGTGCCTTTCGTATGGCTGTCCAATGCCTACAACAATACGGGTATGGAGTCTATGGGTACTACCATCGAACCGAAAGATGGCAAGAACCATACCAATACGGCTCCTTCACTGGCACAGTACGCCAAAGACCCCATGGGTGCAGCTACATCGGTGGCAACCGGAGCTTTGAGACCTGACATCGTTACCATAGACAAAGGCTTCAAGTATCCGCAAGTGCTGCGTGCCAACCTTGCACTGGAACAACGCCTGCCGGGTGACGTGAAACTGACTTTGGAGGGTATCTATTCCAAGACCATGAACAACGTGTTCTTTGAAAACCTTGCATTGACAAACAATGGCGAAAAGGTATATGCCATTCCCGGTGTGGAAGCGTCTGCAGCTCCTTTCTACTCCAAGACCAAGAGCAATTATTACTCCATCGTGAACCTGCGCAATACGAACAAGGGTTATACGTATGCTTTCTCCGCTTCTTTGGCGAAGAGCTTCGACTTCGGTCTGGATATGTCGGCATCTTACACTTACGGATGTTCCAAGTCTGTAAACGACGGTACAAGTTCAGTGGCTTACTCCAACTGGAAGTATAACTACTCTCACGACACCAACTCTGAAAACGAACTCGGTTTCTCCAAATTCGACGTTCCTCACCGCTTGATGGCACAGGTGTCTTATACCACTCCGAAGTATCTGAACGGCTGGACAAGCACTACTATCTCTGTTATCTATAACGGTTTCTCAGGCAGCCGCTACAGCTTGACAATGAACGAGAAGAGCGACTTCAACGGTGACGGTCAGAAAGGTAACTCATTGCTTTACATTCCTACCGAATCGGAATTGGCAAGCATGAACTTTGTGGATTATAAGGATGAAAAGACCGGCAAGCTGATTATCGGTGCGGAAGACAGCCGTAAGGCCTTCACCGAATGGGTACACAACGATGACTATGCCAAGAATCACCGCGGACAGTATGCTGAACGCAACTCTAACTTGAGTAACTGGGAACATGAGATTGACTTGCACTTGGCTCAAACTATCTACAACGCTCAGGGTATCGGCAAACTGGAATTTACATTCGACATCATCAACTTTGCCAATATGCTGAACAAGAAGTGGGGTGCAAGCTACAGCTCTGCCTACAACCTGTCACCGCTGACTGTGGTAAATCTGGATACAGATAGCGAAGGTAATGTCAATCCGGGGTTTGCATTCAACAATGCTAAAATCAACAAAAGTGATATTTCTTCACGCTGGCATGCTCAGGTGGGTATCCGCTTGACGTTCTAAGGATATATTTATTCGGTATTTTTTTAGAATAGTAAAGCTGCTCCGGAAAACCGGGGCAGCTTTTGTTTTTTAGAGGAGGAGATTGCTTTTAAAAAGACCCACATAATTTTGCAGGTAACTCCTTTTAATACTTTACCGTAAACACCACCGGATTGTGGTCGCTGCATAAATCCAAGTTGGGAGAGTAGTAGTTGATGCAGTTCAGCTCGGGTGAATGGAAAGCATAGTCGATGCGCAGCATACGTTTGCCATAGCGATAGGTATACATATAACCGCATCCGCCTGTCTTGAAGCCATCTTTGAGAAACTCGGACAGTTGGTAGTAGGTGTAGGAGGAAGGCAATGAGTTGAAGTCTCCACATACCAGTACGGGATGGGGGCTGGCGATGGCAAGGTGACAAATGCTGTCCGTTTGGGCTGCACGTTTCATGAAGTTCTCGTGCAGAGTTTCGGCAGCGTTTTGTACGGCTTGCGCCTCGCGACGGGTATCATTGGTGGCAAGTTCGCGTTCCCATTTCCGACGGTTCTGGCTGACACTGGTGGTTTGCAGGTGGTTGTTAATAAGGCGGAGGGTGTCTGTACCCAAAACGACGTCGCACATCATACTGCAATTGGCGCTGTGGGGATAGGTGATGAAGCGTCCGTCCGCAAGCGGATAACGGCTGAATATCGCAATGGGCAGGATTCCATGAATGGAGTCGTCTGCAGGAATAAGGGCGTACGGCCATTGGGAGAGGGCGCGACGCAGGCTGTCTACCGTGAAGTGTTTGTTGTCGCCAAATTCCTGAAAACAGAGCACATCTACATACTGTTGTTGCATATACTTAGCTATTTCCTTGCAGGAATAGCCGGTAATTTCACCCCCGAAACTGTGGACGTTGTAGGTGGCTATGGTGAGGTAGCCGCCGGGTTTGCCTTTCTGACTTAGCGCCAGGGCAGTGGCGGGTACTTCATGGGTAGAGTTGAACTGGATAACTGCCGTCAGGTATTCCCAGTTGAAGAGGAAGGCTATCAATGGGACGAACGCCCACTTCTTGCGTGCCAATGCCCAGCAAAGGGAAACTATCAGGCAGGACACCAGCAATACCGGCACTGCAAGACCTAATAATGGCATCATGGTGGAACTTTCCGGGTGGTAATGTCCGGAACGGGATGCTGCAATGGTGACAGCCGCCAACACGAAGGTGACGGCTATCAGTATCAGTTGAAAGAGGCCTTTGACGGCGGCTTTTCCCATGGTAGATTTATGATTTATGGGGAACTATTTTATTACTGAGTTGATAGGCTTTCCATCCATGAAGGCTTTTACATTATCCAGCATGATTTGCATGAGGCGTTCGCGTGCTGCGGCACTTGCCCAAGCTATGTGCGGGGTGATATAGCAATTCTTGGCAGTGAGCAAGGGGTTGTCTGCACGGGGTGGTTCTTGTGAGAGTACATCCAGTCCGGCGGCAAAGATAGTGCCGTTGTTCAAGGCATCGGCGAGGTCTTGTTCGTTGACGAGCGGTCCACGTCCGGTATTGATGAGAATGGCATTGGGCTTCATTTGCTTCAGACGGGCGGCATTAACCAGTTCGCGGGTGGAGTCTGTGAGAGGACAGTGCAGGCTGATGATGTCACAGTTGGCAAAGAGTTCGTCAAGCTCTGTTTTCTTGATTTCGGGAGGAAGCTGGAACGGTGATTTGGATGTGTACGCGTGTACCTCCATGCCAAAGCCGATGGCAATACGGGCGGTGTTGTAGCCTGTTTGCCCCAGACCGATAATACCGATTTTCTTGCCACGCAGTTCGATGAGCGGGGTGTCCCAGAAACAGAAGTCGGGGTTACTGCTCCATCGGCCTTTACGTACTTCGTCGGTGTAGTGCTGCACATGCTGCGCGATGTTGAGGATGTGTGCAAAGACCATTTGCGCAACGGAAGCAGTGCTGTATGCCGGAATATTGGTGACGATGATACCCCGTTTTTTGGCAGCTTCGGTATCGACAATGTTATATCCGGTGGCGAGCACTCCGATGTATTTCAGATTGGGCAGGGCGGCTATGGTTTCTGCGTTGAGCACAACTTTGTTTGTCAACAATATGTCTGCTCCGGCAGCGCGCTCCAGTACTTCGGAAGGGGCGGTACGGTCGTAAATGGTGCATTCTCCCAGACTTTTCAGTTCCTCCCAAGAGAGGTCTCCGGGATTGGCGGCATAGCCGTCTAATACTACAATGTTCATTTTTATGGTTATTAGTTATTAGTAATTGATGATTATTCCTTTTTCCCCCATAATGCTTGCATCCTTTCCTTATGTTTCTGTTCGGCGGGATTATCTTGAGGGTGCCAGATGCGGCGGTCTTTCAGATCGTCGGGCAGGAACTGCTGGCGGACGAAGTTGCCGGGATAATCATGGGCATATTTATAGTTGTCGCCGTAGCCGAGCTGTTTCATCAGCTTGGTAGGGGCGTTTCGCAGATGCAGGGGGACGGGCAGGTTACCTGTCTGTCGCACCAGTTCGAGGGCATCGTTGATGGCCATATAGGCAGAGTTGCTTTTGGGACTGGTGGCGAGGTAAATCGTGGTCTCTGCAAGTGGAATGCGTCCTTCGGGCCAGCCCACTTTCATAATGGTGTCGAAACAGGCATTGGCAAGTAACAAGGCGTTGGGGTTTGCCAGTCCGATGTCTTCGGAAGCGGATATGACGAGACGACGGGCTATGAAAGCGGGATCTTCACCACCTTCTACCATGCGTGCCAACCAGTAGATAGCTCCGTCAGGGTCACTGCCGCGGATGGACTTGATAAAGGCTGAGATGATGTCATAGTGCATCTCCCCGTCTTTGTCGTAGGCAAGGGGATTTTGCTGAAGACGGTCGGTCACCATTTCATCGGTGATGACTATGGGGGCTCCGGCTTCGGACTGTACAACGAGGTCGAGAATGTTGAGTAGTTTGCGGGCATCACCTCCACTGTAACGGAGCATAGCGGTAGTCTCCTTGAGCTCTATTTGCCGCTCTTTCAGTTGGACGTCCGTAGTTATGGCACGTTGGAGTAGTTCCGACAGGTCTTCTTTCTCCAGTGATTTCAGTACATAGAGCTGGCAACGGGAGAGTAACGGACGGATTACCTCAAATGAGGGGTTCTCGGTAGTAGCGCCTATCAACGTCACCGTTCCCTGCTCCACGGCGCCGAGCAGCGAGTCTTGCTGCGATTTGCTGAAACGGTGGATTTCATCGATGAACAGTATAGGGCTTGCCTGAGAGAAAAAACGGTTGCTCTTGGCACGGTCTATTACGTCGCGTACATCCTTTACACCGCTGGTTACAGCGCTGAGAGTGTAAAACGGTGTTTCCAGTTTGTTGGCTATAATTTGGGCAAGCGTTGTCTTGCCCACTCCCGGAGGACCCCACAGGATGAATGAGGAGATACGCCCTGCGTCAATCATCTTGCGCAGTACAGCTCCCGGTCCTACCAAGTGTTTCTGACCGATGTACTCGTCTAATGTCTTTGGCCGAAGCCGTTCTGCTAATGGTTGCATGACTGTATTGAATTATGAATTCATAATTCCTTAAAATATCATTAATATCATAAACCGTACTCCGCCTTTCTTTACCCCCGGTATGTCGGTGTAGGTGAGGCGGCGCACATATTCTATATGCAGTAACTTGAAGATGTTATAGATACCTACACTGGCTTCAACGTAAGGCGTGTGTCCCATAACGTGGCTGGTGGGCATACCGTCGCGCATGGGGAAAAGGAACAAATCGGGGTTGTTGCTTTTGTACGGGTTGTTTTTGTCTGTCAGTGTGCCCCACATACCGCGGATGCGGAACATCTCTCTCCACTTCAGTTTCTTGATGAGGGGGATGCGGTTGAAGAGCTTTCCGTTCATGTCGTAGCTGAGGGCGAGCGAGGCGTAGCGGTCGTTCAGGAACTCCATATTGTCGATGAGGTTGAACGATTCGTTATTTTGGGTAATGTATGAAAGGTTTGCCATCGGGAGGTTCAGCAACGGGAAGGGGACGGTGTTCCATTGCGCACCGGCGCGGGCGGTAACGTCCAGTTTACCCCACGAACCAAACCAAAAACGTTTGCGTATACTGGCTTCTGTAAGGTTGAAGTTGTATTCGCCTCCCAGCACGCCTTTCAAGCCTACGGTGTGTGAGAGGGTGAATGTAGGTGCATCCAGTGATACGGGTACGCGGCGTTGCTTGGTGTTGACAAACGTCTCACCGGGGGCATAGCGTAGGGTCAGCCCCATTTCGGTGGTGGTGATGTCGTGCACCAGAGTGCTCTTTTCGTCCCATTCGCCGGGGGTAGTGCCGTTGTTCTTCCAATATTGCAACATACCGGCGGGTTGGTCGTTACGGTGGCGTGCCATAGCCTTGACAGAGAAACCGGATTGGGTTTCGAGTTCGTAGGTCAGGGTGGCGTCGCGCATATATGACATCTGGTCTACGGTGGTCCATTTCCAGCCGACGAACATATTGTCCTTGTCTGTTGCCAGGTATTTGTCCATAGGGGACATCACATCGTAGGTGTACTGGAAGGCGAGGTAGTGCTTGGGGAACTCCCAGAGGACGTACTCGCGTTTGTTGAAAGAGTAGGCAGCCTGTCCGGAGTAGAACCATTTTTTGTCACGCGTACCGTAGGCTCCATAGCCGCTGAAACTCCAGTGCGGATGCAGGTTACCGGTGGTCATACCACTGAGACGGAAACGGGTCCCGTTCACATAGTTACTGGTAATCATGGTGTTGATGGGGCCGAAGTCAAACTTGCTGGGATGCTTCTTGCTACCCGTTTCCACAAAATTCTCAATGAGCGCCTTTGCACCGAAGATGACATATTTGAAACCCGGTATCTGTTCGATGCGGTTCATGAATACGTCCATAGAACTTTCTTTCTTGGTGAGCGGCACTTGGCGTACTTTAGCCCAGTATTCGTCACTCTTGGCAAGCATATTGGCTTCTTTGATGACACTTCCTTTCAAACGGAAAAGACGGGGTTCTATCTCGTCGAATTTGTAGTCGCTGTACTTGGTGGTACGTTGCACTTCCAGACCTTGTATGCCTTTCATCAGGGCGAGTTCCACTGTCATGTCGTCGTCGGTGAGTACCCAATTGCTGTCGGGCAGTTGTTCAAACTGTTGCACGATGTCGAGGTTCTCCACGAAGTTGACGCCTGTCTTCTTGGGTAGGTTCATAATGGCCTTCTTTACGGCATAGGTGGAATCTTTCACTACATACAGGTGTCCGGTGAAACCGAAATCCTGTGAGTTCTGGGGCACAAAGGTGAGGTGCACGCACTCTTGCTTGTCCACCATAAGGGTGTCCATGAGGTAGAACTTGTAGAAGCTGATAGCTCCACGTCCGATAGGGCTGACAAAGCGACGTTGCAGCAGGCGGATGTCATCATCATAGATGTTGATATCAGAGAATACGTCAGTGAGAATAGTTCCCAGCATATCACCCGTATTGAAGAATTCTTCGATACCGTTGGAGTTCATACCTTCGATGATGGTCTTTTCGCTCTTGGGGCTTTTGCGGTAGATGGTCTTGGAAGCTGTCTCCTTGATGGAGATAGGCAGAATCATCTTATTGGTTTTGGGCGAGAGTTCCACTTGGTCTTTGAAGAAAGAGAATTTCTTGTAGATGCCTTTTTCCATTTTCTCCGGGGTGACATCGTTGATGGACATTTTCATCTTTTCGTACTTTTGGTACTGGTAGTAGTCGTTCTCTTCGAGTTTTAAGGCTTTCTTATTCTCGATGACTTTCTTCATGAACTCTACGGCAGGATTGTTCTTGCGCGAGTATTTCTCTTTTTTGGGCTTGACAACGACTTCGGAAAGCATCACGTCGGCAGGGGCCAGCTTTACGTTGAGCTCTTTTGTTCCGGGAGCGAATTTTACTTTCTTGGTGATGTAGCCAATGGCGGAGAAGGTCAGCTCGTTCCAGCCTTTACGGGTCTCTACCTGATATTCTCCGTCGGCATTGGAAATACTGCCTACGCCTTTCCCCTCGTACTGTACGGTGATGTACATCAGCGGCTCGTGGGTCAGAGAGTCCGTTATGACTCCTTTTATCTGTGCCGATGCTCCGGTAGAAGCGAATAGCAACAGTAGAAGAAACAGGGTTATACTGTATAATGGTTTCATATGTTTCATAATCAATTTGCAAAGTTAGCAATTTACTGTTAATCAAGAAGCAAATATTTTTTAAAGAATACTTAAGAGAAACCCGCTTTATCAGCCGCCACCTTATTTCCCTATCTCTCCTGTTTCTTCCCTCTTGTTTGTTAATATTGACAGGATAGAGCGTGATTTATATAGAATAGTGACAATCTTTCATACGTATGAAAAACAGATATGATATACATCAAAACGGACTTTGATGTATATCATAATTAATCCGCAAGGGTATCTGTCTCCTGCGGGATGATTTCCGAAATGGTTTTCCTATACCTTTTCTCCATTTATCAATGTCTGTACAATGCGTTCGGCTGTACGTCCGTCCCAGCGGTCAGGCAGAGTGGCGTGTTTCCATTCGCCGTGCAACAGTTTGTCGAGGGAGGCGGAAAGAGCGAAGGAGTTCTCTCCGACAAGTTCGTTGGTTCCGATGCGCCAAGTCTCGGGGTGTTCGGCATAAGTGTTGAGTGTGATGCAGGGTACGTCGAGGAAGGTGGCCTCTTCGGCTATGTTGCCGGAGTCGGTCACTATACCTTTAGCTTGGTTGATGAGGAAGCCGAAGTGCAGATAACTTTGGGGCGGGAGGATATGCAGGTGGGGCATATCAAGCCCCAGTGATTTGATGGCGCGCTCTACGTACGGGTGTATGGGGGCTACGATAGGCATATCGCCGGCTTTTTCTGCCAGCGTCTGCATCAGGGAGGAGAGTATGGCTTTCTTCTCCAACAGATCGTGGCGATTGAGGGTGAGCAATAGGTAATTGCCTTTGCGCAGTCCGAGACTCGAAAACCAAAGCGGTTGTATCAGGCGGTGGCGGTTGTAACGAATGGTGTCGATGAGAATATTGCCTACGTAATGGATGTATTCCGGTATCATTCCCTCTTGATTGAGGTTTCGGTTAGCTATCATTCCGGCAGTGAAGAGATAGTCGGAAATGGCATCTACGATGGTGCGGTTTACCTCACGAGGCATATTCATGTCGAACGAACGCGTACCGGCAATGACGTGTGCCACTTTCAGTCCGCGCTTTTTGGCTACGATGGCACAGCTCATGGTGGCGGTCATGTCATCCACAACGAGTACTACTTGGGCGGGATGCTCGTTGAGCTCACGTTCGAAAGCGAGCATGATGGAGGCGGCTACCTGCGAGTGGTCGCGCCCGCTGATACCTAAATAGGCATCGGGTTTGCGCATGGCAAGGTCAGAGAAGAGCGAGGCATCCAGGGTGGTATCATCCTGAGGACCAGTGTAGACTATGCGATAGGAGATGTTTTTACCTGTCTCTCTGGCGGCGTCAATGGCACGGCAGAGGGGAGCAATTTTCATGAAGTTGGGACGTGCGCCCGATACGATAGTTATTTTCATTGCTGATATATAAATTGGTGAGACAAAAATACATTTTCTTAGGGAATTTATTTGTTACTTTGCAAAAAAAGAAATACTCTCATGCCAACATTTGTTCAGATACTCGACTTCATTGGTACGTTTGCATTTGCTATCAGCGGCATACGTCTGGCTTCGGCAAAGCGTTTCGACTGGTTCGGCGCGTACGTGGTGGGCTTCGTTACGGCCATTGGCGGTGGTACGATACGTGACCTTCTGCTGGATGTCACCCCCGGCTGGATGACAGATCCCATTTATCTGATATGTACCGGACTCGCTTTGTTGTGGGTTATTTTTTTCGGGAAGCATCTTATTCATCTGCACAATACATTCTTTATCTTCGACACAATCGGCCTGGCGCTGTTTACGGTGGTGGGCGTGGGCAAGAGTTTGGCGTTGGGCTATCCGTTTTGGGTGGCAATCATCATGGGAAGCATCACCGGAGCGGCAGGCGGTGTGATAAGGGATGTCTTTATCAATGAAATCCCTCTTATTTTCCGCAAAGAGATATATGCGATGGCATGTGTAGTGGGGGGTACGGCCTATTGGATATGTGAACTGTTGGGTATGCACTCCTACGGTTGTCAGGTGATAGGCGGAATATCGGTATTCATTACCCGTATTTTGGCTGTGAAATATAAAATTTGCCTGCCTATACTTACGGGTAATGACGAAGAGGGAGAAGGGAAATAAAGCTGACTTTTCCAACCCTTTTTCTGTGTTTGTGTTTGCCTGAAATGACAATCCGCTTTCATTACAGGCAAATATTTTTTATAGGTCTAACTGCGTTTGTACTCTCCTTAGCCATATTTTTGTTTATCTTATGGTAATATTGTTATAAATTAGCGATAAAATTGTACTTTTTACCGGGTTACGTTACCTTTTGCTAACCTGAAAACTGTCAAAATAGGGGGTGAAATCTGTCAAGTGATAGTTTTCACCCTAAAGAATGCCCGTATTTCATCCCTCAAGACTTGGAAACTTCCGTATACTTGCAACCACTAAACCTAAACGATTATTAACCATAAAAAAAATTAGCAAAGTATGAACACTTACAGTTTTAGAAAAGATTTGCTTGCTGTGCAAGAAGAACTGCTTCGCTTTGCATACAAATTGACGTCCGATCGGGAAGAAGCGAATGATTTGTTGCAGGAGACCTCTCTTAAAGCCTTGGATAATGAGGACAAATACGAACCTGACACCAATTTTAAAGGTTGGATGTATACCATCATGCGTAACATCTTTATTAATAACTACCGAAAAATAGTGCGCGAACAGACTTTCGTCGATCAGACTGATAATCTGTATCATCTGAGTATGCCGCAGGATTCCGGTTTTGCAAGTACCGAAGGCGCTTACGACCTGAAGGAAATGCACCGCATTGTCAATTCATTGCCACGTGATTATAAAGTTCCTTTTTCCATGCACGTTTCCGGATTTAAATACCGTGAGATTGCCGAGCGCCTTGGATTACCCCTCGGAACGGTAAAGAGCCGCATCTTCTTCACCAGACAGAAGCTGCAGGAAGAATTGAAGGATTTTATTTAGTAAATTGAGAATTGAGAATTTAAAAATCCCAATTCTCAATTTACTAAATGATATAAAACATATCTTTTAAGTGAATTTTTATAGGATTATTTTGACTATATGTTAGAATAATCCTTTATATTTGTATATACCAAGTTAACCTGATGAACAAATAGTTAATAACCTATTGCAATGAAAAAAGAAATTAAATTCAGTCTTGTTTACCGCGATATGTGGCAGTCGTCCGGTAAATACCAGCCGCGAGTAGACCAGTTGGTGCGTATCGCACCGTTGATTATCGAAATGGGCTGTTTCGCACGTGTCGAGACTAATGGTGGTGCTTTCGAGCAAGTGAATCTTCTCTATGGTGAGAATCCGAACAAGGCCGTCCGTGCCTTTACCAAACCTTTCAATGATGCCGGCATACAGACCCATATGTTAGATAGAGGACTGAATGCATTGCGTATGTATCCCGTACCTGCCGATGTACGCCGGCTGATGTACAAAGTGAAACATGCGCAAGGTGTGGACATTACCCGCATTTTTTGCGGACTGAACGAAACACGCAACATCATCCCATCCATCCGCTATGCACTTGAAGCCGGCATGATACCGCAGGCAACACTCTGCATTACCCATTCGCCTGTACATACGGTGGAGTACTATACAGGTATTGCTGACCGGCTTATCGAAGCGGGGGCGCCCGAAATTTGCTTGAAGGACATGGCGGGCATCGGCCGTCCGGGTATGTTGGGAGAACTGACTAAGGCTATCAAAGAAAAACATCCTGACGTACTGATACAGTATCACGGGCATAGTGGTCCGGGGCTTTCAATGGCTTCTATTCTCGAAGTCTGTGAAAACGGAGCCGACATTATAGATGTAGCTATGGAACCTATGTCGTGGGGAAAGGTGCATCCGGATGTTATTTCAGTACAAGCCATGTTGCGTGATAAAGGCTTCCAAGTGCCCGACATCAATATGAAGGCTTACATGAAGGCACGTGCCATGACACAGGAATTTATCGATGATTTTCTCGGTTATTTTATGGACCCAACCAATAAGCATATGTCATCCCTGCTCTTGAAGTGCGGGCTGCCGGGTGGTATGATGGGGTCCATGATGGCTGATTTGAAAGGGGTGCATTCCGGCATCAACATGATATTGAAAGGAAAAAATCAACCGGAACTCAGTATAGATGACTTGTTGGTGATGCTCTTTGACGAAGTGGAATATGTATGGCCTAAATTGGGTTATCCGCCTTTGGTAACTCCCTTCAGCCAATACGTCAAGAATGTTGCGTTGATGAACGTGATGCAGCTGGTGAAAGGTGAAGAACGCTGGACGATGATTGATAACCATACTTGGGATATGATTTTGGGCAAAAGCGGACGTTTGCCGGGTGAACTGGCCCCTGAAATCATAGAACTTGCCAGGTCCAAAGGTTACGAGTTTGTTGATACGGATCCTCAGTCCAACTATCCGGACGCTCTGGATGAGTATCGTAAAGAAATGAATGAAAATGGTTGGGAATATGGTGATGATGAGGAGGAACTCTTTGAATTGGCCATGCACGATCGTCAGTATCGCGACTATAAGTCGGGTGCTGCCAAGAAGCGTTTCCGGGATGAACTGGAACGTGTTAAAGATGCGGCTATGGCAAAGAGCGGATATTCGGAAGAGGAGATAAGGAAACTGAAACGCGCTAAAGCCGATCCTATCATAGCTCCATCCAAAGGACAGGTGCTTTGGGAAGTTTCTGTAGAAGGTCCGTCTGCAGCACCGTTTATCGGACGCAAGTATCAGCATGACGAGATATTCTGCTATCTCTCTACGCCGTGGGGTGAGTATGAAAAAGTAATGACCGGATTTACAGGTCGTGTTGTTGAAGTATGTGCTCAGCAAGGCGCTAACGTCAACAAGGGAGATGTTATAGCATATATCCAGCGAAGTGATATCTTTGCATAAAACAGGAAAAGTAGTGGTTAGCGGTTAGTACCTTGCGACATAATAGCGCAGTCTGCTAATCACTAACCACTACTCGTAAATCACTATTTCAAGTATTTTTCTATCAGCCCTTTAAGCTTTTCCTGTGTATAGGGTTTTGTGAGGAATTCATTGCAACCGACATCAAAGGCCGCTTGTTTGTCTTGTTCGTAAGCATAGGCGGTGAGGGCGATTATGGGTGTCTTGGGCGAAAGCTCACGAATGATTTTTGTGGCATCTAACCCTCCGAGATTAGGCATTTTCATATCCATTAGAATCAATTCCGGATGTAGTTCCTCAAACATGGCTATGGCTTCCATGCCGTCTTTGGCGCGCTCCAAGTGGTATGACTTTCCTAAAATGGCCTTGACGAGGATGTAATTACTGTCTGTATCTTCGGCCACCAATATGGTCGGGGATTTGAGTTCTTCGGAAGCTTTTAATGTTGCGGGCTCTTGTACTCCTATGCTCTCTGCGTCAGAACCGGAGGGATTACTTCTCTGTTCCGTAGCGTTAGATACACCGGAATTATTTTCAGGTAGCTCGGATGATGTTTGCATTACTTCTTCTTTCTTTGTGGGTGAGGGTAAAGTAAAAATGAAAGTTGTCCCTTCTCCCATTTCCGAACTGACGGATATAGTGCCGCCCAGCCGCTCGATGATGGTTTTGCAGATGGATAATCCTAAACCTGTGCCTTGTGCAAAACTGTTCACTTTGACAAAACGTTCAAAAACCTTACTCAGCTTGTCTGCTTCAATGCCTATACCGGTGTCGCTAACGTGAAATTCTATTTCGTCTCCTTTGCGGCAATATCCGTAGCTGACACTACCGCTTGTAGTGAACTTAAAGGCATTGCCAATGAGATTGGATACTACTTGGAAAATGCGGTTCTTGTCTCCTTCGATAACAATATCCTCCTCTGAGGGCTCGTAGATGAGCTCCACTCCCAACGGGCAGCGGAATTTCAGCGCATCGTGTATTTCCTTGCAGAGCGGATGCAGACGGACGGGGGTGATGGTGAATTCTACCATACCTGCTTCTATCTTGGAGAGGTCCAGAATTTCATTAATCAGTTGCAGAAGCCTTTCGTTATTGGCTTCCACAATGTCGTAGTAATTTTTTCGTTCTTCGGCATCGGTGCTTTCGGCGATGATTCTGGAAAACCCTACAATGGCGTTGAGCGGAGTACGTATCTCGTGGCTCATATTGGCGAGGAAGGCGGACTTCAATTGGTCGGAGGTTTCCGCTTTTTCTTTGGCAACGAGGAGTTCGCGCTTCATTCGCTCCATTTCGGTGATGTCCCATTCAATACTCAATAGGATAGGGGGGAAGTCGTTGCTGTCAATGCGCATCTTCCGTTTATCCAAGAAGATGGACTTGCCGTTCTGGTCGTGTTCCTCGGCAATCCAGTGTTTTTCGATTCCGGTTCTGGCTATTTCGATGTCCTGTCTTCTCTTTTCTTGTGCAATGTCAAGGGGGTAGAAGTCAAAATCGTCCTTGCCCAATGCTTCTTTCATGGGGATATTGCGGTTGTATGATTCGCGGTTGCGGTATAGGTATCTGAAACCGTTTTCAATGTCCTTTACGACGATGCCGGCAGGTAGGTTTTCAATCGTCTTATCCAGGATTTGGCTGAATCGCTTGATTTGCTGTTCGTTTTTGATGCGTTGGGTAATGTCTCTGCCAAAGGCCCATAGAATGTCCTCTCCCTTGTCGCTGGTCACCCAGTAAGCATTCCCTTCCATAGCCAGGACTTCGGGGTGCAGAGGCAGGGGCTTTGGAAGAATAAATCCGTTATGTTCCTCTCCTTTATTTACGGAGGCTATGACTTTTTTCCACCCTTCTTCACCTTGAGGATATGCATCCAACTGACAGATATTTATCTGTGTGATGTCGTCTGTTATTCCGATATTATGATGCTGTCTGAAACGGCGATTGGCAAAAACGAGCATACCGTCCTCGTGAGCGGCAAATATGTCTTCCGCAGAGTTGTTGATGGCATGTGTCAGTAGATTGATGTCATTGCGTCGTTGCTGTATATCGGTAATGTTTTGTATATAGCCTTCCAATATAGTGCTTCCATTTTTGTGTATTTCACGTGAGAAAGTTTTCAGACGGATATAGTATACTTGTTTTTGATAGTGAATACGATATTCCACGCTTTCTTCGAGGTTCCCTTGTAGGTTTCGTATCAGCCACTTGCCGAATACGTCACGGTCTTCGGGCAGGACGTATTCCATATATTCTCCAAGCTGTATCTCCTGCTTTTCTTCCGTACACATCACTCCGCTGTGTCCAGAGTAGCCAAAGCTGGTTTTGTTGGAGTCGTATCGCCACCTTCCGATAAGGGCGGCTTTCTGTATTTCGTTGAGTTCGTAGTTATTTTTCTCCAGTTTCAGTTTGCGCTGGCTTCGTTCTGTGATATCACGGTATTGGCAGAGCACCATATCTTCGTAGGGGCGCATGATACACTTGAAGAAGTAGGTTTTGTCGCCGATAGTCAGTTCATAATTCTGAATGGATATTTTTCTGTGTACAAGTACCTTCTCGAATTCAGGGCGGACCTGCCGATAGGTGGAAGGCGGCAATAATTGGAGGATATTCTTACCTTGTAACCGGTCTTCTTTCAGAAACCATAGATCGACGTTGTACACTGCGATGTCCACGCAGATGCCGTTTTTGTCCAGTAAGATCATGGTGTCTGATGTCAGTTTCAACAGCTTTTCGGCATTCTCTGCGTTTTTTAGGATGTTTTTCATAGTTCTCTTGTTTTATGCCCTTCGTGCTTTTTCCCAGGCACCGCCAGCTTGCCCCCGGCGTTTGCGCAGGTAGTTGAAGCCACGGATAACATTGACATTCATGAAAAGGAAATAATAAGGAACAAAGAGTATCTTATTTTTTATATGTTTTTTTGACAGGTAATAGCCCCAGCTTGCCATGAGGTAGAACAGCGTTTGCAGCAGCCAGATAGTGGCATAGAGTAGGGGGGAATCTGTCGTAAAAATAAGAATCGTATTGAGAGGGAGTAATAAAAACAATAAAATAGGAGCAAGAGACCAACGCAGTACGCGGTGGGAAATATATTGAAAACAAAATACACCGTAGCGTAGCGGATTGAGCAATGCGCGCAGACGCCATATGGATTGCAGTCCTCCGGCAGCGATACGTACTTTCCGTTTTTCTTCTTCGTGCATATCTGCCGAACCGTTTTCTGTGGCATAGGCATTGGCGCAATAGGCGATGGTATATCCACGCATCACGATGTGCAGGGAGAGGATGAAGTCATCCAGTAGCGTATCTGCAGGCATCTCCTCGAACAGTTCACGGCGAATGGCAAACAGTTCTCCGGCAGCTCCTACTGCCGAGTAAAGGCGGGAATCGAGTTTTTTGAGGGTGGATTCGTATTTCCAGTAAAGGCCTTCACCGCCGGATGCGGCATTGTCTTTGGTTTGTACGGCAATACGCTTTTCTCCGGCTACACAACCCACTTGGGGATTGGTGAATGCGTGTACAATCTCGCGTAACGCTTCGCGGTTGAGGTGTGTGTTGGCGTCGGTGAATACTACAAGCGGTGTGTTGACGAAGTGGATACCACGGTTCAGCGCAGCGGTTTTTCCTTGCCGTTGGGGTTGATGAAGCACGGTGGCTTGCGGCCAATGTGAGAGATGTTTGTTGGTGTGGTCGTCGCTTCCGTCCGTCACCCAAAGTATGTGCAGCTTGTTTGCCGGATAGTCCAAAGCAAGGCAGTTACGCATTTTCTCGTCTACGACATCTTCTTCGTTGTAGGCGGCAATGAACAGGGTCAGTTCGGGAAGCAAGTCATCTGCCGGCAGGGGCGGGATAATCGTTTTACGAAAACATTCCTTTAGCTTGACCAAGATATAAAGAATCATTCCATACCCTATATAGGTATAGAATACAATGAATAAACTTATCCAAAAGATAATAATGCAAGTCTTCATCCGTATTAGATTTCTAATATTTCTATGTCAGGGGTTCGGGATTAATGCCCAAAAATATAGATAATCTTTTGGAGGTGCAAGGAAAAAGAGGAATTTATTAACTACTCAAAACGCTTCTGTCATGTTGAAGTAGAACAGCGTTTGCTTATTTACTGTATTTTTGCCCAAGTCCAGACGCACATTCATACGTGGCTGCACTTCGATGCGCAGCCCTATGCCATAGTTGGGCAGCACACCTTCAATCTTGCCCATGGTGGGCCCCATGAATCCGCATCCTGTCCATGCTACGAATCCGATATGGTGCAACATACGCTTTATCCAGTTACTGCGGTCGGTGTTTATCATTTGGCGATATTCAGCCATGACCACGTGTGAGGATTTGTCACGGTATTGTCCCATATAGTAGCCTCGCAGGTCGAAGGGCGTACCGGTCAGTGAATATTGGGTGAGGGGGACGTTGCCGAATACATTTTTGGTTTGCGCAGTCCATGCGAACACTTTGCGGTGGCCTACGGATTTGTATTGGCGGTAATCCAATTCCAAACGGTAGAAATTATTATCACTGCCGAAAGCTTTGCTGTACATCATACCTCGGAAATCCAAGTATATGCCTTTGTAGGCATTGGCGGGAATGTCTCGGCTGTCGTATGTCAAGAGGAAGCCCAGACCGGAGTTGAAGTTTTTGTAGCCGTTGGCCGTACCACCGGCTGCTATGTAATCGGGTTCTTCGATGAGGTACTTGGCGGGTTCGGTTATTTTGTCGTAGTTGATGTCTACCTGCGGACCGGCAAAGACGTTGCTTTGGCCCAAGCGGAACAGAAACCAAGGATTGATTTGTATGCCACTGTAACGATATTTACTGGTACTGTCACTACGGACGTAATTCTTATTCGTATTGTAACCTACACCGTAGAAGTTGTCTTCCGTATTTTTATAAACGAATTTTCCGAAGATACGAAAGCGGTCGCCTTTGAAGAAAAGTTGCGGTTTTACCATTATATTAACGCCACCTTTGAACATATAGGCTATGGACATAGGCAGTACCGAGCGTAGCTGTGTAGTGTCACTGGGATTCATGCGGAAAGTCATTAACGCACTTCCGCCTATCAGTGCGCCGAAATCGGGTGTATAGCTTGGACCACCTAATATATTATAGTGGAAGTTTCTGCGAGCCACCCTTTGTTTGCGCAGTTCCTTTTTGGTCAATACGGGAGTAGTGTCGTTGGCCGTCGTAATGCTTGTTTCTTGTGCTGAAACAGTCGTAATTACCAGCAGCAGAGTAAATATACTCAGTATATATCTTTTCATATTGTACGAATGTGGTTGCAAAGAAAACTAATTTATTTGAATTGGTTTTGAGAAGAATAGATAATAAATCTAAAAGAGGACACTAAAATTATCAAAAAAGACACTACATTTGCTCTTTTATGATTCTATACGGAATGAAATTCCCAAAGCAAAACGTATATATTGATTAACATAACATATATTTTAAAATGAATAAACGTATTTTATCTGTAATTGTTTTCAGCACTGCACTGTTATCACTGCAGGCGCAGGATGGCAAAGGTGGGATAAGCCCCGCTATGCTCAACCAAATCCAACAGAGTTATCGAGGAGCGGCTTCCGACAAGGCACTACGCAATGCCATTGGCAATAACGACATCCGTAAATTGGCGCTCAACCAAGAGAATATGCAGGGTATGGACACTCATTTCTCTATTAAGGTAGACTCCAAAGGCATTACCGACCAAAAGTCCTCCGGTCGTTGTTGGCTCTTTACAGGGCTGAATGTAATGCGTGCCAAGACTCTTGCACAATATGGGTTCCAATCATTCGAGTTTTCGGAGATATATCCTTTCTTCTGGGACCAGTTGGAAAAATCCAATCTTTTTCTGCAAGGTATTATCGATACCGCCGAGAGTCCGCTGGAAGACCAAACCGTAGAATGGCTTCTGAAACACCCGCTAAGCGATGGAGGCACATTCACCGGAGTGGCGGATATTGTTTCTAAGTACGGTCTTGTACCCAAGTGTGCCATGCCGGAAACCAACAGTAGCGAGAATACAGCCCGTATGGCCAATCTTATCACTTTGAAACTGAAAGAGTATGCCCTCCAACTCCGCGACTTTGCTGCCAAAGGTGTCAAGCCTGCTGCTTTGGAGAAAGAGAAAACAGCTATGCTTGGTACTATCTACCGTATGCTGGTGCTGAATTTAGGTATTCCGCCTACGGAGTTCGACTACGTGCGTACCGATGCCAAAGGCAATCCGGTGGAAACAGAGCATCACACTCCGATGTCTTTCCTTGAGAAGTACGGCGACAAACAATTGCTCACTAATTATGTGATGCTGATGAATGACCCCAGTCGCGAGTATTATAAATGTTATGAAATAGACTACGACCGTCATCGCTATGACGGCAAGAACTGGACTTATGTCAATCTGCCCGTAGAGGATATCAAGCAAATGGCTATCGCCTCACTGAAAGATAGTACCATGATGTATTTCTCTTGCGATGTTGGTAAGTTCCTGAACTCTGAACGTGGTTTGCTTGATGTGAAAAACTATGACTACGAGTCGCTCATGGGCACAACTTTTGGAATGGACAAGAAGCAACGTATTCAAACTTTCTCCAGCGGCTCTTCCCACGCCATGACCCTAATGGCAGTAGACTTGGATAAAGGAGGGAAACCTGTCAAATGGATGGTTGAAAATAGTTGGGGTGCTGACAGCGGATACAAAGGTCACCTTATTATGACGGACGACTGGTTCAATGAATATATGTTCCGTTTGGTAGTGGAGACCAAATACGTACCAGCCAAAATAATGGAACTTTTCAAACAAAAGCCTGTCCGTTTGCCTGCATGGGACCCGATGTTTGCGGAAGAGGAATAAAAGGTAGGAATTTCTCTTCGTGTTCGTTAACGAAAGGAATTACGGAAATTTCTCCGTAATTCCTTTCTTTTT
>ERZ791810.723-NODE-723-length-29803-cov-5.276153_pt1 | contig 29803 bp, 28 predicted proteins | sample MGYA00510304_ERZ791810 | MGnify/ENA primary metagenome ERZ791810 (study PRJEB30046, sample SAMN00791967) | human gut metagenome | study: EMG produced TPA metagenomics assembly of the A metagenome-wide association study of gut microbiota in type 2... | reverse complement strand
CCATTTCGCGCAGGTGCTCGCGCCATGCGTCGTCGATGGTGGTGAACATCACCACCTTCGAGAAGACGCGGAAGATTTCGGCGCCGTCCGTCTCCTTGCAGCGCAGCAGGTTGACCGGAACGTTGTAGCCCAGGTGCCCGTCCGTGATCGGGAAGTAGATGTTGCTGTCGAGCTGATCCTTGCGGTCTTCGTAGATGCGTTCCATGACGGGGCGCACCGTATCGGCGATGAGCTTGGCACGGCGTGCGTAGGCGGCTTTCAGATCGGCGACGATCAGCTCCACCTGTTCGTCGTGCTTGGCCTTGGCGAAGGTCTCGGCATCGAACGTGGGTTGGATGGCCGCTTCGTGGATCATTTCGTAGGTGAGATCTTCGAACTCGGCGCCTTCGTGCGCTTGCAGGAACGCTTCGGCGAAGTCGTACATGATGTTGTTCAGGTCGATTTCGATGCGTTCGCCGTAGAGGGCGTGGCGGCGGCGCGTGTAGATCACCTCGCGCTGCGAGTTCATCACGTCGTCGTATTCGAGCAGCCGCTTGCGGATGCCGAAGTTGTTCTCCTCGACCTTCTTCTGCGCGCGTTCGATCGCCTTGGTCATCATGCCGGCCTGAATCACCTCGCCCTCCTTGAGTCCCATGCGGTCCATCATCGAGGCGATGCGGCCCGAACCGAACAGACGCATCAGGTCGTCTTCGAGCGATACGAAGAACTGCGACGATCCGGGGTCGCCCTGACGTCCGGCGCGTCCGCGCAGCTGGCGGTCCACACGACGGCTTTCGTGGCGTTCGGTGCCGATGATCGCCAGACCTCCGGCCTGCTTGACTTCGGGCGTGAGCTTGATGTCGGTACCGCGGCCGGCCATGTTGGTCGCAATGGTCACCTGTCCCGAACGTCCGGCCTCGGCCACGACTTGGGCCTCCAGCTGGTGCTGCTTGGCATTCAGAACGTTATGTTTGATGTTGCGGAGCTTGAGCATGCGGCTCAGCAACTCCGAGATCTCGACCGACGTGGTACCCACCAGCACCGGACGGCCCGCTTCGACCAGCTTCACGATCTCTTCGATCACGGCGTTGTATTTCTCGCGCTTGGTCTTGTAGATCAGGTCCTGACGGTCGTCGCGGACCACGGGACGGTTGGTCGGAATCACCACGACGTCGAGTTTGTAGATGCTCCAGAACTCCGAAGCTTCGGTTTCGGCCGTACCGGTCATACCGGCCAGCTTGTGGTACATGCGGAAGTAGTTCTGAAGGGTGATCGTCGCGAATGTCTGCGTCGCGGCTTCGACCTTGACGTGCTCCTTGGCTTCGATCGCCTGATGCAGTCCGTCCGAATAGCGGCGTCCGTCGAGAATACGGCCCGTCTGCTCGTCGACGATCTTCACCTTGTTGTCCATCACCACGTATTCGACGTCCTTCTCGAACATGGCGTAGGCCTTGAGCAGCTGATGCACCGTGTGCACGCGCTCCGACTTGATCGAGTAGTCGTTGATCACCTCGTCGCGTTTGCGGGCGCGTTCCTCGGCCGAGAGATCGCTCTTTTCCAGCTCGGCCACTTCCGCACCGATGTCGGGCATCACGAAAAATCCGTCCTCGTTGAAGTATTTCGACAGCACTTCATGGCCTTTGTCCGTCAGTTCCACCGAGTTGAGTTTCTCGTCGATGACGAAGAACAGGTCGTCGGTGATTTCGGGCATGCGGCGGTTGTTGTCCTGCATGTAAGTGTTTTCGGTCTTCTGCATCAGCGCCTTGACGCCTGTTTCCGAGAGGTATTTGATCAGCGGCTTGTATTTGGGCAGACCTTTGTGCGCACGGTAGAGTTTCACGCCGCCCTCGTCGTTCTTGCCCTCGGCGATGAGCTGGCGGGCTTCCGCCAGCAGCCCCGTCACGAGGTTCTTCTGCAGGTTGTAGAGGTGGTCGATGGCCGGGCGGTACTGCTCGAACATCTGGTCGTCGCCTTTGGGTACGGGACCCGAAATGATAAGCGGCGTACGTGCGTCGTCGATCAATACGGAGTCCACCTCGTCGACGATGGCGAAGTGGTGCTTGCGCTGTACGAGGTCGGCGGGCGACGAAGCCATGTTGTCGCGCAGGTAGTCGAAGCCGTATTCGTTGTTCGTGCCGAAGGTGATGTCGGCCATGTATGCCTTGCGCCGGGCGTCGGAGTTGGGCTGCGTGTCGTCGATGCAGGCCACCGACAGCCCGTGGAACTGGTACATCGGCCCCATCCACTCCGAGTCGCGCTTGGCCAGATAGTTATTGACCGTCACGAGGTGCACGCCCTTTTTTGCGAGGGCGTTGAGGAATACGGGGAGCGTCGCCACGAGGGTCTTTCCTTCGCCCGTCGCCATCTCGGCGATCTTGCCTTTGTGGAGCACCACGCCGCCGAACAGCTGTACGTCGTAGTGGATCATGTCCCACTTCACGTCATTGCCGCCGGCCATCCAGTGATTGGCGTATACGGCCTTGTCGCCCTCGATGGTTACGAAATCCTTGGCGGCGGCCAGATCGCGGTCGAAATCGTTGGCCGTGACCACTACCGTCTCGTTCTGGGCGAAGCGGCGCGCCGTGTCCTTCATGATGGCGAACGCTTCGGGCAGTATTTCGTCGAGTTTCTCCTCGATCTTTTCGTCGATGCGTTTGGTCGTCTCGTCGATCTCCTTCGAGACCTTCTCCTTCTCTTCGAGCGACGTCTCGGCCAATTCCAACTTGGCCTTCAGCTCCACGATGCGGGCTTCGTCGGCTGCGATGAAATCGGCGATCTGCTTCTTCAGCGCTTCGCTCCGGGCGCGCAGTTCGTCGTTGGAAAGGGCTTCTATGGCAGGGTAGACTGCTTTGATCTTTTCGAGATAAGGCTCGATCTGCTTGCGGTCCTTGTCGGCTTTGGAGCCGAAGATGAGTTTGATTAAACTGGCAGCTATATCCATATTCGTTTTCTGATATTTCGGGGTTGTGGTTGTAAATCCTACAAAGATACTTATTTTTCCCGAATGCACAAAAAAATAGGTCCCTATAAAGGGACCCGAAGCGGCTTTTCCGCGATTCGGAGCCGCATTTCGGCCGACGGGTCACCGTCTTTTGTGAAGCCGGTAGTAGAGGACGAAAAGCGCGGGCGCGCGGTTTATCAGGAAATGGCGGAAGTTGTATCTGCGGAATGCGAGCGGCAGGACTCCCTGCTGCCGGGCGTCGCGCAGCATTTCGCGGGCGTTTCCCTGCCTGCCGAGTATCGTCTGTTTGCAGGCGAAAAACATCGTTTTGCCCACGTGCAGCCGCATCAGGCGTGCGCCTTCCGGATCGCTTTCTTCGATAAGGGCCGCGAAGCCGGTCAGGCTTTTCATCGCCCGGACAAAGTCCGAGCGGTGCTGCGGATCGTAGCTTCCCATGAACGATCCGTTGTGCTGCAGGTAGTTGTACGCCCGGATCGGGACATATCGGATCCGTTTTGCGAAGTAAATGGCGCGCGGAGTGAACTCTTCGTCCTCGTGCCGCATCGGGAGCATGGCGAGTCCATGCCGTTCGAGCATCGCCCGGTCGTAGAGGTAGGCGCAGGCCATGGGCAGGAAACAGTCCCGACGCAGGAAATCGCGTCCGCTCTGCACCTCCCCGCCGCCGCGTGCGAAAAGCCCGTCGCTCCAGAGCGGAAGGTCGCCGCCGTGTTCGTCGACGCCCGCCATGTCGAAACAGAGCATGTCGAGGCGCTCCCGGTCCATGATCTGCGTCAGCCCTCCGAGTACGCCGGGCGAAAGGTAGTCGTCCGCATCCACGTACATGACATATCTGCCCGCGGCGCGCTCCGTGCCGTAATTCCGTGCCAAGCTTACGCCTTCGTTGGGCTTGGCGTGCACTTGGACGTTCGCATGCCCGCAGGCCGCCCGCTGCGCTGCGGCCAACGAACCGTCGGTCGATCCGTCGTCCACCACGATCACCTCGTACTCTTCGGGCGGCAGGTCCTGATCGAGGGCCGAAGCGATACACTTGCCGATCAGCCCTTCGAGGTTATACAGCGGAATTATGATGCTGATTTTTTTCATGACGCGAGAAGTCGGACGAGGAACAGACGTTTGTGAATCCAGACCCTCCACGACGGATAGAAGAGTCCGCAGGCCATTTTGTACCGGCGCATAAGCTGCCGTTTGAGCAGCTTGGGATCGTGTGAATGCCGGATGCCGGCCTTGTAGAGACGTGTGAGAATGCGGCGGTACGAGGCGAGTTCCCTTTTCTTCACGTCTCCGGTCCGCAGGGAGAAACGGGTGAAGATGCGGGCTTCGTCGTCCGAGAGCCGGACGCCCAGTTTGCGCGCGAGTTGTTCCTGCTGGGTAAGCTGGGCGCTGAGGGTCTGGCGGTCCAGCTGGCGTGTCGAGATTTGGTCTTCCCATCGACGGTAGAAAGTCAGGTACTCCGGAATGTTGGCCATGCGGAGGTGTTCCGAAAGATCGACCCATAACTGATAGTCTTCGGCCATACACTCCCGGAAGCGTATGCCGGTCCGTTTGAAAGGTTCGCTGCGCAGCATGACGGACGACATGCCGAACGGGCACCCGAAAAACAGTTGGTACTGGATTTCCTCGTGGGTGAGCGGGACTTGGATTTTCAGTTCGCCATTACCCCCCCCCTTGTGCCGAACATCGTGTAGTAACTGCCGCAGATGTCGGTTTGCGGGTGTTGTTCGAAGAAGGCGAGCTGTTTGGCGAAGCGTTCCGGAGAGCAGAGGTCGTCCGCATCCATGAAGGTGATGAATTTTCCGCGGGCGGCGTCCAGCGCCCGATTGCGGGTGCGTGCGGCTCCCGAATTGAGTTCGTTGTGCATCAGTACGATGCGGTCGTCCTTTGCGGCGTAGGCGCGTGCGATCTCGGCCGAAGCGTCGGTCGAAGCGTCGTCGATGACGATCAGTTCGAAGTCGCCGACCGTTTGCCGGAGGACGTTCTCGATGCTTTCGCCGACGAATCGCTCCGCATTGTAGAGCGGCATGATGACGCTGATCAGTGGTGTCTGTTTTTGCATGGCGGTAGAGTTAGTTGTTTCCGATTTTCAGATTGTTCAGGATGCGCCGTCCGACGGGGCACTCCGCGCACCGTTTGGCGGCGCAGTATTCCGTCGCCAGCTGCAACAGGGCCTGCGACTCGAAGGCGCTGCGGGGCGTCAGTCCCGCGTCGTGCCAGCCGCGCATGTAACGGTTGTCCTCCGCGGGCAGGCGTTCGAGCAGCGTCAGGGCGCTGTCGCGCAGGGCTTCGCGTCCGGTGTAGCTGCCGTAGGCGAATTGCAGCACCGAGACGAGGTTGATGCCGATGATGTTGGCCTTGAAAGCCCCCAGACGCTTGGGCCGGTCGTCGCCTGCGATTCCCGGAATATGGTGCGTCCGCCAGTAATCCGAGGCCTCGACGCAGAAGAGCCGCCGGATCTCCTCTTCCGTGCGGCAGGCCATGGCGCGCTCCATGACGAACTCGTCCTGAGCGAAGAATTCCGCAGCTTGCGCCAGCCGCAGTACGGGGTGGTTGGCCGGGCGTATGTCGCCCAGCTGCCAAGCTCCGGCCTGCATCGGTTCGATGTCGTATTTGGCCGCCAGATATTCGAAATTGCGGGCGAGGTTGAGCGTGTAGGTGTCGTGCGGATAGAGCGCCAGCAGTCCCGACGCTCCGAAGAGCAGCGATTCGACGGCATGCGGCGCCAGCCGTTCGCGCAGAACGGTTTTGTAGGATACGCGCCGCGCCAGCGTAAGGTAGGCTTCCTGATTCTGACGGTCGCCCAGCGTGCGGAAGTAAAGCAGGTAGAAGGTCTGGTTCCAGTTCTCCGCCGCTTCGTGCCGCAGCGCCTCCACCATGCGCATTTTGCGTTCGAGCCGGTCGAAGAGCAGCGACGTGCATATCTCGCTGCGCTGCAAGGCAGACTGCCCCGCGAGGAATCCGCCGCAGGCGTAAGCCCCGGCTCCGGCCCGAAGCCGGTTCATCGCGCGCTGTTCCCGCTCCGCCGTCATGCTAAAACAGATTGAGTTCCAGCAGTGCCTCTTCCGACATCATGCTTTTGTCCCATACGGGATCGAACGTGAGAATCACGTTCACCGACTTCACGCCTTTGACTTTGGCTACCTGCTGGTTTACGTCTTCGACGAGCATGTCGGCCATCGGGCAGTTGGGCGCGGTGAGCGTCATGCGGATGTTGGCGACGCCGTCGGGCGTGTAGTCGATCTCGTAGATCAGTCCCAGATCGTAGATGTTCACCGGGATTTCGGGGTCGTATATGTTCTTGAGCGTAAGGACGATCTCCTTCTCGACCTTCAGTATCTCTTCGGGTGTCATCGTGACATTGAAATTAAGCGTTGAAAACTAAAAACCGCCGGAAACTCTCCCTTCCGGCTTCCCGGTTCCGGCCGATTCGCAGGGCCGGACGCCTCTTCTGCCGAAAGAAACGTTGGTTTCCGATTTTTTATTTTTCGTTCGCACCGTCCTTGCTCGCGAAGGCCAGCGCATAGAGCCGCATCTGCTTGACCATCGACAACAGGCCGTTCGACCGCGTGGGCGAGAGGTTTGCGCTCAGGCCGATGGCGTCGATGAAATAGAGCTCCGTGTCGAGAATCTCCTGCGGCGTGCGACCGTTCAGCACGCGGATCAGCAGGGCGATGATGCCCTTGGTGATTATGGCGTCGCTGTCTGCGGCGTAATAGACCCGGCCCTGCTCCATGCGGGCGTCCACCCATACGCGCGACTGACACCCCTCGATCAGGTACTGTTCGGTGCGGTGCTCGGCGGGGATGGGCGGCAGCGAATCGCTCAGGCCGATGAGGTAGTCGTATTTGTCGAGCCAGTCGTCGAATACCGAGAACTCCTCGATGATCTCCTCCTGTATCTTATCCATGTCCGTATATTTTTTTAATCCTTAAAAATCGATGATTTCCGGGAGCACTTCGCCCTCCGACGCCGCAGGTTCGGTGATCTCCAGCACCCGCGCCACGGTCGGCGCCACGGCCGTCATGTCCACGCGGCGCTTCACGCGCAGGGGACCGGCTCCGAAGCCGTAAAATACCAGCGGCACCTGCGTGTCGTAGCCGTACATCGAACCCGACGACGATGCGCAGCGGTCGTTCTCCTCGATCCAGCCGGGCATCAGGTTCATGATCACGTCGCCCGAACGCCGGGGATAGAAGCTGTTCTGCATCTTGCGGGCGTAGCCGCTGCCGAAGTAGCTCGTGCGCATGGCCGTGGCCGAGAGGGCGTGCGAGACGCCGCGGAACTGCATGGCGAAGATCGCCACCTCGTTCTGCACGTCGGCCAGATTGAGTCCTCGCTCGTAGATGAGGTTGTGGTTCAGGTAGAGGCATTTGTCCTCGTACTCCAGCACCCAGTTGCCCATGCCGTAGCGGACGTTCAGGAACCCGTTTACGATCACCTCGAACTGCCGGGCGTTGAACCGGTCGGCCTCTTCGCGGCCCGCGTCGTACGAGGGGCTGGTTCCGTGGTCCGACGTGAATACGACGAGCACTTCGCCGTTCTTGACCTGCGCGAATACGAACGTCAAAAAGTCGGCCAGATCGCGGTCGAGCCTGTAATACATGTCCTCCGCCTCGACCGATTCGGGACCGTAGGCTTCGCTGATGCGGCGCGACGAATCGAGACAGATGTTCAGCAGGTCGGGCGTGCCGTCGGTGCCGAGCTTGAACTGGGCGATGGCCTGCTTGGCGAAGCCGAATACGGCGGTGTTGCCCGCCGGGGTGTAGAGCATCCGGTCGAAATCGGTGGTGAGCTTCAGGCGGCCGCTGCCCGTCTCGTCCTTCTCCTTTTTGTTCTTGCCCGTGAGGATTACGTCCCAGTTGCGGGAGTTGACGTAGCGGCCTTTTTCGTAGAGCGTCCGCCATTCGGGGGCGATGTACGAGAGGTTGTAGCGTTCGCGGTTGCTGCGCGCCACCCATTCGGGAACGTCGGCGGCGTAGTAGGGCGAGGTGGTCCAGCCGCAGCGCGCCGAGTCGAGCCAGAAGACCTCGCCGCCGCGTCCGCCCAAGACGATCGCCGACGTGGCTTCGGCCGCCACGGTGACGGCCTTGCTGCCGGGTTCATGCTGCAGGAGCGCTTCGGAGAGCGTCGGGGCGATCAGGTTGTAGGGGCCTGCGCCGTTGCGTCCGGCGATCAGCTCCACGGCCTCGTTGGCGACGTAGTCGCGCCAGCGCGAGCCGATGACCCCGTGCGTCGAGGGCATCGCGCCCGTCGATAACGTGGCCAGCGACACGGGCGTGGTGGTCTGCTGGTAGTCGTAACGGCTGTCGGCGAAGACCGTGCCGCCGTCGATCAGGCGCCGGAGCCCCCCTTCGCCGTAATTGTCGGCGTAACGCGAGAGGTCTTCGGCGCGCATTGAGCCGACGACGATATTGACGACCAGCCGGGGCCGTGCGGCCGAGACTTCGAGGGCCGCGAAGGCGGCTATGGCGAGTAAGATGATTTTGTGCTTCATGGTGTGCGAATGATAGACCGCAAATTTACGAATTTATTTCGATACATCGGCGGAAATATTCCGCTTCGGTCCGAAAATCGATCTGCGGCAGCGCCGCGATCTCTTCGAGCCTGCGGCGGCAGAACTCGCGGTAGGTTGCGCTCTGCGGGTTGCGGGGCCGGTGCGCTGCGGCCACGACGATATGGCGGACGTCGGGCAGCAGACGCCGGGCCTGCTCCGAGAGAACCGCCGCCGAGAACTTCTCCCAGACGTATTCCACGGCCTGCGGAGCCGGATGCACCAGATCGTCGGCGTAGAACCGGTAGTCGCGCAGGTCGTCGTTGAGAATTTCGTATGCGGGGAAATAGTGTACGTCGGGAAAACGTTCCGCCAGCTCTTCGGCGGCCAGACGGAGCGCGGCTTTGCTCACGGCGTTGCCCGCCAGTGAGTCGCCGAGATGCCGCACGGGGCTGACCGTAAGGATCACCTCCCTGCCGCCGAGCGGACCTGCCATGAGGTCTGCGAAAGCGGTGACGATCTCGTCCACGCCCAGCCTGCGCCGCGTGAACTCCGCGGCAGGCCGGCGGTGGCAGTTGGCGACCACCGCGCCGTCGTGTTCGTAGACCCACGCCGTGCCGAAGGTCAGCACGATCCGGTCGGCAGCGCGCAGCGCTTCGGCTCCGCTTTTTCGGGCGGCGTTCATCGCCGCGAGGGCTTGGTCCGCCTCCGGGGCGGAAAAAGAGCCGTGGAATCCGTAATGGAACCACAATTCGCCGTCGAATCCCAGTTCCGAATGTCGTACGGGATTCTCCCCTGCGTAGCTGCGCAGCGCGGCGGCGATGGAGAGCGGGTTGAACAGAATGCCCGAAGGATTGGCCGTGACGCGGAATTTTGCCTGTGCCAGCCGCCCGGCGATGTGTTCCGCGAAACAGGAGCCGAGGGCCAGTATGCGGTTCTCGTAGCCGATCTTCGTTCCAAGGGGCGCAATTTCGATTTCGGTGCGGAATTTCATACTGCAAAAGTACAAATTTTATATCTTTGCCGTATGATCTTACGGGCAAACTGCAAAATAAATCTGGGGCTGGATATCCTGCGCCGCCGTGCGGACGGTTATCACGACCTCGAAACGGTGATGTTTCCCGTGCGCGGACTTTACGACGAAGTCGAGGTCGTGCGCACGGCCGGGGCGGGTGTGGATTTCCGTGCCGAAGGGCTGGCGGTGGACTGCGAACCCGAACAGAATATCTGTATCAAGGCTTTCCGGCTGATGCACGACCGTTACGGCGTGGACGGCGTCGCCATCCGGCTCGACAAGCGGGTGCCGTTCGGCGCCGGGCTGGGCGGCGGTTCGTCCGACGGCACGGCGGTTCTGCTGGCTCTCGACCGGTTTTTCGACCTGCACCTGTCCGAAGCGGAGCTGATCGCCCGCGCCGCCGAGCTGGGCAGCGATACGCCGTTCTTCGTGCGCAACTCCCCGCAGTTCTGCACCGGACGGGGCGAGATCATGTCGCCTTTCCCGCTCGATCTTGCGGGGCTGACCCTCGTGATCGTGAAGCCGGACGAGGGGGTCTCGACGCGCGAAGCCTATGCGGGCGTACGTCCGCGGGTGCCCTCCGTGCCGCTTGCCGAGCGTCTGCGGCGTCCCGTTGCGGAGTGGCAGGAGATCGTGACCAACGATTTCGAACCGCATATTTTCGCCGCGCATCCCGCCATCAGCGCATCCAAGCGGAACTTACTCGATGCTGGTGCCCTTTACGCTTCGATGTCGGGCAGCGGCTCTGCGGTTTTCGGACTGTTCGACCGTCCCGAAAAAGCAGAGAGCCTGCGGTCGCAGACTCCCTTCATCTTTTCGTTGTAGGCGTTGCCCGGTCTTGGGCGGATGTGATTCCGGCGCTTGCCGGTGCGTTGCCCGGCTGGCCGTGCGCGCAGGCGGCGTCCGGTTTTCACCCTGCTTTTGCCGGAACGTTTGCCGCGTTTGCGGATCGTTGTATCCGTCGATCCGTACCTGCTGCATTCGCTGTCCGCGCATCGCATCTGTTCTGTCCGCGTGGCCTTTGCCCCTATCGCATCCGCTGTCCAGCGCGCCTGTCCGGATTGCATCTATGGTTGCGCGCATGGCACTTGTCCGCATCGCATCTGTGCTGCCCGCATTCGTTTCTGATCCGCAGGCGTCTCCCGATCGGCTATTTTTCAGCCGCGACGCCGCAGGGTACGGCCATCTTCTCGATGCGGTGCTGGTGGCGTCCGCCTTCGAACTGCGCCGCGAAGTAGGCGTCGAGCATCGCCACGGCCTCGTCGTTGGTGATGAAGCGGGCCGGGAAGACGATAATGTTGGCGTTGTTGTGACGGCGGATGAGCGATGCGATCTCCGGTTCCCACGCCAGTCCGGCGCGGATGCCCTGATGTTTGTTGAGGGTCATGGTCATCCCTTCGCCCGAACCGCAGAGGGCGATGCCGCATTCGAATTCGCCTTTCTCGACCGCTTCGGCCAGCGGGTGTGCGTAGTCGGCATAATCTACGCTTTCGGGGGAGCCGGGGCCGAAGTCGTGGACGTCGTAACCCATGGCCGAGAGGTAGCCCACCAGAAATTCTTTCATTTCGTAGCCGGCGTGATCGCTGGCGATACCTATTTTAGTCATCGTATTTTTGTTTTTGTGTTGTTTTTAGGTTCTGTCATACAAAGATAGGCAAAAATAACGGTCGCCGCTCTTCCGGGTTCCGAATTTATGCTATTTTTGCTCCATGAAATTTTTCCTCGCCGCCTTGGGGTGTCTGTCGTTCGTGCTGGGTGTCGTCGGTATTTTCGTGCCGCTGCTCCCGACCACGCCGTTTCTGCTGCTCTCCGCCGCATTGTGGGTCCGCTCTTCGCCCCGGCTTTACGATTGGCTGTTGGCGCACCCCTGTCTGGGCGGGTATGTCCGCAACTTCCGCGAAAATCGCGCCATACCGCTTCGCGCCAAGATCGTTTCGCTCACGCTGATGTGGGGAACGATGCTCTACTGCGTTTTTGCGCCGCTCTCCGGATGGTGGTGGGCGCAGGCCGCGCTGCTCGCCGTCGCCGTGGGCGTTACTTGGCATATTCTTTCGTTTGCGACGCTGAAGAAATGAGGCTTGAAGGGAATGCCGGACGGATAATGTCGGACGGATGGCGCCGGGCAGATGGCGCCGGGCAGATGGCGCCGGACACTAAGCGTCGGATGAATAACGCCGGACGAATGGCGCGGATGAAAACCGCCCGGCGTCCGGAAAGTAAAAACCGGCCCCTCGTAAGAAGGGCCGGTTCTTAGGTATCTCTGCCGGTTTACTTCTGCGCCGGCTGTTTGTCCAGCATTTCGAGCACCGAATACTGTACCGTGTAGTATCCTTCGTCCACTCCGACGACCGAGGTGCCGACTTTCAGCTTGTAGCTGTAGCCCTGTTCGTAGTCGAATCCCTCGATCTGGAACGGCCACCGTTGCCAGTCGTTCAGGCCGACTTCGGGGAAACGGACGCTGAGGTACAATTCGCCGTAGTAACTGACGGGTTCGGGGGCTACCTCCATCGTGAACGTGGGGTAGTAGCTGTCGGGAATATTGGACCGCGCCGGGGTTTTCGAGATCAGTTCCAGCAGCGAGTACCGTACGGACGATGCGTCCTGCGGCGGGTCGGCCAGCTGCTTGGCCTTGATGCGGAGTTTGTATTCGTATCCGGGTTCGTAGTCGAATCCCTCGATGCCCTCGTATACGGCGCGCCACGAGGTGTCGTCGTTGGCTTTGACGAGCAGCACGGGTTGCAGCGTATGGAACCCGTGGGAGATGCCCAGCTGGGATGCGACGGTCCATTCCCGGACCGTATAATCGTCGTTCTTGTCGCATGCGCCGAGCGCAAAGGCGGATATGAAGAGCAGTATGATGTATTTTCTCATGGCTTTCCGTGTCGTTTCATTGTATAAATGGAGACAACCGCCTGATACTGCATGGGATATACGAAAAAAAACGGACATATGTCCGTTTTTTGCATCTTTTACCCCAAATAGCGTTCCGCCACGCCGATCAGGAACCCGAACAGCAGGCCGTTGAACACCACGACCGGGATCGCCTTGCGGTCCTTGCCCGAAAAGGTGAACAGCACCGGAATCATCAGCATCAGCGTGACGGCCATGCCGTCGGCCCACCACGGCAGGTAGGGCAGGTCGCTGTAGAAGACGATGACCGCGGCGAAGAAGTAGATGAAGAACGCCGAGAAACACGACCGCGCCGACAAATTCTGGAAAATCATCGGAATCACGTCGAGCGCTCCGGCCACGGCGCCTACCGCCAGCGAAAGGGTGAAGTGGTCCATATCCCGGAGTTTATTTCGATGCCCGTTTGCGGTCCACCTCGTGCAGCAGAATCTTGCGCAGACGCATCGAATGGGGCGTTACTTCGACGTATTCGTCGGCCTGAATGTATTCGAGCGCCTCTTCGAGCGAGAAGAGCTTGGGCGGGGCGATCGAGGTCTTCTCGTCCGAACCCGACGCGCGCATGTTGGTCAGCTGCTTGGCTTTGGTGACGTTTACCGTGATGTCGTTCTGGCGCGTGTGCTCGCCGATCACCTGACCTTCGTACACCTGCTCCATCGGGCTGATGAAGAAGCGTCCGCGGTCCTGCAGCTTGTCGATCGAGTAGGCGTAGGCCGTGCCGGTCTCGCCCGAAATGATCGAGCCGTTGACGCGCATCTCGATATCGCCGACCCACGGTTCGAAGCCTTTCAGCCGGTGGGTCATGATGGCTTCGCCGGCCGTCGCCGTCAGCATGTTCGACCGCAGGCCGATGATGCCGCGCGAGGGGATGCTGAATTCCAGCCGCGTGCGGTCGCCGTTCGACGCCATGTTCGTCAGCGTGCCTTTGCGTTTGGTCGCCAGTTCGATGACCGTTCCCGAATACTCTTCGGGGCAGTCCACGGTCAGCTCCTCGATCGGTTCGCATTTTTTGCCGTCGATCTCCTTGACGATTACGCGGGGCTGGCCCACCTGCAGTTCGTAACCCTCGCGGCGCATGGTTTCGATCAGCACCGAGAGGTGCAGCACGCCGCGGCCGAAGACGTTGAAACTGTCGGCCGAGGGGCCGGGAGTCACGCGCAGGGCGAGGTTCTTCTCCAGTTCGCGGTCGAGACGATCCTTGATGTGGCGCGAGGTGACGTATTTGCCGTCCTTGCCGAAGAAGGGCGAGTTGTTGATCGTGAAGAGCATCGACATCGTCGGTTCGTCGATGGCGATGGGGGGCAGCGGTTCGGGATTCTCGTAGTCGCAGATCGTGTCGCCGATCTCGAATCCCTCGATGCCCATCAGGGCGCAGATTTCGCCGCAGGGTACTTCGTCCGCCTTCTTCTTGCCGAGACCTTCGAAGACCATCAGGTCCTTGATCTTGGTCTTCTGCATCGTCACGCCGTCGCGCTTGGCCAGCGTGACGTTCTGGCCCGCCTTGAGCGAGCCGCGCGTCACCTTGCCCACGGCGATACGGCCCGTGTAGGAGGAGTATTCGAGCGACGTGATGAGCATCTGGGGCGTTCCCTCGACGATCTTCGGTTCGGGAATCTCGTCGATGATGGCGTCGAGCAGCGGAACGATCGAGTCGGTCGGCTCGTTCCACCTGTGCGACATCCAGCCCTGCTTGGCCGAGCCGTAGATGGTCTTGTAGTCGAGCTGCTCCTCGGTGGCGTCGAGCGAAAACATAAGGTCGAAAACCTGTTCGTTCACCACTTCGGGGCGGCAGTTGGGCTTATCGACCTTGTTCACGACGACGATGGGTTTCTTGCCCAGCGCCAGCGCCTTCTGCAGGACGAAGCGTGTCTGGGGCATGGTGCCTTCGAACGCATCGACCAGCAGCAGCACGCCGTCGCACATGTTCAGGACGCGCTCCACCTCGCCGCCGAAGTCGGCGTGGCCCGGAGTGTCGATGATGTTGATCTTATAATCCTTGTAAATTACCGAGACGTTTTTCGAGAGAATCGTGATTCCGCGTTCACGCTCAAGGTCGTTGTTGTCGAGGATCAGCTCTCCGGATTGTTTGGCGTTGTCGCGCAGAATGTTGCCGGCGAGGATCATTTTATCGACGAGCGTGGTCTTGCCGTGGTCCACGTGTGCAATAATTGCGATATTGCGTAGTTTTTGCATGTGAATAGATTTTGTGGTGCAAAGGTAACAATTTCTCCGGAAAATGTACTAAATTTGTTGGCTTCTTAAAAAAGTTAAAGATCATGAAACCCACCTTCAACGTTCGGGAACAAAGCGAGATTTACATCGGTCCCACGGCCGACATCCTCTCCGGGGTGCTGCCTGAGGGGCGCGTGATCGTCGTTTCCGACGCTACGATCGACCGCCTTTACCATCCGCTGCTGGCGCCGTACGACACGGTGCTCATCGGTGCGGGCGAAAGCATAAAGACCCTGCAGACCGTGGAATCCATCTACCGGCGTTTCATCGAGCTGGGCGCGGACCGCTCCACGTTCGTGCTCGCCGTCGGAGGCGGCATCGTGACCGACGTGGCGGGTTTCGCCGCGGCGACTTACATGCGCGGACTGTCGTTCGGATTCGTCTCGACCACCCTGCTGGGGCAGGTGGACGCCAGCGTGGGCGGCAAGAACGGCGTGAATGTGGACGGGTACAAGAATATGGCCGGAACCTTCAAACAGCCGCGCTTCGTGATCTGCGATCCCGAAATGCTGCGCACGCTCTCCGACCGGGAGTTCCGTGCGGGGCTTGCAGAGGTCGTCAAGGCGGCCGTCATTGCCGACGCCGATCTTTTCACCCGGATCGAAAACGTCTCTTTCGAGGCCCTGCGCACCGATACCGACCTGCTTACGGACGCTATTTCCGCCGCGGTCCGCGTCAAGGCCGATATTGTCGAACGCGACGAGCATGAGACGGGCGACCGCCGCAAGCTCAACTTGGGGCATACGCTGGCCCACGCCATCGAGAAGTGCTCGAACCGGATGAATCACGGCGAAGCGGTGGCCGTCGGCACGGCCCTGATCGCCGCCGCCGCGGTGAAGCTGGGCGTCCTGCAGCCTGCCGACCGCGACCGGATCGTGAACGTGCTGGAGAAGCTGGGTTTCGACCTCACGCCGCCGGTCGATGTGAAACGTCTGCTCAAAGAGGTGGGCAAGGACAAGAAGAGCGAGGACGGCATGCTGCGCATCGTGCTGCCCGTGGGGATCGGCGACTGCGAGGTGCGTCCGATGCCGATTGCCGATTTCGCCGCGCTCTTTGCGTAGTGCATACGACGCATATCCATAAAAAGAAAGGCCCCGCTCAACGGCGGGGTCTTTTCTATATACTACTTATCGTTAAATCTCGGTCATGGTCCTCAGCTTCTCGATGTAGGCGTCCCAGTCCGTGATGGGCTGCCGGGCTACGCCCGATTCGATCGCGGCGCGTGCCACGGCGGGCGTCACGGTGCAGAGCAGACGCGGGTCGAGCGGCTTGGGAATGAGGTAGCCGCGGCCGAATTCCAGTTTGCCCAGCGCATAGGCGCGCAGCACCATGCTCGGTACAGGCTCCTGCGCCAGTTCGGCCAAGGCGCGTGCCGCGGCGAGCTTCATCGCTTCGTTGATCTTCGTGGCCCGCACGTCGAGCGCCCCGCGGAAAATGTAGGGGAAGCCCAGCACGTTGTTTACCTGATTGGGGTAGTCGGAGCGGCCCGTCGCAAAGATGATGTCGGGACGCGAAACGACGGCTTTGTCGTAGGCGATCTCCGGATCGGGATTGGCCAGCGCCATGACGATCGGATTGGTCGCCATCGTGCGCAGCATTTCGGGAGTCAGCACGTCGGCCTTGGATACGCCGAGGAATACGTCGGCGTCGTGTATGGCTTCGGCGAGGGTGGTGATGCGGCGGGAGGTGGCGAATTCGCGTTTTATTTCGTTGATGTCCGTGCGGTAGGTGGTGACCACGCCCTGACTGTCGCAGAAAATCATGTTTTCGCGGCGGACGCCGACGGCGATGAAGAGCCGCGCGCAGGCGATGGCCGCCGCACCGGCGCCGTTCACTACGACGCGGAGTTTGTCGAGCGCTTTGCCGGCGATTTTCGCCGCATTGAGCAGCGCGGCCGTCGAAATCACGGCCGTGCCGTGCTGGTCGTCGTGCATCACGGGAATGTCCAGCTCTTCGCTCAGCCTCCGGTCGATTTCGAAGCACTCCGGAGCCTTGATGTCTTCGAGGTTGATGCCGCCGAAGGTCGGGGCGATGGCCTTGACCGTGCGGATGAACGCTTCGGGGTCGGTCTCGTCGACTTCGATGTCGAAAGCGTCGATGTCTGCGAACGTCTTGAACAACATGCTTTTGCCTTCCATCACGGGCTTGCCTGCCAGAGCGCCGATATTACCCAGTCCGAGGACGGCGGTGCCGTTCGAAATGACTGCTATCAGATTGCCTTTGTTGGTGTAGCGATACACGTCGTCGGGATTGGCCTCGATGGCGCGGCACGGGGCTGCGACGCCGGGCGAATAGGCCAGTGACAAGTCATGCTGCGTGTGATAGGGCTTCGTCGGTACGACCGCTATCTTCCCCGGACGGCCCTCACTATGATAGCGAAGCGCCGCCTGATCCATTTTGTTACCTTTGCTCATTATCCTAACTGTTTTGTTTGCGTCTAAAAGACACAACGTTAAATAACCTGCAATTATTGCGCCCGGCCGGCATTAAAAATAGAACCGGATGCCTCCGCCCAGCTGAACCCGGAAGATGCCGGCCAAGTTCAGCTCGGCCCCGTCGTCCACGTCGGGCGAATCGACGATCAGCCACTGCCCGCCGACGGTGACTCCCAGTCCGAGGAAGCGCGTCAGCATGAACTCGGCCGATACCGACTCGTGAATGCCTACGCCGCCCCTGCTGCCAGTCAGGCCGGCGTAGCCGCGGATGTAACGGCCGTAGCCGATACCCGCGCTTTCGCGGAAGAGCCACCTGCGTCCGACGCGCTGCCGCGCGACGAATTCGGGGGCGATGTAATGAATGCGGCTGGTGCGTTCGAAACCTCCGCGCCGGGCCGAGATGAACCCGCCCGAATAGACGACGCCGACGCCCAAACCCCGGCGCGATGTCCAGTTGTATCCCGCGGTGATCTCCAGTCCTTCGTTCAGCGAACCGGAAGAACTTTCGCGGAGGTAGATCGTGGAGAGGATCGCCGTGTACCCGGCGTTGGCGAAGAACGTGTGCTGCGAACGGCCCCGCGGGGCGAGATGCCGGGCGCGTTTGCTCCGGTCGTCCGACGGCGCCGTTCTGAGCGGCTCTTCCGTTGTTCGCACCTGCTCTTCCGTTGTCCGGCCCCGCTCTTCCGCCGGCGTGCAAGCCGCCGCAGATCTGTCCGTGCGGGATGCGGCCGTTGCGGGGGCGGCCGCATGGAGCCGCGCGGCGCCGCAGGTCAGCAGGACGAGCGCCGCCGTGCCGCAGATTCGTGAAGCCAGAGATGATCGTTGATTCATAGTCGCATCTGTTTTATGCTACGTTCCCTAATGGGACTTGTCGCTAAAAATAAAAACGCAGGCCGCCGTTGAGGCTGATGCGCGAAATGCCGCCTTTCTGGTCGTCGTTGTATTGCGACACCGCGTCGTCCATCGAACTGAACCGTGTGCCGTAAGTTCCGATGTTGGCTCCGATTCCGACGTTTTGCGCCAATTTGTATTCAAAGCCGACCTCGACATGAAAGCCCAGTCCGCCGATACCGCCTGACAGACTTCCCATTTGCTCCGTATAACGCGCGTATCCCAAGCCGACCGATTCGTGGAAGGCCCATCTGCGGTTGCGGCCTGCCTCCTGCCGCAGTACGAATTCCGGGGCGAAGTAATGCAGGCGGACCTTTAATTTCGCCCCTTCGCTCATGACCGATGTGAAATACCCCGAATAGCGCAGTCCGAAACCGATTCCGATACGCGATGTCCATTGATAGGCGGCGTTGATGTCGAGTCCCTGCTTGGGATTGCCTGAAACTCCTGCCGGAAGGTAGAAGTCACTGGTGATAAAGGCGTATCCTGCATTGAATGTCAGCGTGTTGTTGTTCGCCGCCTTGGGCGTCTCCCTCCCCGGCGCAACTGTTCCGTCTGCCGGTATGAGACCGTATGCCGCCAGCCGGGCGTTCTGCGCCGCTACGTTGTCGAAGTAGGAAGCCGTGTAGACCGAGTCGGGAAGGAGAAGCATATGGGCCGCGATGCGGTGGCACGAGCTGCCCAGCGCCGACGGCTCCTTGTGCCAGAACAAATGAAGCCCGTTGCCGCCGATTTTGTTCGTTTCGTCCTTGGCCCGCTGCATGACCTTCGCATAATTGCAGTTGACCGAAAATCCGCTGTCCTTGACCGTGACGCTGCCCAAGATTTCGGCCGGTTCCGGCAGCGAGTCCGCCATGTCGTAAACCAGCACGGTCGAACCTTCGATGCGGGCCGGGTAGCTTTTTTGAATGCTCGTGTAAATCGAGGGGGCGCAGCCTGTCGTGAGAAACAGTGCTCCGGCGGCGAAGGCCTGCAGTGAAGCGGAGAAATGGCGCATGCTATGGGATTTTTGAGGGTTAGGCGGGCGGACGGGTCAGAACAGCAGGGTATCGCTTCCGCCGGGCGGAGTGAATCCCATGTGGCGGTACGCCAGCTCGGTGGCTTCGCGGCCGCGGGGCGTGCGTTTGAGGAAGCCTTCCTTGATCAGGAACGGCTCGTAAACCTCCTCGATCGTTCCGGCGTCTTCGCCGACGGCCGTGGCGATGGTGTTCAGTCCTACGGGACCGCCGCCGAACTTTTCGATGATCGTTCCGAGGATCTTGTTGTCCATCTGATCGAGTCCGCGCGAGTCGATATTGAGCGCCGCGAGTCCGATCTGCGTGATTTCTAGGTCGATGTGCCCTTCGCCCTTGACCATGGCGAAGTCGCGCACCCGGCGCAGCAGCGCGTTGGCGATTCGGGGCGTGCCGCGCGAGCGGAGCGCCACCTCGTGCGCCGCGTCGTCGTCGATCGAGACGTCCAGAATGCGCGCCGAGCGTTTGACGATGCCGGCCAGCACCGGGGCGTCGTAATATTCCAGATGGCACTGGATGCCGAAGCGCGCCCGCAGGGGCGAGGTCAGCAGGCCGCTGCGTGTGGTGGCGCCTATGAGCGTGAAGGGCGCCAGCTCGATCTGGATCGAACGCGCCGAAGGGCCTTTGTCGAGTACGATGTCTATTTTGTAATCCTCCATGGCCGAGTAGAGGTACTCCTCGACGATCGGACTGAGCCGATGGATTTCGTCGATGAAGAGCACGTCGCCCGGATTGAGGCTCGTGAGCAGTCCCGCCAGATCGCCCGGCTTGTCCAGCACGGGACCCGACGTGACGCGCAGCTGCGCGTTCATCTCGTTGGAGATGATGTTGGCGAGGGTCGTTTTTCCCAGTCCCGGAGGGCCGTGCAGCAGTACGTGGTCGAGCGAGTCGCCGCGCATGAGCGCCGCCTTGATGAAGATGCGGAGATTATCGACGATTTTATCCTGCCCGGAGAAGGTTTCCAACTCCTGCGGGCGGATCTTGTTTTCGAATTCGAGATCGCTCTCGGTGTTGCGTACGATAGACATGATGCAAAGATAGCACATGCCGCGGCCAAAAACAAATTTATTTGCGGCGCGCCGGAAGGCCCGGTTTTGGCCTGAAAGGATGGGGTGTTGCGGGGTTTCCGCGGCAAGACAAAAAATCCGGCCCGCAGATTCTGCGGGCCGGGGCGGTCATGTTTCGGGAGTGGCTACTTCTCCTTCGACATGTTGATCTGAAGATATATTACGCCGTTCTGACGGGTGTTCATGCGCAGGATGATGCCGTTCATGCCTTCGAGGTCCTCCTTGAACTGATCCAGCTTGAACGAGACGTAGCGGTCGTCGTAGCTGTATACTCCGCTGGTGTCGGTGCCGGCGTCGTGGCGCAGTTCGAGGTTGAGGTATCCCTCTTTCTTGTTGTCGGGGTCGATCTGCGTGAAGTCGTTGCGCACGAGCAGGAACTTATGCTTCGAGAGATCCGAAGCGTTGAAGCCGATTCCCACGTTGAGCCAGTTGCTGTTCATGCTGCCGCCGAAATAGCTGGTTTGTGCGTCGGGCAGTTCCTCCACCTCTTCCTGCGTGGTCACGATTCTGGTCTCTCCCGTGTAGATGTTCCTCACGTCGTAAAGCGCGATGTTGTAATCGTACCCTTCGACTCCCGTTTTCAGCAGGTTGAAGAAGATGATGACGCGCTGGTCGTCTTCGGGCTTGTAGCCGGCTACGCGCGATTTGTCGCTCGGATAGACGGTTTTGTCGTCGTCCAGCACGAAGTAGTAGTCGTTGCTGAGCGTCTCTGCCGAGGCGAATGCCCAGCTGCTCGCGTAATCTCCGTCCGAATCGTTGCAGGAGGAGAAGAATACTGCGGTCAGGACCGCAAGCGTGATAAATCCGAATCTTTTCATATTTTTATACTATTTTTGTATTATCTTTCATGTCAGTAAACGTATTCTGGAGGATAATACTGCATGCGGATTAAAATTTTTTTTGATCCCGTGCAGTCTTTTGGTCTTTATACCATTTATAAGAGTGAACGCAAATATGGAAATGGAGGAACAGATACTGGCCGAGGGGTGCAGAGAGGGGGAAGATACGGCCCGGCGTGAGCTGTACGACCGCTATGCAGCCCGTTTGCTGGCCGTCTGTCTCCGTTATTCGGGCGACCGGGCTACCGCCGAGGACCTCATGCACGATGCGTTCCTGAAGATATACGGGGCTTTCGACCGATTCTCCTACCGCGGACCCGGTTCGCTGCGCGCATGGATGGAGCGTATTGCGGTGAATGTAGCGCTCGAATGGCTCCGGAACCGGAATAAGCTCAACTTCAGGACGCTCGACGAAGGCCGGGCGCTTCCCGACGTTCCCGAACCCGATCCGTCGGAGGTGGCGCGTATTCCGCGCGACGTGCTGATGGAGTTCGTGGGCGAGCTGCCCGACGGTTACCGTACGGTGTTCAACCTTTACTGCATCGAGGGGTATTCGCACCGCGATATCGCGCAGATGCTGGGGATCAACGAAAAAAGTTCCTCGTCGCAGTTGTTCCGGGCGCGGACGCTGCTGGCCCGCAGGATTGCGGCGTATATGGAGACACATTAGATTATGAAACAAAATAAAGACTGGACAGATGTAATGCGGAGCGCGCTCCGGGACGCCGAGGTAACACCCCCGGCCGACGGATGGGCGCGTCTGGAGCGGGAGCTGAAAACTCCGGCGCCCCGGATTTCCGTATTGCGCAGATATTGGCCGCGGATTGCTGCCGCTGCTGCTGCCGTGCTGATTTTTGTCGGAGGCGGGGAACTGCTGCTGCATGAAAATCGTAGTTTGGGGGATAAAGGGTTTGTTATCGCATCGGCAACAGACGGCGGCAGTTCCGCCGCGGACAATCGGACATATCCGGCCGGGGGGATCGGAACGCTCGAAGAGTCGCTTCGTGCCGTCGTGCCGTCGCAAGAGGCGGTGCGGGCCGAGTCGCTTCCGGGCCGAGAGATCCAAACCCGGCAGGCGGTGCGGGCGGCGTATCCTGCGACTGCCGTTGCGCGGAACGCTGCGCCGGCGGTCGTGGCGGTTGATGTGACGGACTCCCGGCCGCAACCCGCTCCGGAGAATGAAGCTGCCGCAACTTTGCGGTCGGAAGAAACGATCGCGCAGAAACAGGCCGCCGCAGAGACTTCCGGCGTGCAGGAACGGACGGCTCCGAAAGAAAACGCTGCATCGGCGAGGACCTATCCGAGCACCACTTCTTATTACGGCGACCAGATCGCCTTCGAGCAGCCGAAATCCCGCAGGCGGACTTCCGTGTCGCTCTTTGCGGCAGGCAGCGTGACGGGCGGGGGAACCGTGTCGGCGGGGCCCGGCCCCGGCATGATGATGTCCGACGCTCCGGTAGGCGGCGGCGCCGGCACGATGGCCCAGCTGAAATACAATTACGACGATTATTCCTTCAAACATCACCAGCCGCTCAGTTTCGGACTCTCGGTGCGCAAGGAATTCGCGCACGGTCTGTCGCTCGAAAGCGGCGTCAATTACACGCTGCTCTGGGCCGACGTCCGCATGAAGTCCAGCCGGCAGGATATCAGTCAGAAACTCCATTTTATCGGCGTGCCGCTGCGTATGAACTGGCAGTTTCTGGATACGGGGCGCTTCTCGCTGTATGCAGGCGCCGGCGGTATGATCGAGAAGTGCGTCTCCGCGAAATTCGGTTCGAGGGCGATGGACGAGCCGGGCGTGCAATGGTCCGTGCTGGGCGCCGCGGGCGCGCAGTACGATCTGGGCGGGCTTGTCGGGCTTTATTTCGAGCCTGAAGTCTCCTATTATTTCACGGAAACCGATCTGCGGACCTCGCGTACCGACTCGCCGCTGTCGCTTACCTTGCGGCTGGGCGTGCGTCTTTCCTTCTGACAATCCCTCTGAAACAAGCTTTTGCAGTGCCTTTCGGGCACGAAATACGACCGGAAAAGTCCGTATCTTCTGTTGCGCGGACTTTTTTCGGTCGTGTCTGAATATGCTATTAAAAAGCTTAATTGTGCTATTTTCTATTGTCTAATGGAAATTTGTTATTATTTTTGTTGAATAATAGATTGTGACTGGAGTTGAACAAAAAAACACAAGTGCTTGAATCTCTGCACTTGTGCTTTGTAGTCCCGACGGGAATCGAACCCATATCGTAAGAACCGGAATCTTATATTCTATCCATTGAACTACGGGACCGGGAGTGCAAAGATGCAAATTTTTTTTTAATTATTGCTAAAAAAATGCGAGAAAAGCAGAATAATTGGCAAAGAATCGAGGCCGTAATCAAGTGGGCGAACATGTCGACCAACTATTTTGCGCGTTATATCGGGTTGGCCCGCGGGGAAAACCTTTATCAGATCAAACGTGGCAACAACGGCATATCACTCGATGTCGCCGACCGAATCGTCTCTAAATTTCCTCAGGTGGACAAGTTGTGGCTGCTGACGGGCGAAGGACAGATGTTCTCCGACGAAAAGCTGCGCGGCGTGCAGATACCTTTTTATAATGTGGATGTCGAACAGGCCATCGCCCATGTCGCGCATCTCGAAGCCGAGAGCAGCCTGATGGTGCCGCAGGCCGGGCAGTGCGATCTGGCGATGTGCTACATGGGACGCGCCATGGGACCCGCGCTGCCGCCGGGTGCGGTGGTCCTGCTGAAAGCCGTGGACCTGGATGCGATTATTCCGGGGGGCGAATATGTGATTGTCAGCCGAAAAATTGTAACTTTGCGGATAGTTCGGCTCTCCGACGGGGAGGATAAACTCCGTCTGGTGGCCGGAGACAAAGAGAATTATGACGACATAATTCTGAATGTCAGCGACATAAAGTCGGTCTACAAGGTAAAAGGCAAGTTGATAATTAACAGTTGAGAAGTATGTTTTCAGGTATCGTGGAACGCATGGGGGAGGTCGTGGAGATCCGCACCGACCGTCAGAACAAGGATTTTACGCTTCGCGCGGACTTCTGCAAAGAGCTGAAAATCGATCAGAGCATAGCACATAACGGCGTATGTTTGACAGTTGTGGACATCCGCGACGACACCTATACCGTTACCGCGATGAAGGAGACGCTCGACAAAAGCAACCTCGGCCTGCTGAAGACGGGCGATCTGGTGAACCTCGAACGCTCGATGAAACCCGATGCGCTGCTCGACGGCCACATCGTGCAGGGGCACGTCGATCAGACGGCCGTCTGCACCGCGAAGGAAGACGCCGACGGCAGCTGGTACTTCACTTTCGAATACCAACCGCAGGGCGGCGGTCTCTGCACCGTGGAGAAAGGCTCGGTGACGGTGAACGGCGTGAGCCTGACGGTCTGCGATTCGAAAGAATCCAGCTTCCGCGTGGCGATCATTCCCTATACGTTCGAGCATACGAACTTCTGCCGCATCGAAGTCGGCTCGGTCGTAAACCTCGAATTCGATATCGTGGGCAAATACATCGCCCGTCTCATGCAACAATATACGAAGTAGCTATGGTGTATATTAAAACAAAAGAGGGGGCGTCGCTTCTGGTCGCACTCCTCGCTGCGGTCATCGTCGCCGTGACGACGACCCTGCTCGATGTGGTCTGGTGGATGACGCTCTGCGCCGCCGCCGGCGTTTTCGTCGTCATGGCTCTCGTGGCGCTGTTCATCATCCGCAAGTACGTGGCCTACAAGCTCAAGCCGATCTATTCGATCGTCCTTTCGCGCGACGTGCACACCAACGAGATTTTCTCCGAACTGAAGGACAAGCACGTCGAGAATATCGGCGAGGAGCTTACGGCGTGGGCCGATACCAACGACAAGGAGATCGCCCGCCTGAAGGAGACCGAGCAGTTCCGCAAACAGTACCTCGGCAATGTGGCGCATGAGCTGAAAACCCCGATCTTCAATATTCAGGGATATATCTCGACGCTGCTGGACGGCGGACTGGAGGACGAGCTGATCAACCGCAAATACCTCGAACGGGCCGAAAAGAGCATCGACCGTTTGATCAACATCGTGAACGACCTCGATACGATCTCCAAACTCGAAAGCAACATGAACCGCCTGAAGATGGAGCGGTTCGACATCGTTGCGCTGACCAAGGAGATCGCCGAGCAGGCCGAGATGGAGGCCGACAAAAAGGGGATCAAGATTTCGGTCAAAGGGGCCGAAAACCTGCCGTCGCCTTTCTGGGTGCTGGCCGACAAGCACTATATCGGTCAGGTGATGGTAAACCTGATCATCAATTCGATCCGTTACGGCAAGGAGGGCGGACAGACGCGCGTCCATTTCCGCGACATGCTCGACAAAATCCTGATCGAAGTCGAGGACAACGGTGCGGGCATCGGCAAGGAGGACCTGCCGCGCGTTTTCGAACGTTTCTACCGCACGGACAAGGGCCGTTCGCGCGAGCAGGGCGGCACGGGACTCGGTCTGGCCATCGTGAAACATATCGTCGAGGCGCACGGCGAGCGTATCACCGTCCGCAGCGAACTGGGCGTGGGAAGCACTTTCTCGTTCACGCTCAAGAAAGTAAATCTGCAGGACATCAAATAACGGCAGAAATCCATAGAACCCATTCCAAATAATATGATACAACCGCTAAGCATCGTCTGGGATTTCAATCCGGTGTTTTTTTCCATCGGGTCGCTCGACATCCGTTATTACGGCCTGATGTGGGCGCTGGCAATCCTGATCGGCGCCAAATTCTTCGATAATTTCTGCAAACGTGAGGGACTTCCGTCGAAAGTCTCCGAGTCTATATTCATATACGGTACGCTGGCGACGATCCTCGGCGCACGTCTGGGGCACTGTCTGTTTTACGACCCGATGGAGTACCTGAGCAAGCCGTGGACCATCATCACGGGCTTCCGCGACGGCGGCATGGCCAGCCACGGCGCCGCTATCGGCCTGCTGATCGGTCTCTGGCTCTTCTCGCGCAAGAACAAGCTGCCTTACGTCTGGTCGCTGGACCGCATTATGATCGCCGTGGGTATCGGCGGCGCCGTCGTGCGTCTGGGTAACCTTTTCAATTCGGAGATTTTCGGCATGGCGACGACCCTGCCGTGGGGTTTCGAGTTCGTCCGCTCGGCCAAATGGGTGAACGAGTTCGCCCCGGCGGCGGTGCATCCGACCCAGATTTACGAAGCGCTCTGCTATCTGGCGACGTTCGGTCTGCTCTGCTGGCTCTATTATGCGAAAGACATGGCCCGCCGCCGTCCGGGCATTCTGTTCGGCATCGGACTGATCGGCATCTTCCTGACGCGCTTCTTCATCGAGTTCATCAAGACCGAGCAGGAGGCGTTCGAACAGGGATGGCTGCTCGACATGGGACAGTGGCTGAGCATTCCGTTCATTCTGCTGGGTATCTATATGATTTACCGGGGTGCGACGCAGCCGGAGGTGGTTTCCGTTGTGCCGAAATCCCCGGCTGCAACTGCCAAAAAGAAGAAAAAATGAGTAATTATCCGATGGTAAACGAGATCAACCGTCTCGTCGGCGACCTGCTCGCCGGGGGCGGAGAGGTGTTCCTGCCGGGTGTGGGATCGCTCTATACGGAACGCCGCGGCGCGCGGCGCATTTCGCGGCGGAGCGTGGTGCCGCCGAGCCGGGCCGTGTCGTTTACCTCGCAGGAGCGGGGCGTGTCGCTGGTCGCTGAAATCTCCGGCGCCGTGCAGTGCGACGCCGCCGAAGCGCAGGATGTATACGATCGCTGGCTGGCCCGCACGCTCGAAAACGGCGTGCTGACGATCGAGGGCGTCGGCGTGCTCAAACTCAAGCATTTTACGCCCGATGCGGCGTTTGACAGGCGACTCAATCCGCAGGGGCGTGAGCCGGTGCGGATCAAACCCGCCCGCAAGTTCGACTGGGCCTTGTGGACCGGCATCGCGGCGATTTTGGTCGCCCTCGGTTTCGGGGGGTATGAGTTCCTGAAGCTCTATGACGAAGGCCCGGAGGAGATCGCGCACACAACCGGTATTCCGGGACCGGATACAAACGCCGGCGTCGCGCCGGCTGACAGTCCGGCCGCGATTCCGGCTGCTGCGGATTCCGGTGCGACGACCGGACCGGCGGCATCTGCGTCCGGTGCGGACGCCGCAAAGGCCGCGGGCACGACGGCTGACATTGCATCGGGGACAAACGCCGAAACGCGATCGGAACCCGTTGCGTCCGGTGCGAATGCCGGCACTGCCGCCTCGTCGGTTGGCGGTCAGGGGAGTGCTCCTGCCGGGCAGAAGGATGTTGCCCCGGCGAAACGCCCTGAAACCCGTTCCGCAGGGACGGCCGATGCGCCCGCATCGCTTGTTTCGGGCCGCCGTTATGTCGTGCTGGGAGTGTTCAGTACGCCCGAAAATGCGGCCCGCGCCGTCGATGCGGCGGCGGAAAAGGATCCTTCGGTGCGCTGCGGAATCTACCGTTTCGGGACGAAATTCATGGTTTCGCCGTTCGAATCGGCCGATACGGAGGCATGTGCGCTCTTCGTCCGCAATTACAGCGACCGGTTTCCGGGCCTTTGGACCTATACCGCCCGTTGATGCGCATTTCCGAGCTGATAATCCGTTTCATCGACTGGTTCTACCGCAAGCCCGTCGCGGCGATCCTGCCGCGGCAGACGTTCCGTTATATCGTCTGCGGCGGTGCGAACGTGGCGTTCAGCTGGGTGTGTTACTTTCTGGTTTATAATTTCGTCCTCGACAAGGAGCAGCTGGACCTCGGTTTCGTGGTTATCTCTGCGTATGTCGCGACGATGCTGCTGATCTTTCCCTTCACGTTCTTCACCGGGTTCTGGCTGAACCGCTATGTGACATTCCGTCACTCGCCGCTGCCGACCGGGACGCAGTTGTTCCGTTATCTGCTGTCGATCGGCGGCTCGGTGGTCGTGAATTATGCCGGGTTGAAATTTTTCGTGGAGTTCTGCGGATTGTGGGCCACGCCGTCGCAGATGCTGGCGACTTTCGTTACGATGATCTACAGCTATCTGGCCGCCAAATACTTCACCTTCCGCCATGCGGAGGTCTGACCGTCTCCTGCCGTGTAGAGTCTCCGACGGCTCGGTTGCTTCGTAAATCCCGGCCCGGCATATTGGCGGGCGAGATCCTCGTGGATCATCGTTTTGAGAATGGTGATTTTACAGCGTTTCGTGCCGTGCTGTTTTGCGGGAGCTCCCGTTTCCGGTCTCTTCCCTGAGTTTTTGCAGTTCGTACATCCGGTCGCGGAATTTCGCCGCGGCGAGGAAGTCGAGCGACTTGGCCGCACGCTCCATGTCTTCGCGCGCCTTGACGATCAGCGCATCGAGGTTTTCGCTCGCGGCATAAGTTTTCTGCACGTCCGCCGCAGCCATGTAATGATCCTCGGCGATGGGGTAGACCGCCGCGATTTCCGGTACGTCGGTCCGCGTGGTCAGCAGCGTGCTCTGTCCCGAACCGCTTCGCTGTGCGCGGCGCGGCAGCATGCCGTGCTCCATGTTGTAGCGCACCTGCTTCTCGCGGCGGCGGTTGCTCTGCTCGATGGCGTAGCGCATCGAATCGGTGCAGGTGTCGGCATAGAGGATCACGTTGCCCTGCGAATGGCGCGCGGCACGTCCCGCGATCTGCGTGAGCGAACGTACGTTGCGCAGGAATCCCTCCTTGTCGGCGTCGAGGATCGCCACCAATGCCACTTCGGGCAGGTCCAGACCTTCGCGCAGCAGGTTCACGCCCACCAGCACGTCGAACATGCCGGCCCGCAGGTCCTCCAGAATCTGTATGCGCTCCAGCGTATCCACGTCCGAGTGGATGTAGCGGTTGCGCACCCCCACGCGGTCGAAATATTTGGACAGCTCCTCGGCCATCCGCTTGGTGATGGTCGTCACGAGCACCTTGTCGTCGTTCTTCACCCGCTTGTCGATCTCTTCCAGCAGGTCGTCGATCTGGTTCATCGTCACGCGCACTTCGAGCGGCGGATCGACCAGCCCCGTGGGGCGGATCAGCTGCTCGACCACTACGCCTTCGCTCTTCATGAGCTCGTAGTCGGCGGGTGTGGCGCTGATGTAGACCGTCGTGCCCATCATCTGCTCGAACTCCTCGAAGCGCAGCGGGCGGTTGTCCTTCGCCGCCGGCAGACGGAATCCGTACTCCACGAGATTTTCCTTGCGGGCCCGGTCTCCGCCGAACATGCCGTGTACCTGCGGCAGCGTCACGTGGCTCTCGTCGATGAGCAGCAGATAGTCCTTCGGGAAGTAGTCGAGCAGGCAGAAGGGGCGCGTTCCGGCGGCGCGCCCGTCGAGGTAGCGCGAGTAGTTCTCGATGCCGGGACAGTAGCCCAGCTCCTTGATCATCTCCAGATCGTATTCCACCCGCTGCTTGATGCGCTGCGCTTCCATCGTCCTCCCTTCGCGTTCGAAGAACTCGATCTGCTTGCCCAGATCGAGGTAGATCTGCTGTACGGCAGCGTTGATACGCTCCTTCGTGGTGACGAAGAGACGTGCGGGGTAGATCGTCAGCGTGTCGATCGTCTGGATACGGGCGCCCGTCTCGGGATCGACGATCCAGATCGCTTCGATTTCGTTGTCGTAGAACATCACGCGGTAGCACTGGCTGCCGAATTCGCCGAAGGCGGCCATGATGTCCACCGTGTCGCCGTTGACGCGGAACGTCGCGGGCAGCAGGTCGCGTTCGGTGCGGGTGTAGAGCGCTTCGACCAGTTTGTAGAGGAACTGCTTGTAGCTGACGATGTCGCCGATCTTGAACGAGACGGCCGTCGCATGGAAGTCTTCGGGGTTGCCGCTGCCGTAGAGGCACGAAACGGACGAGACGACGATCACGTCCCGGCGGCCCGAAAGGAGCGTCGCGCAGGTTTGCAGACGCATCTTTTCGATCTCGTCGTTGATCGACAGGTCTTTTTCGATGAAGGTATCCGTGGCCGGCAGGTAGGCCTCCGGCTGGTA
>ERZ791810.693-NODE-693-length-30771-cov-4.686450_pt1 | contig 30771 bp, 25 predicted proteins | sample MGYA00510304_ERZ791810 | MGnify/ENA primary metagenome ERZ791810 (study PRJEB30046, sample SAMN00791967) | human gut metagenome | study: EMG produced TPA metagenomics assembly of the A metagenome-wide association study of gut microbiota in type 2... | reverse complement strand
GTTCCTGATTTCGTACCCTCCGGAAATATTAGGGAAAGCGATGGCAAAATAATTTTTCCCGTTCCGATTAAAATGAGCCTCCTTGCATACTTTTCGGGCCGTTTCCGTATCAATGCACCGTTCCTCCAGATAGGCAAGCAGTATCCGGTTGGCAAGAGGAGTGATTTTCAAGTCCTGAAAGGCGGGATACGCTTTTTCAAAAGGGCAGGAGACAGTAACCGGCTTCAAAACCGTCCTTTTATCCTCAATACACCGTAACACACGGCTTACATCCTGTGTCCGATAAATCTCCTTGGCTAATGTTATAATATCCCCTCCCTTCCCCAGACCGAAGTCATACCATAGTTCCTTATGGAGGTCTACCTTGAAAGAGGCCTCCTTTTCCGTCCTGAAGGGCGATTTATACCACATGCTGTTCCCACGCTGTATTACCGGTTCATATCCGAATCCGGCTAAAAAATCAACAAGCCTGATATTCTTTGCTTCCTGTATGTTCATAGTGTGATGTTGTTTTTATCAACTAATTTGCTGTTATACACAAAACAAAGAACTGATTTATATCCGAGACTGGAAAAACGATGTCATCAAATGTCATCAAAAGTCATCAAATGCCACCGATCATCTATCTTAAATATTCATTATCCAATGTGATGTTCTATAGCATTATCCAAGAGTTTTGATAATAGAGTCAAAATGGAATAAGAATACAGTTTTGAATCCAGAGAACTTTTTGTTCTGTGGAAACTGGATTGTCACTGGAAACTCAGTTATACTCTGTTCTTTACCAAATTCATGTAAGGAACATGGTGTCAACCCAAAAGAATGGCAGAACGATGTGGTCGGTAAACGTCCTTATTATCTTGCTCCAAAATTCAATAAAAACTTGAAAGAACTGTTTCTGGATATATGGAGAAAATAATCGGGACAGTTCCGGAAAAAAACGAGATAGTGTGCGGATAATACTTAAAAAATCACTCACTCTAATAGACAAAATTGGAATGGCTTTATTAGCTAATACATTTCTTGAATAAGAGAACACACTAGATGTATTAACTCAACTGCTTACTGTATATTATGCAATGCCGATATATTGATGATAAAGACAACCAAGACAGCCGAGATAAATATACCTCTATGATAAGGAAGTTTATCGGGTATTTACACTAAAAGAGGAGCAAATAGTCAAATATATATTGTCATTCATCCTGACTTTTATAGATAAAAAACAAACTTCTGAAAAACAGACACTTGTACAATATGCATCCTTGTACATTAAGCCTTCTTTTCTCTTTTGAACGAAAGGATCTTTTGTTTGTACGATACAGGTCACACCTTTCTTCACAATTATCGACCTTTGTATCAAAATCAATTGTGTGTTGAAAAGTCAAACCAAGTATCCGCAGTTATAATTGTTCTGTTTCGATGGGAATTTCTTACGATTTTGACTGCGGATTCATTCTGAATACAAGATATTTTTGGGAGGATTCAGTAGTTTGCAAAGAACAACGCCGACGTATCGAATCTGGAATAATAATTCGATGTATCCTTTACAATAGAATATAAAGTATGAGATTTAAATTAGGAATGAGTATGAATGATAGAAAAGACACCATAGAGAGAATTTTTTACAGATGTTCGGGCACATCAATTATATCAGTTATAATTGTTGTCATCATTAGTATTTTACTTTATAAAAGGTGTTTTTGTGACGAGGACATCCTGCTTACCGGAAGACTAAAAAATTTTGAAGCCGGTGAGTTATTGCTGTTCTCGGAGAACAATGAGGACGCTGACAGCATTCCGGTGGGCATGGACGGCACTTTCGTATACCGTTTCACTATGGATGAAGCATCCGGAATCTATATACTGTATATACCGCAGACCTCGACATCCGTTTATCTATATTTACGGAAAGGCGCCCGGGTACATGTCATGTTCGATTCGGCACAAGTCGGTCAGTATCCGAGAATATGTGGGAATGTTGCCTATGAATGCGAGATCGTCCGTAAAATGAATGAGGAGTTCATCCCCAAAGACCCGGAGGAAATAGCCCGGATGAATTTTCCTGAATACAGGAAGGAAGTTATGGAAGAATATGCAAAGATCACGGATTTGCTGAAAAAGGTCAGAGACAAGGATTTTGTGAATACCGTTACGGAAGAACTGAACGCTCATAAGGATTATCATCTCTATTGTTACCGTGCCAGTTACAAACTTTATGTCTCACCCGAAAGCGATGTGCCAGATGAGATGTTTTGGGAATTCGCGAAAGGAATAGATCTGAATAAACTGGAGAATGCCAAAAGCGGACTGACGAACCTTGTGTTGGTTTGGGATTTGCAAGCCGCAGGGAAACCACGCTCAGATATCAATGTACTGTATGAATTACGGAGAAGGGTGTCCAGTCAGGAAGTACTGGACTATATATCCGAGCGTTGTCTTGGCTCCTCTTTGGTCAACGAAACTTCCATAAAAGATTTGGAGGAGATTTATACACTTTTTACTCACACATGCAGGAATAGTAAAATATTGCAGGACATGAAACGGGAATATGAATTCGTCATAAAAACGCTGCGCAATTTCTCTCGGGGGAAAAAGCTACTTGACATCGAAATGGAGGATCGGTATGGCAACAAGACCAGTATCTCCGCTCTGAAGGGCAGGGTACGATATGTTGACGTGTGGGCCTCATGGTGTGGCCCCTGCTGCCGGGAAATTTCCTTTCTTGAGAAATTAGTGGAAAGGCGCCGCAAAGACGGACATCTGGAAGTCATAGGCCTTTCCATCGATGAGGACAGGAATGCATGGCTGAAGAATGCTCCGTCAGACCGTCCCGGATGGAAACAGTATAGGGTGACGGAACATTCACGCAAAGTGTTGGAAGATGAATACGGTATCACCGCCATCCCACGTTTCATGCTGTTTGATGAGAATGACAGGATTGTTGACGTGCATGCTCCGTTTCCTTCTGATGCAAAAATCGATATCTTGTTGCAGGAGTATTTGGTTCCGGAGGAGAAAAGAAACGGTATTAAACCATAAAAAACAAATCGTATGGAAACAAACAGAAGATTTATTCGTACAGTGTCATTTCTTGCTTTTCTTTTTATACCCATACCCCTCTTACCTTCAGGGGGCAGTTTGCGGGCTGTTACTTATTTTGACAGTGGAAGCCCCACGTTGAAATCTGTCCTGCATGACAATACCAAAGAACTATCAAGCATATGTTCTGTGGAAAAGCAGGCCTCGTGTCACCCGCAACATATCCACATTATTTCAGGTTCCTCCATTGATGAAAATCCGCTTCCCAACGAGAGGCTGTCACGGCAGCGTGCCATCCAAATCCGTTCATACCTCCAGGAACGCTTCTCTTTCTCGAATTCACTGTTCGTCTTCCCAATCCGTGGCGAGGATTTGGACGGTTTGTACCGTTTGGTCATGGATTCCGCCCCCCCTGTCGCAACGAGATTCTTACCGTCCCGGGTAGCATCATGGAAAAAGCGGACTGTGATGGCATGACGAAAGAAAAGCTTAAAAGTCAGCTCATAATGCTGTATGACAGACGCATATGGCATCATATGTTCAGATACTTTATGCCGGAATTGCGTCGGGGCATAATCGTATGCGAGTTTGCAGGGGCACAACCCTGCCACTCCCAAACCATCCAGATACGGGAGGAAAAAATACAAGAGGGGGGATGCACGATACGGGAGTTCGCTGGTACTGCTCCTGATACGGTAAGTCCCACACATGGTGGCATGCATTCAGGAATATCGAACAATACACATGGGCATTGTCATATGGCCCTGAAAAGCAATTTGCTCTATGATATCGCTCTCGTTCCCAATATCGGCCTGGAATATGCTTTTAACAGGGGATGGAGCATAGGATGCGGCTGGCAATATGCCTGGTGGAAAAATGACAGGCGTCACGATTACTGGCGTGTTTACGGTGGAGAGCTGGAGGTCCGCAAGTATTTTGGTGCATATGTGGCAGAAAAGGCGTTTACCGGACATCATGCCGGATTTTACCTGCAGATCCTGAGTTATGATTTTGAATTGGGCAGACTGGGATATTTAAGCAGGTTCAGCTACGGCTGTGGTTTTGAATACGGCTATTCTCTTTCCCTCCACCGTCAGCTCAGACTTGATTTCAGCATCGGCATCGGCTGCCTGGCCGGCAAATACGAACAGTATATTCCGACTGACGGCCATTATGTTTGGGAACGAACCGGCATGCGACACTGGTTTGGACCGACCAGGGCTGGGATCTCATTGCTGTGGCTACTCGGAAATGGATGTCGCAAATCAAGAAAGGGAGGTGTATTATGAGAATTTTCCGTAATCTGTTCGTCCTTTTTTTCTCTCCTGTGGGAATCTTCATGCTTCCGCTTGTTTCCTGTGAGCATAAAGAACTTTGTTATGACCATTCCCACACGGTCGATGTACGTGTTGTCCTTGACTGGAAGAATGCTGCAGAAGCCAGTCCGTCAAGTATGAGACTCTATCTGTTTCCTCAAGATGGGGGGGAGGTTCTTTCGTACGGATTTGCCGACTGTCGTGGTGGAAATATCACTGTACCCATCGGTTGTTACAAGATCTTGTGTCTGAATAGCGACACCAAATCCATTCTCTATCGCAACATCGGTCGGTTTACGGATTTTGAGGCATATACCGTTAATGATGTTCTGGTACGTCGTTCCACTTCTACTCCACGCGCTGACGGAACACAGGAGGAACGTGTCGCCAGATCCCCCGACAAACTCTGGTGCGCTCGTGCGGACGGGGCCTGCTTCGGAGAATCCGACAGGCTTCTTATGCTTTACCCGGAAGAAGTTGTATGCCGTTACCGATTGGAAATCAGACATGTGGAAAATCTGAAACACATCGCCCCAGATGGCATAAGCGGAGCTCTCTCTGGCATGTCCGGAAGTTTGTTTGCCGGCAGGGGAGTCACCGGTCCAGAAGTCATCACCGTGCCCTTTGGAATCATTCGCAGGGATTCAACTACGCTGACTGCCGATTTCATATGTTTTGGCTGTCCTCCTTTACCAGGGAAAAAGCATATGCTGACTGTCTATGTCCTTTTAGCTGACGGCAGCAAATACTATCATTCCTATGATGTAACCTCCTGCATTCACACAACAAGGGATCCCCGGAATGTCCCCATAGTACTTGACAGTCTCCATCTTCCCAAACCGATTACTAATGGCGATGGTTTCCGCCCCAGTGTGGACGAATGGCAAAATATAAACATTGATATTCCCATGTAAGCATACATGTTTATAAGAACAATATTCATTTAACTATTTATCTTATGAAAACGAAATTCTTATTTGGAGTCCTGACTGCAGCAGCCTTGGCTTCCTGTAACAACGATGATGTAGTAAAGGTAAACAACGGGAAAGGTATCTTTTTTCGCACCTCATTAGACAATCCTGTCACACGTGCCAATACGATATCACAGAGTAATCTAGACATATTTTATGTCACGGCGGTCGGTGGTGATCCTGTCCTGATGACACATAACGGGGTAAGATCAACCGATGGAGGAAATACGTGGAATTGTGACCGCGTTTATTTCTGGCCAGATTACCGTGTGAAATTCTTCGCTTATTCCCATCTAGACACCACTCTGGTGAAAATAGACAACGTATCCCAGAAAATTCTTGGATTCGAACCCGCCCATACAGTATCCGAACAAAAGGACCTTGTGGTTTCCTATAATAGTGGGACACGGAAAGCGAACGAGGCGGGTGGTGTGGCCATGAATTTTAAACATGCCCTCTCGCAAATAGAATTCAGGGCTAAGTGCTCGAACAGCAACATAAAAATCAATGTCCGGGGAGTGAAACTTGCGAATGTGGCCATAAAGGGTGATTTCATGTTCCCTGATGAGGTGACCGACGCCAGTTATACATTGAGACAGGAAAAATGGGATAATTTGAAGGGGGGCAACACTCCCTCCCTGGCTTATGTGATAAGAGGAAACGAGTTTTCCCTAACAGAGGAAGCTGAATCCCTTATGTTCGGAAATGACAATTTCATGCTGCTCCCGCAAAAACAACACAAATGGAATGCCACCAAAGATACCACCGGCGTTTATATTTCCGTGTTGTGCCAGATTTTCAGCGTGGATGGCAACAACAAAACGCAGCTTTTCCCGAAAACGGCCGGACTGTTCGGTTTTGCGGCTGTACCTGTTGAAATAGACTGGCAACCAGGTAAGAAATATATCTATACACTCGACTTCTGCAGTGAAGGTGGAGGGGCTGGAAAGCCTGATCCGGATCCACGGGATCCTACCAATCCCAAGGATCCGCTGATTGATCCCGATCCTGCGGTTCCGGGTAAGGACATTTTGGGAAAACCTATCAGGTTCACGGTGACAGTCGAAGAATGGGGTGAGGATGACAGTGATATCAGGATGTGATAATTATTCCATTCATGTTGTCGAGCGGATATGCCGGTGAAATATCGAGTGTTCTTTCCACGCATGACCGGGCTTTGGGAGGCGTTGGTGTCTTTTCATTCCCCTTATTCAGGTTCCTTTCTTCAAGGCGCCTTGACGTTGTTTTGAAAACATACGCCTTCCCTAGCCATAATAAAAAATATTTTTAGGGCATATTGATCCCATTGCCTTATCCAAAAGGGAAGACAATGGAAAAATGGCCGTCAGGCCTGAACCGATATAACCTTCTGGAGAAGAGGGTTGGGAAACTTATAAGGTGTAGCAGATTTTGTGGGTATCTTGAACCGGGTATACGGACAAACCGTCCAAGTCAATTATACCGAGACATACCACAAAAGTGATAATAATATGGTTGGTGCAAGACCGTCACTGTTGTCGGGGTTGAATCTATTTCCCTACCCACATTTTTGTGCTGGTTATCTTAGTTTACATTGTACAAATAAAAAAAAGAAGAAATATGAAAAGAATATCTGATAAAATTTTTTATTCCTTATCGTTGGCGCTTCTCGTGCTCGTATCCTGTGACAGGCATGAGAACAATGGGGACATTTGTCCTACGGGACCGGAGGCGGACTATACGGTCATGATGTATGGTTGTGGTGGCGGTGATCTGGATGAAAATATGATATATAATCTAGAGCAGACGGAAAGTTACGGCTATACGCCCCATGTCCGTTTTTCCGCCAAATTAAAGTTCTCCAAAGATCTACAGGAGGAAGCTGGCGCTTATGGAGGCACCCGTCTTTTTACACTGACAGAGAACGGTCTGGAAAATGAATGTGTGGCCGACCGGGGATTCCGTTTGGACGATCCACAGAATATCGCCGACTACATTCTTGATACCCGACGGCGTTTACCGGCCAAACATTATGTCCTAATTTTGTGGAACCATGGGGACGGATTCAGTATCGGAGACCAGCCGGTGGAGAAAAGTTATCCGCCAGAGGTGGGCACACGCGGTGTCGTCTTCGACGACAACACGAATGAGAATATCTCCATTTTTGAACTGGAAGAGGGTCTGAAACGTGCCGGAATGAAAATGGACCTAATCTATTGGGATGCGTGCCTGATGAATATGCTCGAAAACTTGTACCAGATAAAGGAATGTGCCGCCTATACGCTGGGGTCGGCGCATCTCGTTCCGGGAATAGGAGGTAATTATGCACAGTTAATGCATGCATTAGACAACCATCCTATCCTGCTGGAGGCAATGCGGGAATACGTTCCCGCCACTGTATCGCATTGGGGGAACGTGCTAGGGGAAAATGACGGCAGGGATCTCACCCTTTGTAACATGGAATATATTGACGGGGTCGTACAGAATGCCAAAGAGTACGTGAACGAGTTTTTGCGTCTGCGTGGTGAAATGGATGTGGACAGCGAGGTGGATATGTATTTCCACGAAATAAACGGAACAGTTCAACCGCATTATCATTCTGACGAAGGGGTTCTTTATTTTTTTCACAATGATGAGGATGGATTTGTTCCTAGTGTCGACATGTATTCTGCTTTCACACGCATAGGTAACCGTCTCATGTCCGGCAAGCTTTCAGCGATAACAACCCGAATGCGTATTGCGTTGGAAAGAATGATTCCCGTGAGTGCCTGTCACGGAATTCCAGACTATATGGACAGGGTAAGTGTAGGAATATCATGGATGGGACGGGACGATTTCATATCTGCCGATCAGAATTATACTATTCCATCGCTGGACATGTTGTATCCTTTGTTAAATTTCGACAAGATGACAGGTTGGAGTCACTTTTTAAAAAATAATGTGAGGAGGAAGTCATTTACAGAATAAGAATGATATTTTCATATATGTGAAATTTCCTATGAAATTAAAACAATACCATTTTATCATGAGGCATATATCGTTTATATATGATATCTTTTGGAAGGTAGGATTTTATTTGCAGGTCTGCGTTTGTCTGGGCATGATCTCCTGCTCCGATGAACTGGATCATTCTTCCCGTTCATCACGCATCTCGTTCAACACGAACATTCGGTATTCGTGGCTTTCCATGTCCCGTGGAGCTGTGGACAGCTTCCCTAGAATCACCGTCCCCCTGACGACTGATGGCGGGAAGGGCATTTTCCTGCATACTTCTTACACGGACGGCATTGTTCCTGTCCCGGCGCAAGCAGGCGGTGATGGCATGCCCGTCACCCGTGCTACCCTCATAAAGGAAGACAACATGTACACCATCTTCGGCGTATCTGCCTATACCTATACCGGCTCATGGAATGAAAATCGATTCCCCAATTTTATGTATGACATCCCCGTGACCAGATCTGGGGATTCCTGGATTACTCCCACTGATTATTATTGGCCTGGAAAAACCTACAAGACAAGGTTCTTTGCATACGCACCGAGAGAAAATGCGGCCTACTGGTTGTCAGGACAAGTCGCCGGTGCCCCCACCATAACCTGCGTCATACCTGCCGATGTCGCAGAGCAGAAGGAGCTACTTGTCGCAGGAACGGAAGAACTGGGCGGAAACTCCAACTCCGTTGTAAACCTCACTTTCCAACATGTCCTTACCGCCGTCAGATTCATCTGCGGTGATGACATGCAGCCCGGAACGGTAAAAAGCGTGGTTTTGAGAAATGTCTATTCGGGTGGCGTTTACAACATGGAGACCGGAGAATGGAGCGATATGAGAAGGATGACCTCCTTCACCCAAACACTTGACCGATGGACAAACGGAACGGAAGGTGATACTATCACTTTTGAACCGCAGACCTTCATGATGATCCCACAGATCCTTCCCGACAGTGCGGCTGTCGAAATCGTCTTCAATGACGGAAAAATAGATCGTACATTGAAAGCCAGTATTAAGAGTAGCGTATGGCCGAAGGGCAAAACCGTCACTTACAGAATCTCCACCAGTTCCATCAACTGGAGATACACACTAGATGTTACTACCCCGAAAGATATGGAATATTACGGTGGCAGCCGAAACTACAGTGTTACCAGTTACAGGGAAAACACAAACGGTGCAAGGGAAGCCGTTCCATGGAATGCCGTATATTCCACAGACGGAGGGGTAACTTGGGTACCGACAAAACCTGAATGGCTGACAACCTTTACGGGGGAGGGTGACGGCAGTACCTTCGCAATCTCCTACAGTGTATCCGCTTGTGCCCAAACAATCAGCCCCCAGGCTGTGAGAAAGAATATACATATCCGGAATTTGCAAGATGCCCCGAGCAGGGGGACGGTCGGACGACCATACAACCTGTCGAACAGCAATGGGGATAGGAATGTAGAGTGTACCGCCAACTGCTACATTGTCAGTGCGCCGGGTGTATACTCTCTCCCATTGGTATATGGCAACGCCATCAAAGATGGTAAGCCTAATGAACCGGCTTACCATTCGAATAAATTGAATAACAATATGTTGGGTAATTTTCTAAATCATCGAGGTGATATAACTGATCCCTATATCAACAATAATAGAGGATGCGAGGCGAAAAGTGCCGAACTTGTCTGGCAGGACGCGATGAACCTGCTGACTGACGTGGAATTGGAAGGCAGCGGAGAATCCGCCTACGTTTCTTTCCGTGTAAACAAGACGACGATCCAGCAAGGCAATGCGGTGATAGCCGTAAAGGATGCCGGAGGGACAGTCCTATGGTCCTGGCACATCTGGGTAACTGACAGAGATATGACCGAAACCAAGGAAATCACGAACTACCAGGGAACAAAATATGAGTTAATGCCTGTCGATTTAGGTTGGTGTGACGGCGGAGTCATAATTTACGAGGCACGGAACGTGAAAGTGAAGTTCACACAGGGAGAAGCCGGTGAGATAAAAATCATCACGATCTTTCAAAAAAGGCATGAGGAAGTTCTGGACGGAAACGCACCTTACTATCAATGGGGACGTAAAGATCCGTTTCCGCCGTCAGTCGGAAACGGAAGCGTTACCAATAAAACGTGGTATGACGCAGAAGGTAAAGCCTCCAATCTTGATCCTAAAATCTCTGCTTTTCAAAAGGGCAAGGGATGTGTCACTGATGGCATTCAAAATCCTGCTGTGATGAACAAGAACGAGCAAATGACCGGTATTTTTTATAATCTGTGGGATGCCAGTTGCTCTGCAAATGCCGAACAGGACAGCCGTCTTGTAAAAACTATCTATGATCCTACCCCCGTTGGTTTCCATTTGCCCAACAGGTTGACATTTACCGGCTTCGTCGCTGGAGGTAAAGCAGGTCCAAATATAAAGGGCTTTTGGGATTCAGCTTTAAACGGTTGGTATTTTTATTGCAATTCAAGAAAAGAGGAAACCGTTTTTTTCCCGGTTCTAAGGCGTAGACTATATGATAATGGTAAAGTCGAAAACTTCAGATCACTTCAACTTCGTTGGTTGGCCAGTGCGTTCTCACCAGTAGGAGGAGGAGCTCTCTCCTTTCCCACACAGTCCACACAGTCAGGAAGGATTCTGAATTCTCGTCATTGGAGCTACAGTGGATTTGGAGTTCCCATTCGTGCAGCCAGAGAATAAAGGCTTGTCATATCTTCAACTACAGTAATTATAGCGGATATGAAACATTTATTGATCCTTTGTCTGGTAGCGTGGCTCCTTTTTCCGACAGATATGGCACAGGTGGAAGAAACGATAATTCGTCCTGTAAATAACACGGGGACGGATTCTTGTTTTTTGTATATAAAAGCATTACAAGGAATTATGGAATCCATATTTTCTATGGTATCAGATTGTGCGATTCATAAATTGAAACGTACAATTTGATACCGTTCAAAATATGATGTATTCTTAGACAAACAGCTTCCATGGTTATGAGAAGTTTCCGGAAAATAAGTTACCTTGGAGGGAATGATAAACAGTGCAATTTATCCCGTACCTTCCGAATTTCACCTTTTGCCCCCCGACAGCTTATTCTATTTTTACTTTTTTATTGAATTCTCATCCGTTTTGTCTATCTTTGTTGGTGTATATAGTTTATAACTATGGCACGTCGGAACTAGAGGAGACAGTAGGGGGTATTTCGCTCATGAAAAAACACGGATTTAAAAGCGATATGTGACTGTTGGAATCTTACCGGTAATAGCCGAAACTGTCATATAAAGTATATGTTGATATATATCCAGTTAATACTGAGTCTGATGATCTTAAGCCTGTGTGTGTTTGGGGGAATAACCCTCCTCGCACATCCACGCAGGAGCAAGGCCAAATTCATTCTAGGGGCAAGCATGTTGTTCTGGGGAGTGCTGATAATCCTCCGGCTGTCTTTCAACCCTTTTTTAGATTGCGCCAAGACTCTTTTTCAACCAATGATTCTCATCACGGGAAGTATCGTGATGGCGACCACGACATGCTATGTCATTGAGGTTCTACGGCCTGGATATCTTACCTTCAGACGGTTTTGCCTTTTCATTTCCCCGGCTATTGTCTGCTCACTGCTTTTTGGATGCCATTACATATGTTCACCTCAGACGCAAACGTATTATAACCTGTACGATTTGTTTCTGTTTTCGGATACCGACATCTTTTTGCGGCTCATGCTATTGGCGTGCAATATGTTTTATATGGGTATACCGGCCTATCTTACGGCCCGTTACAATAGAGAGTATTCGCAGTGCATTAAAGAAAACGTATCCGATCCGTACGACTATGATTTACAGTGGCTGCAAAGGGCCATGTTCACTTTGTCAGCCCTATACATATCCTACCTGGTACTGCTGTTCACGAATGACACGCTCCTGTATGTGATCAATAAGGTTTTTATCCTAGTCTTATGGTATTACCTTTTTTACAAGGCCTTGTTCTTGAAAGAAATCCCATGGAAGATATCTTTCAAGGCGGGTTGGCAACATCCTGATGAGGGAGTGGATGAGAATAGGTACGAGGACTGTATATCTCAAAAAATAAACTATTTGGAAGATATAAATCAATGGTTCGAATCTGAAAAGCCGTATCTGCGAGGTGATTTACGTTTGTCCGACTTACAAAGAAAATTTCCAATCAGCAGGACTTATCTCTCCCAGTTGTTCAATAAGGTGCAGGGAGTTTCTTTTTCTGATTATGTAAACCGGTTTAGGATTGAGGAGAGCAAACGTCTGCTTGAAATGGAACCTCAAACAAGCATCAATGAAATCGCAGAACGTTCGGGGTTCAATTCTATCAGTGCTTTCCGCAGAGCTTTCATAAAAAGCACAAACATATCCCCTTCGGAATATAGAAAAAACACAGTGAAAACTCCGCATCATTCTGATACACAGGATACAAATCTAACTAGCACAGAAAAAATCAGACTTTAAGAACATATTCTTTGTTGCGTAAAGTAAAAAAGTATCATTTTCAAAGCCACTTTTAGCATAGTTTATGATAGCAGCTTACAAAATCTTAGAGCCTGTTTTGTTCAAACCAATATGTTATTTCATTCGTATTTGTTTTATATCAGGAGGAGTCGTTTCATTACAGATTTTCAATGCAGAAATATAATCTTCATTCGATGTTTTTATAATACGCTTAATTGCAAATCTGTGTTCTAACAAATTGGGCATAGATGATAATATTAAGTTATCAGTTATTCAATATGCAAATTTATATAAATGGAAATCAGAAAACAAACAAAGAGACATAAATATTGAACCAACATATTACTATTGATAATGTAGATAAAATTAGAGCCCAACTCACAAGTGACGAACCACAAAGTATTACCACAAATAGTTCCATTGCAAATTACCCAAGGATAAAATACATATAAAACAAACATAATATCCTGATATTTAATATGTAAATTAACAGAAAGGTCATTTGGTAGTATCTACTAGCTACTATAAATCTACTAAAAAGTTTGTTAGTAACAAACTTTTTAGTAGATTTGCCGTGCCATAACAAACGCGGGTGGCACCGCTAAAGTTCTCCAATTTATGGAACAACTGTTTGACGCTATCCTTGAGATAGCAGGAAAGAATCCAGATGGATTCACGGTTGACCTTACAACCTTAAAAAAGGTCACAAAAGGTATTTCTGTCGCTTATCTCGAAACTCAGGACAGTTTCGGTGAAGAGGGATTGAAAAGAGTTCTTAAACATGCATTGGTGCACGAGAAGAAAGTTGGCGGATGGCTGAACGAAGAGAATGGACAGTTCTATTTTGACAGTATCCGTATTTTCACGAACATGGACGAGGCCATTCGTTTCGGACGTGAAAACAAACAACTCGCCATTTTCGACCTGACGCATTTAAGGCTTGTCAAATTGTGAGTGGAAGGGCTTCGGCCCTTCCTTTAACGACACTAAAATAATAATATCCGATTATCAATCGTAAAATGACAAATGTATGAAAAATTTAGAATTACTTCCTCTCTCCGACGAGAGTAAAAAGCGGCTGGCTGAATTTGCCAAACAATACCGCCGTATGGCGCATATTGTTGTTGAGATTGTATCATATAGTGATAAACGTTTGATTGTTCGTATAGAGCAAAAAGACATGGTAAACAACATTCTTCTTTCCAAAAAGGAGCTAATGGAACGTGCCCGTGAAATGTTTAAGGGTGAGATTCCCGATGACTGGAAACTGACTGTTTCTGCTGTTAATTTTGACAGAAAGGACATTGATAATTTAACCATTGAAAGTATCAAGTCCAAAATGGAACGTCTAGGATTGCGCAGCAAGCACCTAAGCAATTACACAGGTATCGACAAGTGTACGCTGTCTTCCCTGTTTGCCGGAGATAAAGAATTGACTAAATGGCACAAGGTTGCATTCTACTATTTTTTAAAATTCTATGAAGTAGCCCGCTTTTAATATCGAGAGAAATCATAGAACTAAGAAAAGACAGGAAAGCTATTCTCTGCAAAAGAATATTTTCCTGTCTAACTTTATGTACAGCTACCTCAAACATCCAAGGAATGTCCAGTTAACAAATTGTCTTATTTTTCTTGATAAAAGATATTCAATATATTTTTTTGAATAAAAGAGAAATATATTTTAGAATACTCATAACCAATATATAATACACAACTATATCACTCTTTTAGTAAATCCCTTTGGTTAAAATAACAATATCCCCTCCCTTCTTCAAAGACTTTGACTATAATCATATAGTATGTTTATAGTTATCTGTTATATTGAAGGTAATCTTATCTACCACACTGTTCCTTGATATCTTTCTTCAGTTTATCAAAGCAACGTGCAGAGTCTTCTATGTATTCGTTTCTAAATATTTGGTTTTCTATTTCTTGATATGATTTTGCTCCTTTAAACAGGTGTTCCAACTGGTTTATATGCCCAGGTGCAAAATCCTGATATAAGTCGTGTTGTTTCAAAGCTATTTGCTTATGAAAGTTGTAACGTTCATCTAATCGAAACACTTCAACAATTTCTTGATAGGAATTTCTTTTAGGAGTAAATTCCAGCTTAAAATCATCAGGATGCTCCTGCATCCTAAGTGTTGAAATACCAGAATTATAAACAATTCTCATTTTTATTTCCTTATCAAATTTGTAGTCACAACTTGTTGGAGATAACATTAACAGTTTGTCCTTATCTGTTTCTCCTATCATAGCGGTACGTTTTAATTTTTCATTACACACAGAGCAACTTGGAACAAAATTGTAGAACGAAAGGGCAACCAACGGACAGATACTCTTGGGTAGAAAATGATCCAAATCAAAATGGTTACGCATTTGACTTATTATACATTCGCTTTTCTTGGGATTCTTATTTTTGAAATAACGATAGTTATCAAACTCGTCAACTACTGTATTCATATCCTTAGCATGGCATAAGTTATATATGCTACGTATAACAGACTCACTATACGGCCTATCCTTTTCATTACGAATAAATCTTTTGAAATTAGAGATGTCTGCATTTACGAGAAATTCTGCAAAATTCTTATAAATGTTTGAGAAACCGTATGTGTTTACAAAACTTGTTTCACAATAGTAGCATACAGATATTCCAAGTTCTTTAGAATGTCGCATAAAGAAATCTGCAATTTGGGGTTGATATGCAGATACACTAGGATGCTTTTCTCCCGAATAATGAAACACTCTCTTTAGAGATTCATGTAATTGAGGATAGACTAAATTATTCATCTTTTGTTGTATAGCAATATAATCCAAATACATATCTATCAAATCAGGATAAGACTTGATAAAAATATCATTAATATTATCCGGATATAAACTATTGCAATTTGGATTCATACTATACCCTCTTAATTGGTTTCGTAAAGGAGTCCATTCATGTTGTAAAGTGTTGATGTCACTCGAGAATATTTTTTGGTATTCTTGTAACAACAAACTCATTCTAATTGGATCTGGATATTGTATTTTTCTCATTTTGTTCTAATAGATTTTCCAACTGATTTAATCGCTTTTTTAACTTTTCTTGTTCGGCTCTTATTTCATAATAATTACCGCTTTTCATCATAATAAGGTCAAGCATTTCCGTCAGGGTATTCTGAAGATACGGTTCTCCTATAAGACTTATCACCTTACGATAGTACCCCATATCGGAATAAAATAGTTCTTTATCTTTTTGAGTAAGATCCGGGGATTCATTATATATATCCACAATCTTTTTAACAGAAGAATATGCCACTTCACCAATAGGATTCTCAATGAAGAACTGATTATACAATAAATCGTGAATATTTGCAGCGAATGTTTGATTTTCCTTTTTTATAGTATTCCCATCCTTCATATAAAGAATTTTATTTTTTGGAACATCCGACAAGACAAAAGGCGAATGTGTGACAATCATTATATGCACTGAACGAATCTTTGTGTTGTTGATATGGCACCATGAAAGCATCTTAATAATATTAGCTATCATTGTTCTTTGCATTTCTGGATGATAATACAACTCCGCCTCATCCAATACAAGATTTATATGATGATATGCTTTTCTGTTGGTGTCTTCTCGTATACTTTCAATATTTTTGATGTGGTAAAGTATATAGCTGGCACTTTGCTACTTTATCCAAACGTTTGGATAAAGTAGCTTATCAAAACTTAATTATTATCCAAACTATTTATTGTAATCTCACTATATAACAGCATATTACAAAATAATAGTTTGAATAATATTTTATCACTAAAGCCCAATAAAAGTAAGAAGATTCATGTTTTCTGGCTTTTCCCATTTTTTATCTTGAGATTTAGTTATAGTGTCTTCCAATGTATCAATCGCCTTTTTCTTCTGTTCTTCAGTCACATCTTCGTATATCATAGTGGTAGAGAGATTGCGATGTCCAAGAAGTTTCTTTATTTCAACAATATTAATATTATCTGGTGTTGGCGTTTGCTGTACATTTTAATGTAGATAAACAAATTTAAGCAATTTGCTGAAAAACACTTGATAAGTGATTTTGTCCAGTGTTTTTTTATGGGTAATTTTGCAAAAAAAAATGTAGAGTAATTGAGTATGCAAAAGATTATACAGAAGCATTTGGATACTTTTGGAGTATCCGAGAAAGATTTACTAAATGATTTAAGAGGATACTATAAACCTTCTTTCTTTTATATATATCTGAAAGGTAGTTTTAATATCGATTTAGATCTACTATCTATTAAAGATCGAGGAACATTCGTTCATGAATACATCCATTATGTTCAAAATATAGCAACTTATTGGGGATTATACTCCAGTATTGTCCGATATCAGGAACTAATGGAATTCAAATCTCACTTAATTACGTCCGAAACAGTAGATATACCTGTTGTTGTATATTATTCTGAAAAATTGAGAAAAAAAAATGATTGGGTAATATTTGGAAATGGCACATCCTCATTTAGTGACAGCAGGTCTTGGAATATAAATAGTGAACATAAAATAACCATTGAAAAAGAAATAATCAATTTGCACGGCAACGGTAGCGAAAAAATAAAATTGACTATACAATTTGATGACGACCGAATAGAGCAAATTGATTTAGGATCGCATATTATAAAGGAAAGTATGGCTGCTTTGTATCAAAGTTTAGTAGATGCGGATGCAGAACATGATGATGTTCCCTATAATCTTATTAAGATATTATGTGAGCAGCATTTTTCGAATATATCAGATGATATTGAGAAATTGATATGCATTTGCTATGCATCACTGTTTAGTATGACTCCTGGCTCGGAGTTAATTTCACTTCTGGAGAGAGCATCAACTGAACCGGATATGGATGGGATGAGCATTTTCAGTGAGTTTGTTGACACTAAAACGATATTAGATGAAAGTGGAAACAGGCACAATATTGTAGATTACTTTGATGTTCTTGTTGATGGCTTTAAACAATTATTAGAAGCTAATTTACAAGCAGATTTAGATTATATTAACAAGGTATTAGAACGGATTAGATTGTCCAATAGATCGCTTCCGTATTTAACAATACTTTATGATCCGAATAAACTTTCAGCAGATAATCTTAATGCAATAGTTGGCTATTTGGGAATTCCATATATTCAGACTTTGAATAATGGTTATCATTTTCCACAATCAACAAAAGAAGGGGCGGCAGAAGAAAAAGCATCGGTTGATGTATTGGAACTTATTGCTCAGGAAGCGATGTTTTCATATATGACCAGACCAAAAGATCATAAGATATGTCCACTATACTATATGTGTTCAGGAAGTGAGTATGACAAGGATGGATGTATTGGTGCACCGTGGGAAGAACCTTTATGCTCATTTACAATAGTTAGTTCTCTATTTTCTCTAAATAAAAAAACAATTACATGGCGATTTTAAAAATATTTCATTGAAAAATAATCAGTTATTATTACGATGATTCCAAAAGAATGTAATATAATAGGTAAAGGGGGGCATTGGGTTGTAGAACGTATTTTAGTAAATGATAACGGTCAAAAAATATCCGTTGTCAGAAAGCATGGCAAACCGGGAAAAGCAGATGATAATATAGCAGCTTTTAACCTCGTATCCAAAGCCGGATTGCCAACCCTGAATAGGTATGTAAAAGTAAATGATATGGAAATTGAAGCAGAGGATTTGAATGCTGATACGTCAAAAGGATATTTTGTTAGTCCTAATACTATTAGAAGTTGTCAGAACTGCGGAGAATTATTTATTAAATTCATTAAATCTGAAAACCTTTCTCCATTGGAAATTGAGCAATGCAAAGAGTTTGACTTCGGTTCTATTCTCAAAATAATTTCAGAAAAAGACGCTGAAGGTGTTGATATAGAGGGAATTTTTGACCAACTACGGGAGAAAAGGATAGTTTTTGGTGCTGAAGGTGAAGTCTATAATAATAAGATACGGTATATTAGCAATCTGGAATCCTTTTGGCTCAGTTCCAAAGAAGATTTGAAAAAAGCATCTTTAAATAAAATAGAACTATATACTGATGCATTCTTCTTTAGGGTAAATCCATTGAATAATGAGATTGAATACACTATAGCGGATTTTGATTGCATACGGGAATTAAGTCGTTTCCCTAACTGTTACAATGATTTAATTGAGGGAAATAAGGATAACTTAAAAACGGCATTATTAGAGTATTTGCAATTTTTCGTTATAGAAGAAAGACAGGAGGAATACAGGACACTCGTAAACAGTTTCAGATAGCTTGTCTGATAAAGGCTTTTTGCTACTTTATCCAAACTACTTATATAACAACTTGTTATACAAGGGTGAATCAGATCGTAGTTTGGATAATTTTTAAGATTTAAAATGAAAAAATAAAGAAATGGAGTGAAAGATTATATTCTATTTTTCCAAAGATATGATGCTTTACGTAGGTCCGTGTAGTAGTCATTGGGTAAGTTGAAAAGAAATGAAAGATGCCTATTATAAATTAGGGCATTGTTATGATTCTATTTATGACTATATTTACTACTGTCCCAATATAATTGAAGATAAAACTGGGATTTAGAAGAAGGTTACTAAATCCCAATCTAAAGAATGTGTTTATCCAATGTTTGGGCAGCCCTATTACATTGAAATCAATTTAAGCTATCTTTAACAGTTTGGATACTTCTCAAAACACTTTCCAAATCCTGATAGATTTTGTCAATAATCTCTTCAGGTTCAGGTAGATTATTTAAATCAATGTAGTTTTCATCCTTGAGCCAAAATACATCCAAGTTTGTCTTTTCTCGTAAAGTTATTTCATTAACTGAAAATTTCCTCCAACGTCCATCAGGGTTATTTTCACTCCACGTTTCTTCTCTATTGGATGCAAGATAAAGTGAAATAAATTCTTCTAAATCTTCAAATTTCAATGGCTTTTTCTTCAGTGTTCGATTTATATTTGTCCGGTAATCATAATACCATATTTCTTGAGTTTTGGAACCTTTTTGAAAGAATAAAACATTCGCTTTTACTCCATTGGCATAAAAAATCCCTGTAGGCAAGCGGAGAATCGTATGTAAATTCACTTGTTCCAACAATTTTTTCCGTATAACCTCTCCTGCACCACCTTCAAATAGAACATTATCGGGTAATACAACAGCAGCAATTCCATTATTATCAAGCATAGATACGATATGTTGCAAAAAGCTTAACTGTTTATTACTTGTTGTCGTCCAAAAATCACTTCGATAATAATAATGAGTATCTTTTTCCGTTTTTTTAATATCATTAGTGGGAATATCGCTACTACTTTTACCGAATGGTGGATTGGCCAATACAATATTGAATTTTTTTTGAGGTTCTTCTTTTAGACTATCTACAACCTCTATTTCCGGAGTGTTGATCAAATCTCCTATTCCATGTAAGAATAAATTCATCAAACACAAACGTGCTGTTTCATCCACAATTTCCCACCCATGAAAAGTACGAAATTTTAAATTATCAGCATCTCTTGATGATATATTTTGATTTGTTTTATTTATATACTCTAATGCACCTAAAAAAAATCCACCTGTTCCACAGGAAGGGTCAGCTATAGTTTGACCCAATCGAGGACAGATACATTCTACCATTGTCTTAATTACAGAACGTGGGGTAAAGTATTGTCCCGCACCACTATTTTCTGCATTTTTTTGAAGCAATGCCTCGTAAATATCTCCTTTTATATCCGTCGATTCCGATACCCAAGATTCTTCATCTATAAATTCAATCAGCTTTTTTAGTTTTTTCGCATCGCTAATTTTATTTTGAGCATTGGTGAAAATCTTTTTTATCATGCCCCCTGTGTTTGCAAGAGTATCTAATATATTTTGGTATTCATATGATATTACACTAACATCATATTTTTTTAATATACTCCATTCACACCCTTTTGGAATATTGTAATTTTTTGATTCTTTGGCAGATGAATATTCATCTGCCATTTTAAGAAACAAAAGATACGTTATCTGTTCCAAATAATCACCGTATGTTACGCCATCATCACGGAGTGTATCGCAGAACTTCCAAATTTTATCGACTAATTGAGTTGTTTCCATTTTTTATTTTATATTATGATGCTATTCGCCTTGCCCATTCCAATCCTGAACTATACAAACAAGCACTTGCTGTTGCAGAGAATTCAGATTGTGGACTGGACAACAATTTTAACTCTTTTATTTTCTCTTTAATCAATACTGCCTTAGTAGCACTCGGATTCGCATTGTTCTCTGTTATTAGATTTTGAATTTCTCTAATTCTTAAAACAATACTTGTCCATAACGATTTTCGCCCCTCTATCAAAGATTCGCAATTCAAGTCCAAGTTAGTAATGGTATAATTTGCTCTTATGTAATCCCAATCTGCGGAATTGGAAGAAGAAGGTATTGCTTCTCCTGTATCAATGAAAGAAATTTTTAGGGGATCGTCAATTACAGTAGGATCTAAAAAATAGATTATTTCATCATCAATACTATCTGTGTAAGTATTGGCTTTATGGGATCTCACTAAAAAACGGTCGCCCTTCTTTGTGTTACCAACAGCGCCACAAATCCGATAATTTTTCCAATGAAATGCAAGCCACCAATACCCTCCTTTATCTTGGCCTTTGTCATCAATTGCTCTTTTCTTTGGACGGAAATGTTCTACATGATAATAAGAATATTTTTCTTTTGCTTCCGAATACCAGCATTTTTGATGGGACAGCGATAACAGATGCTTTTTAATTTCACCCCACACTTTAGCGTTGTCATCAATTATCTGTTTTTTCTTTTGTAAATCAGGCTCTGCTATTAATTGTTGCGTCAATTTATTTGCTTTATCTATCCATTCTGGGGCGGGGGGATTGTTTTCCAAGTCTATATAAATCATTTTTCTCCCTCCTTTCCTTCTTTCAAAAGTTCGTCTAAAATTTCTAATGCTACTTTATTTTGATGTTCAAGTTCTTCATTCGAATAATTCTGGAATTTAAATTCCTCCCGCTGACTAAGAGCAATAATAAATCTTTGATAAAGAGGATCTCTAAATGTTCGAGAAAATCCAAGTTCAGTTAATTCGTTTGATAACTTTCTAAGTTGTTCAACTTCAGATTTTGTTAGCTTTCCCAATGCATTTTTTGTTGTCAATTGGTTCTTTTCATTCAATTTTTCTTGTGTTTCTGCATCTAATGTTGTGGGCAAGCCAAACAGCTCACTTGTTAAAATTCCTGCAACCCCAAGACCTCTCGGACTAATATCGGGTTGTTCAGCTGTAATTTTACCCGTTTCAGAATTTCTTTTAAACATGCGCACTTGATTTTTGTCCATGCTCCCAATAACCAATGGGTCATGAGTGCTTAGAATTACTTGGGTAGTATCATCTTCGTTATCTGTAGTAATATCTTTTTTCACCACATCCCTCAATAAATCCAAATACTCCCATTTCCAAAGCGGATTAAGATGTGTATCAGGCTCATCTAATAAAATAAGAGTTTCTTCATCTCTTGTGAATCTTAATAGCCCCAATACCGTTAGAAGTTGTTGTTCACCTTCACTTAATTCTTTAAATGTAATATTACCATCTATATTCCGCTTTTTTACGCGAACCTTAACCTCCTGAATTAAATCAGAGATGTATGTACTTTCCAATGCTTTAAACAGCTCTGTATTTCCTCCTTGATAAAACTTCGCAAGTGTTTGCAGTTTATCTTTATCTTGAATGAATAAGTAAAGAAATTCTCTCTTTTTGTTTCCTTTATCTCGGAACGATTCTTTATACGGTTCTTCAACATCAATTGGTGCTAATGACAATTCCCATAGCTTGTCCAAAAACTCTCGAACCAAACCTTTTGCTCCCCACATAAATAAATCTTGAAATTTTTTATTGGTAGCAAAATATGGTCGTTGAAACTTAAATAAGACAGATTCTAAGTCTTCAATAAATAAGTATTTTTGAAGAAATTGTCTAGTCTCATTTGTTTCGTATGTGAAAAAGGCCATAAGTACAAAGTACGAATGAACCAACTGAACATAGAATAAGCGACGCAATTCGTCTACATTATCTTTTGTCGCATCGGCATCAATGATTTTATCATAAAACTTTTTCTGATGCTCATCAAAATGATCTTTCAAACGATTGCTGATTCCCGAATAGTAAGTGAATACATATTTAGGCAAATATTCATTCTTTTTACGGAAAAATTCTGTTTTGGATAAACCTTTAGCTTCAGTTTGCCAAATTTCTTTTCCATTAATGATATTCCGATGACCAATATTAAAACTATATTTCCCATTCAAATAGTCCACAAATATTTTTTTACCTCGACATTCGTATTCTATCTTATATTTTAAGTTTATCTCTTTGGATGGCTCTTTCTCTAAATCAAGATACTTAAAAATAAGAACAAGTGCTTCAATAAAATTAGATTTACCAGTCGCATTTTGTCCTAACAAGACGGTGTTCATCTCGTTTGGACTAAGATTTATCTCAAATTGTTGGAGATTCTTAAATTTCTCTATGTAAACTTTATGTATTCTCATTTCTTCAACGACAATAATATTTCTGTTTTTGACTTCTTTTGCTCAATTAAATCACTTATTGATTTTAATTCTGCATAGAAATCATCAATGCTATCCCAATGTTTGGACTGTTGCCAAATCTCTTTTGCAGAAAGAGGTTTTTGAGCCTCTTTCAATAAATCAAGAATCGATTTTGTTCGCTCCATTTTTTCTATCTTTATTTTGACTTTTTTTATTTTAGGTTCCCCTTGCACCAATTCAATCCGTTCTGCTTTGATTCTCTGTAAAAGTTCAGAAGCCGGCTCATCATTTGGATTTTGGGACACAAGCCGACCTTCTAATGCTTTATTCAAAACAGACTGTTTTAGCATCTGAATTTGGCTGATTTTCTTTTCTAACATTATTCTGGTATGCTCCAAAATTGTATGTTGAGATTCCAACTCGGATACGATAAATTCTTGTTCTTCCAATGAACATATTGGAATAGGAATACTCCTAATTTGACTAAGTGTTAATGCTTCACGAGTAGCTCCCGAACTCCATTTTTGAATTAAACGTTGAATTGCAGGTGAATTGAGATATAGAGATAAATATTTGTATAAAAGGACAGGCTTTGTTCGTATAATACAAACATGCTGATTTACATTTGCTTGTTCTAGATTATCAGGAATATAAGCACACCGGCCAATTGAAGCACCTGTAATATTGAGCAAAACATCATTTATTTGAGTTTGGGTCCGAGACATTTTTTCATTTATCTCATCCGTGATATAAACCACATCATTTAAGTCTAAAGAATAATATAAAACATTCTGACTGCGAATAAATGGAATTCCATTATGGGTATAAATACTCCGACCTCCTTTGGGTGTTGAGCCTGCACCTATAAAATCTACATATTTACCTAACTCTTCCCATTTCCATGTTGTTGGTATTTCATAAATTGAATTAAGGGATTCGAAATTACTATTTATTATTTCTCCCACTTGCCACTCTTGTGATAAGTGTCCACTAAAAGAATAGTGTAATGTAGTTTGCCAATAGAAATCAAGACGTTTTTTTATATCATACAAGCTTGTTTCAACATTTTCTATTTCACTGAATAATTCTTCTATTTTTTCAACTATTCGATATTGCTCGTTTAGTGGTGGAACAGGGATATTAATTTGAGCAAGGTTACTCCTTGATATACGTTTACGTGTTGTTCCTGTTTGAAAGGCTCCAATTTTTTTTCGTATTTCTGGTGAATTTAAAAAATACATCAACCATTTGTTATAAACTCCGTCTCCTGTACGTATTATAGCTACATCAACAACTGTTACATATTGTTTTATCTCTTTGTACGGAAAAATAATTGCTCGTCCTAAAGGGTCAGGCATCCTTGCAACAAGGACATCTCCATACTGCAAAAAAGTACAATTAAGTTCGACAGCTCTATTAAAACTCATAAATCTATTGGATTTATCTTTAAAAGTTCCGTCTCCAATATCAGCGAGTTGTATCAATCTAATTCCCCCATTGGGATTCTGATCTTTACTTTCAATCCAATCACCATCTACAAATAAGCCATTTACTCCAATCAAATTATCAATTGTTGCAGTCTCCCATCCCATAGGTAAATGATATAATGATATTTCTTTCATTATGTAACAGTTTTCACTTCTTTGTCGAAATAAGTAAATCTTTCACATCTACATTCAATGCTTTGGCTATCTCTATCAACGTCTCGAGTGATGGCTGAGATTCGTTTGTACACCAACGCGAAACAGTTGCTTCATTTTTTTCTAATGTTTCTGCCAACCATTTCCCTGTTCGGTTCTGCTCAACAAGTACTACTTTTAGTCTATTAATTTGTGCCATTAGTTTGATTATTGATGTTTTTTGCAAATATCATGATTTAAGTTGATTTAGGCAAATGTTACAAACTAAATTTGCTGCAAAAACTAGCTTATCAAAACTATTTCATCACTAAAGCCCTACAAGAGTAAGAAGTTCCATATTTTCTGGCTTTTTCCATTTTTTATCTTGAGATTTAGTAATAGTGTCTTCCAATGTATCTATCGCCTTTCTTTTCTGTTCTTCAGTTACATCCTCATATATCATAGTAGTAGAGAGATTGCGGTGTCCCAAAAGTTCTTTTATTTCAACAATATTGATATTATCCTCCCGCCAATGTGTAGCCATGCTATGCCTCCAAAGGTGACTATGTAGATTCAGAGGTACGTCGGAGCATATTTCATGTGCTTTGGCTGCATACAGTTTAAGTCGTTTTGCAATTGCCGGCTGTGTTAATTTCCCCATACACCCTTTGCATGGAGAATAGAACAATAAAGAATTTCTATTTGGCTTCTCTCCATGAAAAACTCTAAGATAGAGGTGCAACCATTTTACAAGGTCATCATGTAAATAAATCGACCTGAAAGCTCCTCCTTTCCCATAGAGTATTACATATGGGTTTTTAACGTTGCCAAGTACTACATCCTTGACTTCCAAAGAGAGAATTTCGTTCAGGCGTGCTGCAACTCCATAACTGAGCATCATCAGAGTTAAATCGCGTAAGCCAATTTTTGTATTTATATCAGGAACTGCAAAAAGAGCCTTCACTGCATTTCGTGTCATGGCATGTACGACACGTTTGACTTCTCGCATTGGTTTTATATGCTCCGAAGCCGCCACATAAATATAGGCGTATTCAGGAATCTGACCTCCAATATATTTGGTCAGGTTTTTAATCGCTGCCATTCTGCTGTTACAAGTCGTGGCACTGACATGCCGTTCTCCTTTCAACCACATCAGCCATTGTATTAAGACTTCAACAGAGAAGCATTCCGGAGTAAGGTCAAACGGCGTTATTCCTTTTTCAGACTGTAAATATTTGAGGAAAATAGATAACGATAGTTTGTAAGAACGTAGTGTATGTTCACTTGTCGTCTTTATAGATGGTATATATGTGGTATGCCAATCATAAATCAATTTAGCCAGTTTGCGGTTTTGAGCGGTAAGTGTGCCGCTCGGTTTAGATATTTTCTTCATTACATTTAGCTGTTTGGGGTATTAATTCACTGAATTTTTTGGCACAGTTACGTTTGAGCTTATCTGTAAGCATTGGGGTAAGATGAAAATAACCGAAAGTGCTTTGGATATTTCGGTGTCCCATGCTACGGGATAGGAACAGGAGTTTGCCGCTTAACTCATAACCATGATTTTCCCATCCCGAAATATTAGTAACAGCATACAAACTGCGCAAATCGTATTCCACAGCCTTTTCATCACTAACTTTAGACCATATTTTTTTAAAGAAAGTACATCCCCAACGTATCTTGTGTGGCTCGTCTTTCTTATCAGGAAAAAGATAAATCCGATTAGGCATTACTTTTTCCATAGCTTGGTTATAATTTTGAAGTAATTGTAACATAGAATCATGAAGGACGATAACATGCTCATCTATGCTTTTGGATTTTATGATTTTCACGATGCCAGACTCAAAATTAACATCAGAACATTTTAGCCACCTGACTTCACATGTACGCATTCCAGAGCAGTATAATAGACGGAAGTAAACAGGAAGTTGTAACCGATTTAATAGGGTTATTATATGCCTACGTTCTTGGTATGACCGTATTACATAAGAGTCACATTCCATAAAAAATGCAGAAAGTTCGTCCTGCGTAAAAAAGTGTGGTATATAAGAGTTGGCTTCAAAAGCGGACAAAGGCAAAGGGTTTAGGGCTGACCAACCTCTTTTGTTAGCATATTTGAGGAAATCTCGGACGGGTGTTGTCCTTGATATACAAGTGTTGTTTCTTTCCGTTTCCCTGCGTTTACACCAGTTCAGCATCTCTACTGTTAATTCCTCATAAGAAGGGTAGTTAGTTGCAATATACTTGTCGAAGTGGTGCAGGTTGTAGTCATAGCTTCTATTCCATCGACCGGATGCAATACGAACATCTACAAATTCTTCGAACTTTATAGATAGTTTGGACTTGAATAGACATCTCATAAGTCAAAGAAGTTAGAGGATACAATGTAAGATGATATGTCAAGAGCGCATTCCTTGAGATGATTATAGTCGGCATCTGCATAAAACTTGAGAGATTCGGGAGACATATGTCCGGTCAGAGATGACACGACTGAACATTCTACTCCACAAGAAAGGAGATAAGTCACAAAATGATGGCGAAAAAGACGGATACCTTTGTTCCCTTCTTTATCTCTGACATGCGCACATCTGAAGATTTTCCGTACAATATTACTGATTTTTTTGTATGGTGCGTTGGGGCTTTTCTGGGGAACAAATATCGTTTTAATATCAGATTCAGCCCTTTCAGTAGTGATATAATCAAAAAGGGAGTTCCCCGTAACTGCATTTAAAGGCAATGTAAGAGGATAATCTGTTTTTGATTGAATTAGAGTAATCATGTCTTTTCTCCAATCTATGTTATCAAAACGCATAGCTGTTATGTCAGAACCTCGCAGTCCATAAAAATACAGAAGCCATCCAATTGTGCGTTCTTTTAAAGATAATGTGTTGTTGGGATTTTCAAGACACTTCCGAATACAGTCAGATTCCTCTTTTGAAAGAAATTCCAAATTCTTGTATGTTTTTGGAATTTTTGGTAAAAAGTTGAGTATGTAATCAGCCTGTTTCGTTTCACGTAACCTAAGAATTTTCATTAACGCCCTTATATGACCTAAATAGCCAACCCCTCTGGTTTGCTTGATGCCATCGTGAAAAAAAGAACAAATCATTTTAGGTGTAGCTTCTTCCAATACTTCCGCACCGCTATCTTGAAGATGTTTGTAAAAGAGAATTGCAGAAAGATACTCTATCCTAACCGTATTCTTACGTTTTCCGGTACACGTACCATTTTTTTAATGATATACAGCCAATGATTTGTAATAGTCATTGAGATTTTCAAGACCATTTGTGACGTAAGTAAATCCCGTATAATTGCCATCAGGATATTTACCGTACAAATCAAAATTCTTCAGTTGTCCAAGACTCGTTCTTAGAGACTTGAAACGATAACTTTCGGGAACATGTCCTTGCTCTTGCACTTCTTGAAAAAATAAATCTTCGTAAGAGGTGATGTTGGAAGAGCTACCTTTAATCAGAACCAGTTCGATGCATTTTTCAATACTACGCCGTTTATTGGCGCAGTACCCTACTTTGGATAAATAATCCATCAACAAATGTTGTTTGAGTTTAAGATTTGATATGTCCATAACACTATGATGATTTTAATGATATGTACAATATGCAAATTTTATCCAAACTTATAATGGCTATATACGTATATTACAATTTATTATAGATAAAGTTTGGATAATAATTAAGTTTTGATAAGCAACATTTGCTTCTCTCCACTACTCATTTGATGCATCAGTAAGCCATTATTCATTGACTGGCTAAGTTTTTCATTTTTAGGCAACAAATATAATTGCCATTCAAAAATAGCAGGAGGTAGTATTTCAAAAACCTCATCATACCTTGTATACCGTTTCCTCTTTTGATCTTCTGGAAGAGTAGCATTTTCATGCTTAAGATTGTCTGCTATTATTTTTTCAGCCGAAATTTTCTTTACTGCGGTCAAGTAGTCATCGGCTCCTTTAGCAGCGATAACAGGTTTATAAAATCCTCGTTTAAGGAACTCTAAAACCTGCCTGATTTTTAGTGTTATATGTGTCTCTTCATCTTGTGAAAGTATTTTATCTACAATCTTCTTATGCCATCCTTCCGGAAGAATGACAACACTCATATTTCTAATGTCGCTATCTGTCAATTTATGACGTTTTGTAGAATCTCTTTCCCATTTACTTTTAACGGTTTCTATTTCCTTGCAGGTAAGATTTCTCATCTCTAACAAAACACCAAAAGATGGATAGTTCAAGCATATTTTAACAGTTTTATAAATCAAATATGTTAATATCCCATTTTTAATATCCGTGGAGTAGGTGTTGAAACGCTGATACTCAGAACTTAATTTTATTTTCCAATATTTCTTCAATTCATCGAATATTAATTCATATTCATCAATATTTATCGGTAATCGTTCATTACATAAACTATAAAACTTGTTGGCAAACCAAGTCTCACACTTATCATCAAAACGATATTCAATATACGCAGGTTTGTACTTTTCCATAAAGCTCTTGCCTTGCGACCAAAATAGAAGACTCAATGTTGCAAGTCTTTGATCTGCCAATTCTTTTTCATTAGCAATATCTATATTACCCCATGAATCTCTGTATGGCACCACTACCATAGGAGCTAAATAACCATCATTTTTATGAAGTAGTCCCTTAACCCACTTTCCGTTTACTTCATTTTCTCCTTCTGGCATTATCAAGGTCTCAGAAGAATAGTCTTTTTCACAAAACGAATGAATGCTATAGTTAGTACAAATAGTATAAAAGAATCCCGCAAGTAGTTTCTTCCTTTTAGTTTGGGATATAACTTCTTGATTAAACTCCTCTATTTCTATTCTTGAGTTTTCCGACTGTGCTAAATACCTATACTTTATATTTCCATATTGGTATTCTATTATTCCCAAATCTCCGTCTGTTTCAAAAAATAGTGCAGCAGCAAATCCGGTAGCTTCACATAATTCCCTACCTGTTTGCACAAACTTTTCTTGTTCCTCTTGACTTCTTTTCTTATCTAGTATTGTATATGCAAAGTTATTTATTATACGAAACATTAGTTCAAGTAACGTTGTTTTACCAGAACCGTTCTGTCCAACAATACACGATACGGATATTTGCAAGTTTTTAGGAAAAGATTCCTCTGTAGCAGTTTTGTATACTACAGACAACAAGTCATCATCCTTATCTTTTGTCCATGTCCAATTATTCTGTTCCATTGGCTCCGTATAATCACCGAACGGATACCATGTCTCAGGCTTCAGATTCTTGATTACAGATGGAACACCACTTATCACCTTTATTCCGATAATTTGCATAATTTCACAAGCTAAAGAATACAATTTCAATAATTCAGGAATTACTTTTTATAAAATAGCGGTAAGAGCAATGAATTTACATTATCTAGTATAACATTTCCTTTTTTATCGCTATCCTTTTAAAATATACAAAATTAAAAAAAATATCGAAGTAAATAGTTTCTACTGGCTTTTTCATGCTCATACTTGGAAATAGCAATCACACATTCCTTTTTAAACAACCCTAAAGAGTATCTTCCACAACTTGAAAAATATTTTAGAAAAATTCTATTGCTAATATTTGCAGAAATCGAACCTTCTATCTATCTTTACATCGTCAAAAAGATAATGATTGTCGAATTGATAAAGAAAAGCGATGAATTTAGTGTAAAGCTAATTCGATGGTTTTTATAAGATATAAAGCAAAAAAAGGTTGTCAATCAAGGAATTAGAATAAACCGAAGCAAAAGGTTCGATTCCTGGTGGAAATCGGTCCCCTGTCCGCCCGACGGATGGAGAGCTTCTTTCCCGACG
>ERZ791810.690-NODE-690-length-30990-cov-12.785098_pt1 | contig 30990 bp, 26 predicted proteins | sample MGYA00510304_ERZ791810 | MGnify/ENA primary metagenome ERZ791810 (study PRJEB30046, sample SAMN00791967) | human gut metagenome | study: EMG produced TPA metagenomics assembly of the A metagenome-wide association study of gut microbiota in type 2... | reverse complement strand
CGATATGAAAAAGAAATTTTTTGCTAATTTATGGTTGACTTTTCATAGCTGGTCTTCTTAAATCATTTGTAAAAACAAGCAGAGAAAATGCCATAACATTTTCTCTGTCTGTCTTTAATCTTCCTGTTCAAAAATTCTTGATAATTCTTCTTCCATTTGCTGTATTAAATTTACTACCAAAGCATTTCCCATCATAAATCGACGTTTTCGCAATGGCATTTCTACAGTTTCCCCTTTAATCAAACAATATTTTGTATGATCTGTAGGAAATCCCTGGATTCGTTCTGTTTCAGAAGCAGTAAGTAATCGTATTCTTCCAGTCATTTTGTCTTTCACAATATGAGTGGTTCTACTAAATCCGCCTTCCGATGTCAGCATTGTTCGTGCTGGTTTATCTTCTTGATCAATCATAGAAATAGCACCTTCTGAAAATACATATTCATGCCCTGTCGAACTGGTACGTAACAGTTTTTTTGCACCCTTCAGATATTGCCAAGTTTGTCTGTCTTCTTTCGGAAGACGTTGTTCAGTTTCATCACTATGTGTAACAGATGGATCCGTATAGTATAATTTTTCTTCAGGAATAAAATACTGTTCGTCTACCTCGCCAATTTCCATGACATCTCCAAGTGTTATTTGTTCTCCACTATAATTAGGCACAGTTTTCATAGTATATATTATTCCGTCTTTCATTATACCAGTATTTTCAAAAGCACATTGGAATGTATCAGACACTTCGCCTACTTCTGATGGAAGTTCTTTGATTTTCATTTTAGCAGCTTCTACTTTATTTACAGGGAAAGCTTTTGCAAAAAAACCTTCATTTAGGATTATACTTTCCATACATTCTTCTTTTGATGTGTCTGTGTATCCTATAGATTTTAAAATACTATCAGCATAGTTCGTGGTATTTTTGTAAGCAAAAATAAATGTTCGACGTCTTCTTTGCTGATATCCGTATTCTGCAGCATTAATCACACGCCACTCTACGGTATATCCTTCATCTCGAAAGCAAGCCAAAATCACGCCAAAATCTCTTCCTCTTTGTTTTGCAGGAGATTTTAATAATCTATCCACGTTTTCTAATAATACAAACGGTGGTTTTTTCACTTCTAGTATTTCTCGTATTGACCACCATAAAATTCCTTTTTTTCCTTCAAGCCCTTTAGATGTAGCTAATGAGGATGCAACTGAGTAATCTTGACAAGGGAATCCACCTACTAATAAGTTAAAATCGGGGAGTGCTGTTTTATCAACATCTTCAATATTGTAATTTGTGGTATCCTCACCATTGTTATCTAATCGTGTTCCAAACCGATATACATAACAATCATGTGCGTACTGTGTACTTTTCTCGGCTGGCTCCCATTGACTAAACCAAACTGTATCCCATTTTTCTTTTTTATTATAGTCTTCTGCTGTTTTTATATTATTAAGTCCACATCTAAAGCCGCCTACTCCGGCAAACAATTCGCAAACTGTCTTCTGCATATATTTCCTCCTAAATTGATTTCAATTTATCATAACACATTTTCATAAATTGATCAACTGTTTATTATAACATTTCAGTTTGCAAAAAATATATATACATTTTACTTAAAATCATTTAGTATATCTACATAATTAATGAATTTAACATTTTTCCATTCACCGGTTTCAACATCAATTCCCCTGTTAGCATTATGCTTAGAACCTTTTATGTAATTTCTTGTATACAATTTTTCGTTTGCACTTAATAAGTTTTCTTCTCTTTGTTCCTCTCCAACTATATATGCTTCTATCATTGAATAATCATTGTGCGCAAACTCTTTACAAATCCAATCTACATATTTCATAACTTGAAGTATTGTGTCTTCATTTACTTCTTTGGATTTTAATTCCATTACAACATATTTTGATATAATACCTTCCTTTTCATAACCTTTAACATATCGATATCCAAACACATCCATATAATCCACATATTCTGAGGGTTTTGCTGGAGAAGCTGGATATTGTCTTGTGATAAAATCCCAATATCCAAGTAATCGGTTTGGTTTTTTTACATAATCTAATATAAGACCTTCAACATAAGTTTCAGAAGAAATTCTATTCGGATGTTTTTTTACTTTTACACCTTCCTTGAATATATTTGCAGCATTTAATACATATTCGCTTTTGTTCAACAAAAATTTATTTTGAATATCTGTAAATGTTTTTTCTTGATTAGATGCATCATAATGCTTATTCTTATCAAATTTTTCAAGTGCCAGTTCATTCTTTTGAATAATAAACGTTTTCAATGCCTTATTTTCTATATCATCCAATTTAATGAAGGATCTCTTATGGAAAAATCTCAACATTCTAAAATCCTCTGGATTAGAAAGTAATACTTCATCCATATCTACGCCATTTTTAAAAAAATAAGGAGCAGCTTTAAACAAGCAAAAAAATGGATAGTTTTCGTCATCACTAAATGAATATAAGTCACCATTTTTATTTCCAAATGCAGCATTATTATCTATTCCAATTATTTCTCCGATACCATAAATACACCGGTTAAAAAAGAAATAAATATTCTCTCCAGGTCTCATTCCTAAATAATCAGCTCTCGTTCCTAGAAAAGCACTTCCGCTTGTACTTTTTATAAATGTGGCATAAATCCCATTTTCTATACACTTCTCCAAAGCTTTTTCTTTTAATAATATTTCTTTTGTCTTATTACATCCTTGAAATGAAGCTAAGGTGCCATCATCAATAGCTCCTAAACTCATTATATATCCTGCCATGCTCAATCCTTTCTAAATATACTCAATTTTGTTTAACTCATTCACCAAAAAACTTCCTTTTATCCAAATTTGCTGTGTATATGAATGAATTGTCTTTGTACCATCAGCAGCTGTGCCATTTAGAATCCATGGTTTATGAGTGCTATCACTACTTGTACCTCTAACAAAGATGTTGTATTCTGAACTTTTTGGAAAATTTAATTCCACCATTGGAACTCCTGTTTTATTTATTCGCTTTGTTCCATCTTTTTTATAAACATACTTTTCTTCTAATGTATGATTGATAAGTCTATCTCTGATAATTTCATAAACTTCTTTTATTGTTGTGTTAATAAATTCTTCACTGAAAGTAAACCACTTAAATCCAAGAAATTTATTATCATTTAACGGTGCTTCTGAACTTGGTTCTTCGTACATAATACAAAGAATTTTGTGTTCATTAAAGTATTGATAAAAAGAAGAGTTCTCAAACATCATATGTTCATCTAATAGTTCTTCGATATCTAATGTAAAAAACTTGGTATCCTCTGTTCTCTTTTCTGTCTGTGTAACAACAACAGATTTTCCGATTACACCAATTTTTTCAAACAATTCTATATTACTTATTTTTTTTGATGTTCCACCAAGCATATTTACTGCTATTGTTTCTGTTACTTGTTTAGGTATCAATGCTTTCGGCTTTTCGTTCTTTTTACAAACTTGTGATAATCCTTGATATTTAATGCCAAAATGATTAACCAATTCCTCAACCGTTTTATTTTTATATAAAAAAGTCAACTCTCTTAGTTTATTCTCCAACTCATCAAAAGAATTTATATCAATTGGTAATTTTTCCAATTGTTTTTTCTTTTTTCCTTTTGAATTGAAATACTCTTGAAAAATAGTATCAACATAGGATTTTTTCAACCTGAATCTAGGTGTCTGCTTTGGGAATACTTTGTATCTAGGAGCTATATCAATGTAGAACAATCTATCTTTGATAGAAGTATGCAACAATGGATACAATTCCTCTGGTTTATCGCTTTTATTTGCAGCAATTATATATTGCTGTGTCAGAAGCCAATCGTTTTTAAATTTAGTCAATTCAGCTTCATCGTCTGCAATATCAAGAAACTTATATCCTAAAGCAGGAAATCTTTCATATTCAGAATATGGAACAACCTTTTGTCCTTGCTTTCTGTCATACAAATAAAATACCCATAACATGTGTGCTATTTTATTATAAAAATGAGACTCTATAAATTCTTCTGTTTCAATCGTTCCTATACTTACAGCCGTAAGAGACATTGGCTCTTTCGCTTCATATTTGCAACCTTCTTTATTAGACGGTTGTACACCAGTAACTTTTAATTCCGTAGCTTTATATTTTCCATTTTTTTGTAGAATTTCCAAATCTGCTTCCTGAAGTGAGTTTTGTTTCATTCCTAGAACGCTCTGTTCAATAACACATCCGAGAATACCTTTCGCAGGTGTTTGCTTATGGAATACATCTTTTGCATCTATCTCTCCAAAAGTTTTATCTCGTTCCAAAATCTCAAATTTTTTTTCTAATTCTTCCTTTGTAAAATACTTATCGTGAAACTCCATATACCCCTCCATATCATTCGATAAACAAATCCTCTGTCATTTTTTCATCAAAGACGGTTTCTTCGACAACGGTAATGCATTCCTCCACATTATTCAGAATATCTTTTCCCCAAAAATGAATAATTGTCCATCCAAGAAACAATAACGCTTGATCTTTTTCTTTGTCCCGTTCAATATTTCTACTGATTTTTTTTACCCAATATTCAGAATTATTTCCTTTTTCTAATTTGGGTTTTAATATTTCCCAATCTTTTCCATGAAAAAATTCACTATCACAAAATATTGCAATTTTATATTTCGTTAACGCTATATCCGGTGATCCTGGTAAAGCAGAATAATTTTTTCGATATCTATACCCTTTATGCCATAAAGCTTTTCTTAACTTTAATTCTATGGAAGTATCTTTTTTATGAATATGACTCATTGTTCTACTTCTTTGTTCTTTTGTCATAATATCAGTCATCGTATTCACCACCTACTTACAGTATAATCTATATATTTTTTTGTAACAAGCTGAAAAAAGGCCCAAAAGGGCACTTTCCCTTTTGAGCCTATACACTTTATCAGCTAACGTATTTTGCTTTCATTTTTTCTCATGGTCATGAGGCTTTTTTCTCTTAAATCGCATTCTATGAATCCTTCGATTGCTCTTTCTGTTCTTCAATAATTCGTTCGGTTGCTTTATGAATTCTATCCTTGGAATAGGGTGGTCTTAAATTCAATGATAACCGCCCTTTTTTAATCATATACGTTTCACTACCATCCTCCGAAGCTCCTTTCAACCAGCAATCATCCGGATACTTCTCCGCAAAAGACCTCAACCGTTTCTGCAAGCTCTGATTGAAGGTATACACATCATAGAATCCATCATCTTCATTAGTCAGAATAATCGTTTCTTTTTCACACTTTAACCTTCGCATATTCTATCCCCGCTTTCTTTCCATTTCCTGATCCAGGTACTTTGGTATCGACTTTCCGGACCGGCGAGCAATGGCAATCTGTTTCTGATGCAGTCGTTTGATTACGGACCTTCGTTTCTTAGGTTTATTATTTTGTTGATTTCGGGACGTCTGTTTGTTGTTGCGTGCATCAGAAATTTTTTCCAGGTTCTTCTTCTGATTATTCACCAGACCGTCCACCATATCATAGTTAGCTTCTGTACCAGATTCTCTGCTTCGTTCATAAGTGCCGTTCTGGTAGAATTTCTGGTAATGTTCCAGACGGATTTTACCATCTTGTTTTAGCTGTTCGACCGGATTTAGCGGTACCTGCTGTTGGATGTAATCATGAATCTTTTGTTTTGTCTTTTCATCGAATTTCTTACATTCTTCGACAACCATTTTTCCATAGGCATCCAGGATAACACCCTGGGCCTGATCTCGGTATACCTGATGTTCCATCAAATAAAACTGTTTTCCATCAATAATGACGGTGTCTGTTGCAATCCAGTTCCCCTTTTTCCCATCAATCTGATAATTCTCAGTTTCCATAGTGATCAGTGCACCGGATGTATTGATACGAATGAATCCGGCCAAATACTGCGGATAGTTTTCATCTACATAGTAGCAGCTGATTTCTCCATTTTTGTTCAATACAAGCACGTCACTGACTTCGCATTGTTTTTTCATCCGTTTCCAGATGTCAGCGACTTTTTCTTCTTCCTGCATTTCATGAATCGAGACTAATCGGTAATTTTCGACAGTAATCAACACATTCTGCTGTCTTGCCTCTTGATATGGCAGATGCCACAGTGCTTTTCCTGCTGTCTGCTGATCTACTCGGTAGACTGCAAATTGATTAAGCTTCATAGGCATCGTCCTCCAAGTTATTCAGATAATAATTCAGATCCAGAGAATAGTAGTATTTGTCTTCGATCTGCTGTAATTTTCCAACTGTAGAATTGATGATCTCAATCATTTCATCATTCTCAGGATCACTTTCTTCCTGTTCCAAAACTTCCAAAGCTTCTTTCAGTGTTTGGATTGTTTCTTCCTTTGTGTGCTGCTGGAAGATAGCAGTAATAGTCAGTTCGTTTTCTTCCAGGTTTACATTTCTCATAGGCTCATTTCCCCCCTTTTCTTTTTCGGTATTGGTTTCATCTGTATATTCAGCTCCTTCTCGTTTTTTTCTTTGCTTATATTTTTTTCGTTATCCACTTTCTTATTGGATTTCAGAGGATTTTCCACATTTGGATGTCTTTCTTCCAAGTACTTTTCCACACGACTGATTGCATTTTGCACATAAGAATTTTCTCTAAATCCAGGAATCGAATTCAAAAATTCTTTCTGTATTTTTCCTTCAATCATCAGACTCTGCATTCCTTCATAATCACTTCCGTCTTTCAGATCAAAGCCAACACATTTCAGTCCATGCATACGTTCTGATGGGATTTTCTCATAAGCTTCCAAGGCTTCTGGTAATGTCAGGTCATAATGTACTTCACCCATTACAGGAAATTCAGCACATTCAGCCGCATAAAAGCTGATACATGTAAGATCATTTTCATAATCCACATTTTCTATTTCCGGGACAATATCGAGTATTTTTTCTCTTTGTGCTGCAAAGTCTGGAAGTTCTGCAAATCCAAATCGATCCACGTAATATGCCTGCATATCCCCACCACGGTTTGTAATGATAACATCACTGACCGACATAGAATGTGCTTTATAATCTGCCGGTGGATTATCGTTGAATACGGCATACAAATCATCCAGCTTTTCATTTTCATGTAATCTGCCAGAATAGACACATTTATAATTTGCTGCATCGATTGTAATGCCATCTTCTTTGACCATTGCCATATTCATAAATAAATGTTGTTTTCCCGGTGTGCGTTCATCCACATGGTAAATCGCAAAGCGGTCACCATTACCTCTGAACATTTCTTCCTCTAGGGTATAATCAAACTTAAATGGATACAAAGCCCGATCAACTCTTTCCGAAATATCCGTTCCTTCTGCAATCGTATCTTCCAGCCAGTCTTTGATATCTCCCCATGATTCAAACTGCAAATACCCAGCAATTTCATGTGTCCCATCCGGTGCCAGTACAATATGTCCCGGTTCGCTTTCCCGATAATCATAGCGGTATCCGGCTGCCTCCAGTGCATCTACCAGAATGCCGTATTTTTCATGTAATTCTGTTTTTTGTTTTTCTTCAAGAATGATTTCCAGTTCTTCTGTAAGCTGATCGATCATTTCACCGGCTGTCTTGCGGATCACATCCATAGATGCTTTCATTTCCTTCATTTCCCGGCTGCTGCTCCAACCTGCAATATAAGGAAAACTATAATCCGATGTATCCAAACCAAAGGAAGAACACACACAGTAAGCAACGGATTCTGCTTCAACCTCTTTTGTCAGACGGTCTTTTTCTACACCCAGGCTTTCCATGATTTCCTTGTCATGCAGTTTAGCATGGGCTGTTTCATGAATAGCAGTCTTTAAGGTCTGGCTTTCACTGAGCCCTTTTTTGATCACGATTTCCTTGTCTGCATTGTGATAATATCCATTGGCATTGCCATCGATCTCATCGAATCGAATCGGCACTGGGGATATTTTCTGAATAGCCTGCATGAAAGAATCAAAATCCTGTACAGCTGCAGTCAGTAATTCCGGTGCTAGTGTCTGGATTGGTTCCCCGGATGTCTGAGCAATATCAAAGACGGTAACTGCTTTAAAATGTGGAACTGTAACTTCCACTTTTTCAGTCTTAGGTTTTCCATCAGTTCCCATGATTGGTCGCTGATTTTCATCCAGAACCTCTTTTTCCTTCATTTTCTTATATGGTGCCGGTGCAATGATTGTAATTCCTTTTTCCCCTTTCATGACCTGTCTACCCATGGACTGCCAGTTTTTGTAACTGGTAACAAGTGTGGCATCCGGTCGTTGCATAGCGATCAGCATTGTATTATTAAAGGAATAATTGTGAAACTTTGCCATGGTTTTAAGAAATTCCTGATAGCGGTTACTTGTAAAAAGTTCTTCCACACCAGATTCTAGTGACTGCATAATGCTGTCGATATCTTTTCCCTGGACCGGCAGTGGAATAGTAGTAGTTTTATTTTGTTCTGTCATAATACTCCTTTCCAAAAACGCCCCACGACATTGTGCTTATGCCGCAGGGCTTTTTATTAGTTGATGAGATGATTATTTTTTATTAAAGTTCCATATCGTGTTTCTTTGTTTTCGGTTTCTGATCCGGCTGTTCTTTTCCAACTTTCTCTGTTTTTGCAGCCTGCGCTTCTTTTTCTTTCTGACGTTCTGTGAACCTGTCTGCCTTTTCAAAGACGTGATCCTTTGTGTCAAAGTGATATACATCATTGGTAAGGCGTTCTGCTGGTGCTACCTGAGTGGCATTAACTTCTTTTACCATATCTCTTAACATTTCCGCATCCACTTGACCGTCATCCGGCAAGATCAGCATTTGATGGATGGATGATGGCAAAATGAAGAAATCATTTCCCAGAAGTTCCCCCATGTTATCCATGAATTTCGGATAAAAGATCACACCGGCTCCATCAATTCTTTCTGTATTCGTAACAACAAAGAATGTCGGCATCTCGCTTGACTCCTGCAATGTTTCTAGCAGCATTTCACGTTCATCTGGTGTCAGCATGAGAATATTTTTCTGATATATTTCATCTATCAGTACACCTATACTTGATACCTCTGGGACCATGACACGCGGTGAACTTTTCATAGCGTCTTCATGAATCTGCTCCTGTGTCACTCCATATTCCTTCATCATTTCATTTGTAATCAGCATGGAACTTAATCCATCCTGATTCTTGCCTACTGCCACATGATAGGTAATTGCAAGATCTTCCTTTAACTGGTGTGGCAAAATTTCGAGGACTTCCTTATTTGCTTCGGCTGATGACACACGGATAAACAGCTTGTCCTTCACATCTTCATAGTTTAAAATAGCTTTCAGATCAACCTGTATCGGTGCCTCAATAACTATATCTGCAATCTTTCTGCATACAGTTTCCATTGTTACGCCAGGCTGTGCTTTATATGCTTCATACAGCCGGTTAAGATTGATCGTCGGGGTAAGCATCTCACCTTCTTTTCTCACCATCAGTCCCGTATAGGCACGGTTCAGTTTATGACACTCCATCGTTGATACCTCTGCATTCTCATAATCCCTTGGTAAAAAGAGTTTGATATTGTCCTTCACTTCATTTACAAATTCATTAAAATTCATTCTTCGTTTTCTCCTCTAATCTGTTTTCTTATTTCTTTTTGCTTTTGTTTTTTGGTTTCTTTTGTGGAAAGGATAAAGAGAAATTCACCCTTCCGGTTTCATCTGCATCCATATGAAGATCTGCCTCAAAGTACATATTTTTCTTTCTGGAATACAGGTCTTTTACATGCACACTTCCGTTTTTCAGAAGTTCTGCAGCCATCTTTTTATCCATGGTTTTTTCCATGCTCTGCAGATAGCGGTTATCTTTCCAGAGAGCAAAGTGGCAATCGTGGTTGCTGCAATAGAAGTTGGTCTTGCTTTCGTATACCAGGCTGCCGCATACCGGACAGGTTCCAATGCTTTCTCTGGTCTGAAATCTTCTTGTTTCTTCTTCGGAGATCGCATCACATCCATTCAGCATCATGGTGAGCATATTTTTGATCCCAGTCATAAACTGTTCCGGTGCAATTTCTCCATGCTCCATCAAGAGCAGCTGATTTTCCCATTCTGCAGTCATACTTGCAGATTTCAGGAAGTCTGGAAGAATCTCAACAAGGACTTTTCCATCATCTGTTGGAATGATCTGTTTTCCTTTTCGGGTGGCATACTGGGAATAGATCAGTTTTTCGATGATACCGGCTCTTGTTGCCGGAGTTCCTAATCCTTTCTTTTCTGTATCTTCATCGAATTCCTTATTTCCAGCAGTTTCCATTGCCGCAAGGAGCGTATCTTCACTGTATGGTTTTGGCGGTGATGTGAAATGTTCTGTCTTTTCTGTAGCTACAGCATAGAAAGTCTGTCCTTTGGTTACTTTCGGAATCCTCTCTTTCATTTCTTGATCTGGATCTGCTATTGCCATGCGGTCCTTATTTTTGAAGCAGTTTTCAAAGATTTTCCATCCATCCTGCAGGACAGTTTTTCCTTTTGTCTTGAAGACTTCTCCCTGGCATTCCACTTCAATCTCTGTTTCCTGGTAAATGTGATCTTTACTCATTGCCATGACCGTATGGACTGCGATCAGAAACAGAATCTTTTCTTCCCAGGATTTCAGTTCATCCATATGGCAGGATGCAAGTTCCATCGTTGGGATGATTGCATGGTGATCTGTCACTTTGCTGTTATTCATGACTTTCTTCACATCTGGCTGTTCCGGCTGATCGAAAGGACCTGTCAGCTGATATTTCTCATAAATCTGACGTACCACATTTCTTGCGGTCTGCTCCATATCTTCGGTCAGATACTGACTGTCCGTTCTTGGATAAGTGATCAGCTTCTTTTCGTACAGGCTCTGGGCGGTATCTAATGTCTGTTTGGCTGTCATTCCATAGATACGGTTTGCTTCTCTCTGCAGTGTGGTCAGATCATAAAGCTTTGGGGCTTTTACTTTCTTTTCGGCTTCTTTTACAGCAGTGACAATAGCTTCACTTCCCTGGCATCTGCTTCTTAACTGTTCCGCCTCATCCGGATCAAAGATCTTTGACTTTACTGCCGGAATTCCGTCACAATCCAGTTCCACATTGAAATACTTTTCTTTTTGGAAATTGCTGATCTGTCCGGCACGTTCCACCAACATGGCAAGTGTCGGTGTCTGAACCCTTCCAACGGTCAGCTTTTTGAAGTACTTTGTGGTGTAAGCTCTGGTTGCATTCATTCCTACCAGCCAGTCAGCCTGAGAACGGCATACAGCAGCTTCGGCCAGATGTCGGTATTCCTCTGCGGATCTCAGATGCTGCATTCCATCAAAGATTGCTGAATCTTCCAGAGAACTGATCCATAATCGTTTCACCGGCTTTTTACTTCCGGATAAGTCATAGACATGTTTGAAGATTAATTCTCCTTCACGTCCGGCATCACAGGCATTTACGACGTATTCAATTTCCGGACTGTTGAGCAGTCTTTTTAAGATATAGAACTGATCTTTCTTATCTTCTGAGACTGTAACTTTCCAGTCTTTCGGGATGATCGGGAGATCTTCATATCTCCACTGGTTAAATTTCTCATCGTAAGCATCCGGTGAAACATACTCGACCAGATGTCCGAAACACCAGCTGACCATACAGTCGGTTCCTCTTAAATATCCGTCTTCTCGTTCCTGTGCTCCAATCACTTCTGCGATTGCTCTTGATACACTTGGTTTTTCTGCAATTACTAAATACATGATGTATTACCTCCTTCATATAACGAAACGGAGAGAGCATGTTTTACAGCCCCCTCCGCTAAAAAAGTTTATTTATTTTTCATTTTCTTCAAAATCTTCGTCTTCAGACTCTTCCTCATCCGGAACTTCTTCCAGTCCACCTGTTTCCAAACCTTCCGGCTGATCATCCTCATCTTCCTCTTTTTTAGGTTTATAGATCTTGAAGTAGTAGTAAGCTGCCACACCGCCGAGAGCCAAAATCAGGATTGTTGCCATTGCACCCATATTGGTTTTTGCAGATGCTGTTTTCTCCGGATCAATGGTAGCTTCCTTGTCTATATCCTCATTATTTGTTTCATCCAGCACTACCTTTGATTTATCTGGCTGTGGTGTTACGACAGTAGCAGTGCTGTCTTTATCCAGAAATTCGGACAGATCATTCTCATCAATCTGGGATAACATATAGACATTCTGTGATGTGGCACTACGGTCGATCACGATATAGAAAGTGTTGTTATTCTTCGTTGTAACCGTAAGAAATTCCTTTGTGGAATCATCGGTAATGTCATCCTTGACTTCACCATTGCCAGGTGTCGTAAATGCAGTTCCCTTGTCTGTTCCATCTTCCGGCAGCACCTCGTTTGTGTTTGTCGCCTCGTCCTTTTTCTCTTCTTTGTCTGTTGACTGTTCCGTCTGAATTGTCTCTACTTTGGATGCCTCTGCCGATTCATCCACATAGGCAAATGCTGTGGTTGATGCTGTAAAAAGCATCATGACTCCCAACAGCAGTCCTGCCATTTTCTTATTCATTTTCTTCCATTTCACCATTCTGATATTCCTCCTTATTTTCTTCTGTGAATACAAAGGAGCCTGAACCTTCATCGTCAGACTCCCTGCTTACCTGAAATTTAACTGTTCCATTCTGGATGCCATCCAAAAGATCATATAACTGATCATTATCCATCTTCATACCACGGATGCACCTGATCATCTCATTGTCCTCTTCCTGCTTTAATGCAGCCTGGACACCCCTAAGATATTGCTGCAGATCCGCGATCTTTTTCTCTGTCTTGACAATCTCATCCAGATATTTTTTAATCTTTTTATTCAAACTTTCACCTCCCTTCGTTCACCCCTTTATGGCACTCTTCCAAAGCACATGAAATGTTGCTGCCAGTAGGATGTGCTGATATTTGAGTAATGGATCGGATCCCCGCAATGGATCATCATATTGTTACCGACATAGATACCCACATGGCTTGCACCGGATGTGTTATACGTTCCCTGGAAGAAAATCAGATCTCCTGGTTTTGCTTCTTGCGGTGATACATAAGTACATACGCCTCTTAATCCTTCTGCGGTCAACCGTCCATAGTTCCAGCCATTACCACAATGGTTAATGACATAGGATACGAAACCTGAGCAGTCAAATCCAGATGGAGAGTAGCCACCCCATACATAAGGTACTCCCAGATATTTTTCTGCTTCTCGGATCATCCGGGCAAATTCTTCATCCTGCAGTGCTTCCGGTGGAATCTCATAACTCATTCCATTACCGCCTGATCCACTGGTCACATTGTTTACATCCCACAGATAATTTCTGTTTCCATAGGTCGTATTTAATGCATTATAGATGATCAGCTGCTCCGCATTCAGATTGGCTCTTGCCACAGCGTCAAAGCTTCCATTTGTCAGTGTCACATATAGAATCTTCTTAGTGCTTGTACTGGTAACCGTTACTTCCTGACTGCCATTGTCATCTGCGATATAGGCTTCCCAGGTCTGATGTCCATGAGCAGAAGCGGCAGCATGGTTATCATAGTAAACGTCAAACTGCACACCATATCGTGCAAAGGCTCCGGTGTCCTCAACTGTGTATTCCACACCATTCATTACTACCTTAGTGCCAATCGGCACAAATGGATTGGAAGCATCTACAGCAATGGTATGGTTTGCAGTTGGATATGCACCACTAGCAGTTGGACCTCCGGACCATACACCACAACAGATTCGACAGTTACAATATCCGCTGGTCACTACCTGTCCTAATGATTCTCCGACTCGAACATTTCTGGTTTCTGTCACCGTTTCTGTTCGACCTTCCGTATTCAGATGATATTGTGCTTCAAAAAGTGCTTGCAGCTCGTTTTCAACATCTGAGTACGTCCAGTCTCCATATTTTGCAGTAAGATACGAGATAAGATGATATGGATTATGACCAATCTCAGCAATGTTGTACTGATACTCGTCATAATTTGGATGTCTTCGTTCCATCTCATTGATCTGCTGATTCAAGGCACTTTCCAAAGCAGCATATCTGTTTTCGGCAGCATAAATATCCTCGTCTGAACTTGGATACGTTGTAATACCAATCACAGATCCAGCACCCTCGATAGAAGCACTGCAGCTCCCCAGAGATACCGCTATGACAAGAAAAAGAAGCGCAAAAATACCGATGCCTGCGAACATGGCACGATTACGCTTTATGATCTCTTTCAAGGCGATCTTTGCTTTTACCGTCATGTTCTCGACACCGGCAATGGTTGTTGCTCCACCCAGACTGCCAGCGGATTTTCCGGCTCTGGCTGCCCGGTAAGCATCCTTATATCGTTTTTTCTGGAAGAAGCGGTTATAGAAATGTCTCTTTTGTTCGGCTTTCTTTACCGTTTCTGCATTCTTGACTCCTTCCATACTTTCTGCAGAACCAAATTTCAGTTTCTTTTCTACGGTAGCCTCACGATAACCTCTGCGATGGGTTTTCACATCCGTCCGTTTGCTGCGGATCTGAGCATGACGCAGACCACGTAACGCATCTTCTGTTTCACGCTCTACAAGTCTGGCACTTTCCACACCTGCATTTTCATCTGTTTCTTCCTCTTCGGAAGAGACTGCTTTCATGCCAGATATAACAGCTTGTGTAGCAATGTATTTCCCGGCTGTCCCTCCCGGTTTCATGCCAGCACCTTTCACCATCTGATTTCCTTCATCATCAAAAGATAATCTTCCAGCTTTTGCCTGTTCTTTGGTCATCTGTTTTTGCAACTGTTTCTTCCGAATGGATTTCTTTTGGCTGTTCAGATTATTATCATCATCCGGGATTTTTTCATAACGATGCAGTTTCTTTCGATATCCGGATACTTTTTCTTCCGGTGTAACTTCAACTGTATCCTCAACAGCTTCCTGCCGGACAGAAGATTTACGGACTTTCTCCATCTGCAGTCGTTTTCCTTTTCCCGATTTTGTATCTTCATTTTCAGCCTTTTTTCGTTCCCGTTCAGGAACAAATTCTTCTTTATTTTCCGGTCGCCCCCGACTCCTGTGACTGATATCTTTTATGCTGCCATCACGGAGATTTTCTTCTATCAGACCATCTCTGGTCATCTTTGCGACCTTTTTATCTTTGCCTTTAAATTCTTTTCCAGCTATAGGTCATCACCTCCTGGCACAACTTTTCTTTCTGTACTCATTCAGTTCCTGGCGTCCTATAATCGGGATACCAGGATAACCATCTGCCTGTGTCCTGATTGCTGGAGAGCTCGCCTGGATATGAAATACCCAATTCAATTCACTCGGATCTCTCGGCCAGAAACCATTGATCAGCATAGCCTCCTTGAACTGATTGTTGTGCAGATGGATCTGGGTACGTTTATACAGAACTTCTTTCAGATCATCACTGGTAAGATGCGGATAGATTTTCTGTGCCGGATAAAAATTCCAGAATACCCAGTCAAGGATAATGTTCTGTGTTTCCAGCGGAAGTTCATACAGATGATGATCATCATTGACTGTATGAACACGGTATCCTGGCTGCACATTTTCCAGATTTTTCATCTGAATGTAAGGATTGTCCTGATTCCACTGCTTGATTCGGATCTTATCGATTTCCTTCATTTGCATCCCTCATTTCTTTATCTCGTTTCAATGTTTCCTCGGGCTTCGTGGTCATCAGACCATATAATTTCAATGTCTTATCGAACTTATCCTTAAATGGAATGATCGTTGTTCCATAGAAAAGAAGTCCTTCACCTTCCCCGGAATTCGTCACATAAGACAACTGATATGGGGAAATATTCAGCTGTTTTGCAAGGATCTGTCTGTCACCTGCAGCCTGGTTCAGCATCAGGATAAAATCACTGTTCTCAAAGATATTTTCAATTTCCCTGCTGGCAAGAAGATCTTTGATATTCTGGGTGATACCACTTGGAATACCACCCCATTTACGGAATCTCTTCCATATTTCTACGGAATAAGCTGCTGTCTGTTCTTCTTTGAGCAGAAGATGGAACTCATCGATATAGTACCTGGTGGATTTGATGCCGCGGTTGATCGTAACTCTGTTCCATACCTGATCCTGGACGATGAGCATTCCGATTTTCTTCAGCTGCTTTCCAAGTTCCTTGATGTCAAAGCAGACAATACGGTTATTCAGTTCCACATTGGTTCTATGGTTAAATACTTTCAGTGATCCATTTACATAGATTTCCAACGCTGTTGCAATTCTCTGTGCCTGCGGTTCTTTCTGCTTTCTGAGACAGTCATACAGGTCACCAAGGACCGGCATATTTTCCGGTTTTGGATCTGCAAAGTATTTCTGATACACCAGTGGAAGACAGCGGTCGATCACTGATTTTTCCTCTGCTTCAATTCCATCCCTGCTTCCCATGATCAGCTCACATAAAGACAGGACAAAATCAGATTTTACACCAAGTGGATTGTCATCATCGGAATAATCCATATTGATATCCATCGGATTGATATAATCCTTACTGGTTGGTGAAATGTGTACGACCTGTCCGCCAAGTGCATGGACCAGTGGGTAATACTCACCCTCCGGATCTCCGATGATAATGTCATCCTTCGTAACAAAGAAAGCGTTGGTGATTTCTCTTTTTGCTGCAAAGGATTTACCGGATCCAGGCGTACCAAGGATCAGTCCATTCGGGTTTTTGAGCTTTTTACGATCCACCATGATCATGTTGTTACTGAGTGCATTCAATCCGTAATATAAGGATTCTCCTGTCATAAAAAGCTCCTGTGTCGTAAACGGAACAAAGATTGCTGTACTGGTAGTCGTAAGAGCCCGCTTGATTGGGATATGATTTACTCCCAACGGAACACTGCTCATCAATCCTTCTTCCTGCTGATAATCCAGACGTTTCAGCACACAGTTATATTTCTGTGCAATACCGGCCGTCTGGAAGATGGCATTATCCAGTGCCTGTTTTGTCTTTGCAGTATTTAAAAAGAGCGCTGTTACAAGGAACATACGCTCATTTCGTGACTGCAGGTCTTCTAACAGACGCTTAGCTTCTCCGCCATACGTGTTCAGATCCGATGGAATGATATCCATATCGTATCCGGCCCGGACTGCTTTTTTCTGTTCTTCGATTTTCATACGGTTGATATCCGTCACTTTGCTTTTTACCAGCTTGATTGCCTTCATCTGATCCACAGACTGGACATGCAGGTTGACGATCAGGTTCTTATCGATATCCAGAAATTCTGCCAGCATCTTATCCGTAAGCTCCGGTGCCAGGATCTGCAGATAAGAGACAGCCCCGATAGTATTTCCCATCTGGAACGTATTTCTGTCTCGGAATACAAAACTGGTCGGTGCCACATAATCCTTTGTATTGAGTCCTGTCCGGATCATGGAACCATAATCAAACTGGAAGTCTGTCATGATATCCGGATTGAAAGTCTCATACAGTATCTGCAGACGTTCCACGCCATTCAGCGGATATGCCGGAACTCCAAGGATCTTGAAGTTGTTCAGGATATCTGATTCAATACGTTCCAGCTTTGGCTTTGCTTCCCGGATATTATCCGCTTCGATGGAAAAGGTGATATATTTTGACTTCACCAGACCGTTGTTTCCTTTTGCCAGCTGCTGTTTCAACATCTTTGCGTATTCCATACGGACATCATCAAAAGCATCCTCCTGTGGTCGGATCCGGATGACCTGTTCAAACTCCTTCATGCTGCTCTTATGATTGATAAAGCTCAGCTGAAAATGGATACTGGCATCAAAGTAATTGAGGAAATCGCACCAGTTTTCAAAGATCGCATTTTTGTCCTCGTTCTGAGCCAGCTGGTAGTTGATGTCATAAAAGCGGATACACTTAGAATACGTTTTTCCCTGTACCCTGCAGATTCCATCCTTTCCCATTTCCTTATAAGCGATCGACTGCTGGACGGACAGTTTTTTCTGCCTGCGTTTCTCTTCCTGCTTTTCTTTTTTCTTTTTCTCTTTTCTGTCTACTTTTTTGTACCCGGTATCTGCGACAGTTTTCTTATTTTTCTTTTTTCGCAACCGTTTTTCCTCCTTTCGGTTTTCCTGTATCCGGAGACTGCTTGATCCGTTCCGGATCTGTTTCATAATAGTTTTCAGTTTCATATTTTCTGACGGGTGGACGAAGAAACTTCACCCGGATCATATGCATCAGAACATCTTCCAGATGCATCCCGTCTTTTTCGTACATGGCAAATAAAAATGCCGGTAACATCAAAAGCACCATGACCGTTGCTGCATTACTGTTTCCCATCACATTACGCAAGAGGAAATAGCTTGGAATTCCCATTGCAGCACCTATCCCGATACAGATCAGCTGTCTTTTGGTCAGGTTAAATGCTACTTTATTCTTTACCTTTGTTAAATCTTTCGGTACGCTGACATATGCCATGATTTTCACTCCTTCCTGTAATTTAGTGTGCGTTAAATATCGACTTACTTAAGGATGCCGTCTTAAAGAGGCTGTAACATAAGATCACTGTGTAAGCCATAACGCCAAATAATGAAGAACTCAGATTATCTGAATACTGGATACCTGCAACAAGCACTGCATAGATTGCAACGCATACCATCATCAGAAATGCCTGGAAAGCCAGGGCAAAGAGTCCTCTGAAATAATTCGTGCCGATCTGTCCCCATTCTCTGTTACTCATAGTTGCGAATGGAATCGGCGCAACTGAGGTATATAGGTAAATCTCTATCATACGTCCATACATGATCACTGTGATCAGTACAGACAGGATTCTCATACAGAAGCCGGCGATAAGGGTTTCCAGCGCCAATACAACAAGTTCTCCGATTTCCATACTTTCCAGTGTTGCGGAAAGATCCGTCAATGCCGAAGAAATATCAATGGCGGTACTTCCTGTGATAACACCGGCCGCAGAATTAACTACGTGCTGGCCCACATCGAATACCGCCATTGTGATCGTAAATGTGTTACTCACCAGATATACAGCAATCCACATTTTTACGAAGTACTTGAAAAACATCCAGGTATCAATATCATGCATGTTGTTGCGCTCGGTCAGCATAGAAATCAATTCGTAGCAGAGTACGAGTGTGATAATAATACCTGCGATCGGCATGATCACGGAATCCGATAAGTTCCGGATCATACTGAATATGCTGCCGTTCCACCCTTGCGGGGTCTGTCCAACCTGGGTAGCGATCTCACCGGTCTTTTGATTAACATCAGTAAACATCGTGTCCAGGTTGGAAGTGATCATCCCGGTTAAGAGTTCCCTCATCCATTCCTCAATCGCATCAAAAATCTGACTGAACATGGATCTCTACTCCTTTCTCTTAACCAAATAATCCACTCAGAAGCGGGATCAGCTGTGTTCCGATCAGGATAACACCACCACCGCTCATCAGCTGCTTAATTCCCTGGGATTTTGCACCCGGGTTGTCGTTTCCATAACCTTCCATCAGGTTGATTACACCCCAGACACCAAGACCTGCACCGATTGCAACGACCAGTGTCTGAAGGATATTGATTGCACTGCTAAAAAAAGCCATAATCAAATGTATGAACAAACGCTTTTTCTTATGGTCTGTAAGCGTTTGGCTCTACTCCTTTCCCTTTTATTCAGACCTTTTTGTACCCTTATCAGTAGTAGCAGGGTGCTCGAATTCTTTCTTTCATATCAGTCCTCACCTTCCTCAGCTTCAATCGCTGATACGTCTTCTTGTGTTACAGTTACTTCATACATTTCAAATTCTGTATCTTCCGACATCACCAGTCGGTGTGCCAGATACTTTTCGACATCAAACGCATTATTCTTATTAAAATCGGCAAGCTCTTTGTACCGTTTATGTTTTGTGATGTCATATTTGTTGCTTAAAAACGGCCGGACTCCTCGAAGCTGTAAGATACATTTTTCTCCATCCATGACCGCCAGCTCATCTCTACTCATCAGTTCCTTTCCAGTCTTTTGATAATTCAGCCCATAGGACCGGTTGCTGCCTCTGGTGTCTGATGTGTTGTAAAGATCAATGGTTTCCTTTCCCAGGGTTTCTGATATTTCTTTCAGTGTGGAACTTTCCTTTCCACCAAGGAAAAGAACAGTGTCACAGTTGCCTGTGATCGTCTCTGCAGCATCCTTATAGATGGTTTTCAGCTGAGATTGTGACTGCAAGATGATAGAAGCGGAGATTTCCCTGCTTCGGATCGTAGCAATCAATTTGTCGAATTTTGGAATCTGTCCGATATTGCTGAACTCATCAAGAAGCAGCCGTACATGATAGGGAAGCCTGCCTCCATGCTCATCATCCGCTTTATCACAAAGCAGGTTAAAGAGCTGGGTGTACATGATCGCTACCACAAAGTTGAATGTGTCATCGGTATCACTGATGATGACAAACATGGCTGTTCTCTGATCACCGATCATATCCAGTTCCATTTCGTCATACGACATAATTTCTCTTAGTTCCTGAATGTCAAATGGTGCAAGTCTGGCACCACAGGAAATCAAAATCGACTTCGCGGTTTTGCCGGCTGCAAGCTTGTACTTGCGATATTGCCTTACTGCAAAGTGTTCCGGATTTTCTGCTTCCAGTTCTTCAAACAATTCATCCACTGCATTTTTAAATTCTTCATCATCCTCCCTAGTCTCACTGGCATTGATAAATTCCAACAGAGTAGAAAAGTTCTGTTCTTCCTCTGGTGCCTCATACCAGATGTATCCGATCAGTGCAGAATACAATAGACGTTCCGCTTTGACCCAGAAATCTTCAGTTGATTTTTCGCCCTCACCCTTGGTATTTGCGATAATGGTATTGACCAGCTTCAAGATGTCTTTTTCACTCCGGATATAATGGAACGGATTGTAATGCATGGACTTTTTAAAGTTGATCGTATTTAATACCTTGATCCGGTATCCTCCATTTACCAGCATCTTCCCGCATTCAACGATGATCGTACCCTTCGGATCGGTGACCACATAGGATACGTGATCCGTCATCTGCATAAGGTTGGGCTTCACATAGAATCTTGTCTTACCAGATCCGGAACCACCGATAACGATCACATTCTTATTTCTGGCATACTTCGGAGCTTTTGGTCGGCTGTTCATGGTCAGACGTTCTGTTTCTGTGAGGATGACATTGTTTTCAAAAACCGGATCCATAAAGGGTTCGATATCTTTTCTGTTTCCCCATCTTGCAGAGCCATATTCCACACCTTGCCGGAACTTCTTTGCATTTTTAGAACGATAGTAGACCACCAGCTTTAATGCACCTGCAACCAGAACACCTACTGTAAGATCCTGCAAAGCGATACTTGGCAGCCAGCTTAAAAATGCCAGTCGGAAATTGACTAACATCACGCCAAGTCTCTGTACCATGCTTTCTCCCAGGCAATGCCGGTACAGCCAGGATCCTTTATCTGCTACATAGAAGATAAAGAAATACGGGAGATTTAAGATCACCAGCCGTTTAATCTGGATCTTCTGTAATTTCTCCCGCATCATCGTTCCTGACCTCTGGATTTTTGTCTCTGCTTCACACGCTGGCGGTGCTTTGCTTTTCTTTCTACAGATTTCTGCAGTTTCTTTCTGACCGATGGTTTCTTCACCTGTTTCTTTTTCAGTTCTACTCCGGCATATTCCCGGAAAGCCGCTGTCATCACATCCACATCTTTAGCCTTAAAGAAGACCAGATATTTCGGTGGATCCGCACCGACTTCTTTTTTCAGGCTGTAATCAATCCCGTATTTTCTTGCCACACGGTCAAAGGATTTGATATTTTCATCTGTGATCTTTATGTTGGAAAGCTGTACTCCCTGTGCATTCAGCTGCTTGATGGTCTGCTTTCCATGTGGCTTTTTCTTTTCAATCTTTTTTCGGGCTTTTTCCCTTCCTTTCTCCTGGGCCCGTCCGGTCTTTTCTGCCATTTTCACCTGCGTTGCTTTCTGTTTCCTGCGGTTGTCCATTTCCAGGAACTTCCGAAGGGCTGCTTTTAGCACACTGGCAGTGATCTTGACTCCCTGGATGCTCAGGCTGATCACTTTCTGATTTACTTCTTCCTGCAATTACCCACGTCCTTTCTTTCCTTTCATCTCAGAATAAAGACGGGCAATACAATATCCGATGCATGGAACATGTTTTCCATACGGACAGCCACCACATGGTGTTGTTTTTACTGCTTTTTTCTTTTCCGGAAGCAGATAGTGGCACTGTTTCAAGCTACAGCCTTTCTTTTTGCCTCCCCACCAGTAACAGTACTTGCAGGACCATGGCTTTTCTTCGCTGTACTTTCTTCCCTCAATAGCTGCATTTGGTTCTATGATCAGATCTTTATTAGTCTTCATTCTGTTCTTCCTCTTTTCTCATGATTTCTGTCAGTTTTTTCTCTGCCTGACTTCCGGCAGCAATGAGACAATACAAAACTGTAAATATTGCCGCTGCTCCCAGAAGAGCAACAAAAATAATGATATTTCTCATGGTTTCTCCCATCTAAAAAAGCGTCCACAGATTCCTTTCAGTTTCCATGAACGCTCATTCTTATTTAATTAGTGTTTCTTTTTTCTCATAAATGCAAGGGCTCCTGTACCAGTCGCACCAATGCCGAGAAGCATAAACCACAGCCACAGATTGGTGTTATCCCCAGTCTTTGGTGAATCACTGACAGGTTTTCCACCTTCCGGTGTCTTTTCTGCCGGTTTTTCCTCATCTACCATGGTTACATGCTGTACTTCACTAGTATCCTTTACTTCGAATTCCACATCTTTTGCAACCAGATAGCCATCCGGTGCTGTTTCTTCACGGAGAGTGTATTTTCCGATTGGAAGCATTTCGATGTAATGTGCTTTCTCTGTACTGGTCCAGCTTTCGACAACTTTTCCATCCTGATCAAGGATCGTGAGTTTTGCTCCCGGAAGTTCTTTTCCGGCGATATCCTGTTTGGAGATTTTCACCTTCGTCACATCATCCTTCATCTCAACTTTCTGCACATCGGCAGTATCTTTGATGGTGAACTTCACGCTTTCAGCTGTCACATAACCATCGGCCGGTTTTGTTTCAACCAGTGCGTATTCTTTTCCGACAGTCAGCTCACGGATCACATGTGCTTCTTTACCGGAAGTCCATTCATCCACGATATTTCCATCGGCATCTACCACTTTCAGCTTACATCCTGGAAGTTCTTTTCCGGTTGTCAGACTGGATTTGGTAAATTCTACAACGGTTGGCTGATTCTCAAAGGTAAAATCATAGGTTACAGTCGGCTGATTCTCACCTGCATACTCAAAAGTAAATTCCTTTACTTCATCGTTGGTTACGAATCCATCCGGTGCATAGAGTTCTTTTACATAGTAAGTGGCTCCTATTGGAAGATCTGCAACAAATGTGATCTTTCCTTCTTCATCCGTAGATTTCAGTTCAATGATCTCATTGGCTTCGATCAGGACTTTACCAGTTGTCTCAGACTTAATGTCTTCTTTGGCAAATAATCCAAAGATAGCACCTTCCAGTGTACGGTCAGAATCTTTTTCTTTCTTAAGTACACTGACTTCTACTCTCTGACGGTTGTTCTGCCAGTCTTTGTCATAGACTACAACCGGTGTATTCTGATCCACGTAAGTCAGATCTACATGACGGATCTCACCATCCAGCACATGACCGTAAGCAGTTCCTGTTTCCTTCACGTAGTATTTCCCAAGTGGAAGATTTTCCAATTTTGCAATACCGGTTTCATCTGTCTTGATCGTTGCAATCAGTTCATCCTTTTTATAGTAATCGTCACTGACGCCATCGGCAGCCTTAATGTCTTCCTCAGCATAGACTTCAAACGTAACATCTGTCAGCTTTCCGGTTACATAGTTGAAAATGTATTCCACCACACCTTTGACCTTATCGGCCAGTGTAACAGAATCCAGGAATTCTCCCTTTTTGTTGATGAGGAGTTCACCAACCGGTACCTCGTCCTTCATTTCCACTTTCTGAACCTCTCCGGTATCTTTGACTGTGAATGTCACATCATTGGCTACCAGATAGCCATGTGGTGCAAATTCTTCATGGAGGGTATAAGTCTCACCCACTTTCAGATATTTGATCACATGCGGTGCATCTTTGGAAGATGTCCAGCTATCTACTACATTTCCATCTTTATCCGTTACTTTCAGATAAGCTCCATCCAGTTCTACACCGGTTGTTGCATCTGATTTTGTGATCTCAACAGTTGTCGGCTGGTTCTTCTTTACGGATTTTAATGTTACTGTCTGTACATCCTGCCCCTGATAAGAAGCATCAAATCTCAGTACTTCATCCGAAGATACGAATCCATCTGGTGCTTTCAGTTCTTTTACATAATAGCTTCCAAGTGGAAGATCCAGTGTACATGCTGCCTGACCTTTTTCATCAGAAGTCATTTCCTTTAAAAGAGTATCTGCTTTAACGATCACTTTTCCATCTTTCGTCTGAATGTCTTTTGCATTGTAAATACCGAACACTGCTCCGTCTACTGTATTGCCTGTCTCAGCATCCTGTTTTTCGACAGTAATCGACACTTTCTGTCGTTCATCTGTGACAGAGATTTCTTTCTCGATCACTGCAGTATCCTGATCCGCATAAGCAAATTCGACATTTTCCGGCACAGTATTTAACACATAAGTGTCCGGTGCATTCTTCTCTTTGACATAGTATCTGCCAAGTGGAAGATTCTTTACGGTTGCATAACCATCTGCATCCGTTGTGACGGTTGCTACCAGTGCATCCTTTGCAAAATACAGAGTTCTCTGTCCATCTGCATCTACCTGATGATCGGCAGTATAAATATCTTCTGCCGCATAGACTTCAAATTCAGCACCTGCAAGTCCAGCCATTTCATACTGGAAGTCCTTATCAAATCCCTTTAACACTTCACCCTGTTTATAGATCTTTAACTGACCTTTGACCGGGGCATTGGTATATTCCACATCAATGACTGCATCTCCTGTGACAGGATCGGTCAGATAAGCAGTATCTGTATCAACGGCAACTGTCACATAATTTTTGGATATCGTGTACCCATCGGGTGCCGTCACTTCCTCAATCCGGTAGTTACCAGGTTTCAGATTTCTCGGCAGTACCAGGTATCCTTCCTCGTTTGTGAAATAAGATTTGTGTACTGTTGGCTTCGGATAGGATGTTGTCTGTTCCACATATTTCTGGTTATCCAGGTCGTATACCTTGAACTCAGTATTTGCCAGGAGTACAGATTTCTGTGTTTCTGCATCCTTTTTGATAATCTTTAATTTTGCTTTGAATTCTTTATCCAGCAGCACTCGCCATGTCTGCGGTGTATCCGGATGATTCTCTGTGATCTTCACTACAAAATCATCAACCGGTGCATAGTTGTGTTTGCTTGTGGTTTCTCTTACCACATAAGTTCCATATGGAAGCGGAATCGATCTTGCATATCCTTTTTCATCGGTAAACATTTCTGTCTGACCATCTGCAGTCAGTACAACTGATCTGGCTGAATCAAAATCATAACTTCCATCTGCTTTTACTTTCAGATCACTGACAAGCCATGCTGAAAAACCAACTCCCTGCAGAAGATCTGCATCGGTCTTTCCGTTGTTTGCTGCCTTGATGATCTGGAACGGCTGCTTGATGACTGTTTCTTTACATACAGAAGTTCTTTCTACTGTCGGAACAGTAGCACCTTCGTAAGTACAGTCCACATCATGTTCTGTCGGATCCAGTACGTATCCCACCGGAGCACTAAGCTCTTTCAGATAATACTTTCCAAGATACAGATCCGATACAGAGGCTTCGCCATTCTTATCCGTTGTCAGGGATGTAATCAGGCTGTCTTTCTTATGGATCGTTCCGGTTCTTCCATCCGGATGAACAATATCTTCCCTTGCATAAAGGCCATATACTGCACCTTCCAGCGTTGCATCCCCCTGTGCTGCATTCCCTGTCTCAGCATCCTGTTTTGCAATGTTGATCTTTGCATTTACACGTTTGTCTGTTACATTTTTAGTCGTTGTCTTTCCGATAGCAAGAGTCACATTATAAGACTTTGTATCAATCTGATATCCTGTTGGAACAGAGATTTCTTTCAGATAAACAACTTCCTGTGTCTTTTCCATTGTGAGCTGTGAAGCACCATTCTGATCTGTTGCAGGCATCTCTGCAATCAGCTTTGTACATGCAGCATCGGAATAGATCCCGTACACTGCACCAGCCAGTGCATTGCCTGTATCCTGGTCTTTCTTTACAATGGATACCTTACATTCTTTTGTCCAGGTTACTTTAAAATCCACATATTTCTCATTTCCGACACCTTCACCGAAAACAAGAGCCAGATCCTGTGCTCCGGATCCTGTCACAATCTTGTAAGCAGAGTATTCTTTATCAATACTTCCCTTCATCTGAGAAGAAAATGTAGCACTGACGCTCTCTGCCTGATCAAGTGGTGCTGTCAGATAAAACTGTGTACCTCCACTGATTTCTACACTTGCTCCTGCAGCACTGGTTTTACCGGTTGTCACATTTACAAGCTTTACACCGCTTGGCAACTTAAATGTGATTGTCTGCAGTTTATCTGCTTTGAATGTGATCACGCTTGTTCGCTGGCTGTTTCCTTCCACATAAGCCTTTACATTAGATTCGGAAAAGCTCATATCTACAGACGGAATGTCCGGCATATTTACACAATAATTGTAAAGCTCCATTGCCAGGTTCTTTCCTGTTGCATTGGTTCCGGATGCCCAGTCACTGGATCCATTTGCATAAGCCGCTGCAAGATGCGTAATAATGAATCTCTTTCCTGCTGGAAAATCCGGATGTTTCTCATCGAAGAAACCATTCTCATCACTTGCTTTTGTTCCGTAATAGCAGACCTTTGCAAGTGTCTTTCCATCGGCAAGTTTCTGGATCGTATAAGTTCCATTTCCCGGTCCTTTTTTTGATGGTTCAACACAGTATGCTGTCGCATTGATGCTTCCCCATTTCACATAATATGGACAAGTCAGATAAGAACCTAATCCATAGTCTGCGTAATAGTACCAGGAACCGGCTGTGACTGTGACTGATTTTGTTCCTGTCTCACCGGAAGCAAGCATCATTGGCATATCAAAAGTAATACTTTCACCTGCTTCAAGATCTGCAAGAGCAACTTCCTGGTCAACAGCTTCCTGCATAACCTCTGAGAGTGTGATCCCTGTTTCCGGATCAACGGTCTCCTGATTCTCCGTTGCTTCGATCTCTGCATCAAATTCTTTTTCTGTCAGTTCTGTTTTGCTCTCCGTTTCAGCAGCACCAGTTTCCTCTGTAGACGAGTCAGCCTCAGAATCCTCTGTTTCTGTCTTATCGGAAGAACCAGCATCCTGATCAGAAGAACTTTCTGACTGCGAATCTTTCTGCTGATCCGCTTCTTTTACCACGATCTTTCGATTGATCTGGTAGGTTGGGTGATCCGTTGTCTGTGGTTCTACATAATAGACTGCCTTATAGGAATTGGCATAATCGGTAGAAAAGTCATTCCCATCCGTATCTTTTGCTTCCTGAAATGTAACTTTTACTTTGCTGTCATCCTGGATCGTAAGACCGGTATAATCACTCTTTACATCGAAATTGTCTCCAACCTTGATCTCATAATCCTTTGCAGTTACCACTTCATCTTCATCCAGCTGATCCTTGATTTCCTCATAATACGGAATCTTTTTTACAGATCCGGCATCATCAGAAGCATAGGCAACAACGGGAGAGAGTACCGTCGATAGGACCGTTACTGCGGTCAGTAAACCGGACATCACCCTGCGTGCTTTCTTTTTCACGTTCATTCTCTTAAATCCTTCCTTTCTGATTCTTTTGTATATGGTTATCTGTTAGTTTCTGCATATTATCTTTTATACGAAAATGATCGCCTCCTTTCCTGAAATTTGCGCTATTTGGGACAGTCAGCACAAGCTGAGATAACAGCACAAATATGTGGCGGTACCTGTTTGTCACAAATACCGCCACATGATTTCTACTGTCATCCTCTTTTCAGATTCAGACATTTTATTTTGATTTAAGATTTAAGCGTTTTCCTGTTTTCTTTCCCGGATCCGTTCCTATATCAGTTTCCATCTCTGATACGTTTTCTTCTGGCAGACACGCAGCTTTTCGCTCTATGCATGTTCAAACCAAATATCACTCCGGGCAGGCTATTCATTTTTCAAGGTACATGAAGGTGTTCTATGCAAACCCTTCATATAACGAAACGCTCAGAGCCTGTTTTACAGTGGTCTAATTCAATTTTTTTAAAATTCTTCGTTTTCCGCCTTTTTTTTCATCGTTTTTAATGCCCTGTTCAGGAGGTCATTTACACTCTGCTGTTTGATTCCCAGATAATCCGCAACATCCTGCTGACGCATTTCCTCAAAATAAACCAGATTGAGTACCGTCTTTTGTCTCTCTGTTAACTCTTTGATCAAAGCGTTCAGAATTTCTCTGTCGATAACATCGTCAACAAAATCTTTTAAAGATCCTCTCATAATCTCCGCATCATCTGTAACATCGCTGTTAGAAAACACACCATGATTGGTGCTGATTTTGCTCTGGCTGTATGCCATACGGTCTTCAGCCTCCATCAGCAGACGGATATACCAGTTTTCATTATCAAAGAACTCTTTATTGAATTCCTTGTTATCGCCAGTTACACTCACATATTCATAGTCATCACAACTATGAAGTGGAAATACGGTTGATTGATTTCCTGCTGTATAAAGTACATATCCGTGATCATAAACAGAGATTGTTGTATCTGCATTGATCATTTCCTTTACTACAACTTTGTGTTCCTTCAAGGATTTCACGCTTGGGATTCTCTTCTCCACATCAGCAACTTTCACGATTTTTTTCAGTTCTTTTAATGTCAACATAAAGACCACCTTTCTGCCTTTCGGCTCCGGGTGGTCCATTCCATCTTTTATAAAATTCCTGCACAGACATAAAGAACTGCAGCACAAGAGGTCACGAACTCACCCGTTTTTTTTGAACGGGAGTCCGCGACTCCTTTGTAACGCATGTATCTGCGTTTAGATTAAGTTTGCCAGATTGCCTGGCTTATTCAGTTGCTATGTGCATCTTCAGATTCATTCTCTGTTTGCTCTTTGCGAAACATGGAATAATCGCCCATAGCATCGTAAGGACAATGCTTTACAAATTCCTGGTATTCGATTTCAGTCATCTTTGCTTCCTCCTTTGCGCCATATTATCAAAATCTCTCTCTGCAATTATTTTTGCAGAAGAGAATTCAACCTCTATATAACGAAACGCTGAGAGCCTGTTTTACAGTGGGGTACGACAAAAAAATTTAAAAATTTTTCAAAATACGTCAAAAAAGCCCGACAAAACAAATACTTCAACAATCTCCAAAACCAGAAAATACTTCTGATCTTGCAGTGTATCCGTAAATGTTTTGCCGGGCTCTTAGTGATTCCAGTCAGGTTCAGCTCCTTGACAAACTCTTGCTGTCTGGTGCGTTCTTGATGGTTCCTGCCAAATCCAACGCTTACTACAGACAGCTCATTCTATTCTGTTATGATCCCTGATTCATCATCTTTCGGGAATACGTCCGCATCCTGGACTTTAATTGTTCATCTCGGATGTGGATCGGACGAACCGACACCATATCATCCTTTACAAATATCTCCAATGTACTGCGACATTTTTTGCACTCCACTTCTGAATCGCTTTGTGCGCTCTTTTCAATAAATGCTCCACATACAGAGCAGTGTACATGCCATTTAATAGCACCTGATCCCATATAGGCTTCCTCCTTTAAGCAATAAGATATTTCTCCATTTATTACTCAACGGACCAAAGGGAAATCAAATCCGCCTTATGAGCATCATGCCATCCATTCCGTAAGTGCCAAAGCTACACGAACAGCACGATTTCTATTCTGATCAGATCTGCTTTGTCGATCTGTGCATCCTTTTTTATCCTTTCACCAGCTACCACTCACTCTTTCCGGTATAAAAAATTCCGCTGTGATTAATTAACATGATATTTCAATAGTTTCAAATACATCACCAGTCAGATCACAGATGTCCTGGATCTGAATCTCGGTATCATCAATCCGTAAGTGGACTGATGGATCAAAAAATTCTACGGTTCCAGATAATGTATGGTACTGACCAATTAATGGATTCTTCCATGACTTTTGAAAATAAGTTGCCTGTATCTTCATTCCATATGCCAGGATCCTTAATTTCATATCCAGCTCATTTTTCTTTTCCTCAGATAAATCTCTTTTTGGTTCATAAATGATTTCCTGTTGCCGGATTGTTTCATCCAGTCCACGAAGTGCCGCAAATGGAGCAAACTGTTTTGCCCTGCGTCCTACATCCATGGGATGCCTCCTGGAAACCGGTCTTGGTAAATATAAATACGGTTGATATGCACTTGCCAGCACTTTTTGCACCTCCTCTAAGCACGGTGACCACCAATCTGTTCATTGCGTTCTCTATAAGTAGAACACTCTAGCAGGTTGGATCCCCGCATGATCGCATTCTTTCCATAACGCTGCTTTACATTCAATACTGCTTCCTGTAAATGCCGTTCCTTATCGGTCTGTTTTGGATCATCAAATAGGCTGTACTGCACATAACTTTCAGGAGCAACCCTGTTCGCACACACCTCGATTCTTCGGATTCCGGTATATCTGTCTGTAATCCTGAGATATAAATCTTCCACTGCATCTATGATCTTTTTGGAACTGTTACTTTCTCTTTCGAGTTTTACGGTTCCTTTGGATGCCTCATGCTCATACCTGTGGTCATATGCGATCCATAAGGTGAGAGAGCTTGTCACCAGTCCTTTTTCAAACAGATCCAGGGCCAGGTTGTCTGTCATTTCCCTTACGATTACAAGTGCTTCTTCAAAAGAATAATTTCGCATCAGCACCTGACCATTTGAAAGGCTGTGTTCCTCCGAATGATAGTTCTTGATGTCACTCATCCGGCATGTTTCATAGCCCCATGCATGATCGATCAACAGCTCTGCATCAATCCCAAACATCTTATACAGCCAGTC
>ERZ791810.661-NODE-661-length-31774-cov-5.377250_pt1 | contig 31774 bp, 22 predicted proteins | sample MGYA00510304_ERZ791810 | MGnify/ENA primary metagenome ERZ791810 (study PRJEB30046, sample SAMN00791967) | human gut metagenome | study: EMG produced TPA metagenomics assembly of the A metagenome-wide association study of gut microbiota in type 2... | reverse complement strand
ATCAGATTCGCAGACAAGTGAGTGGTATAGTTATTTCGAAAACGATGTACTAGTATAATCATACCATACCCCCTTAACATTTTGAAGCTACTTACTCGCATTTTCGTAAGACTTTCTCAATGAATAATTCCTTGTAAGTAATCTGTTTTTCTGCTATGCTATAGGGAGCTTTTACTAAAGGAGGAAATGGTAATGGAACACCATTCATCATACAGCGCACCAAGAAGCAGCCGTGCATCCGGACGTACACGCTCCACTGCTTCCCGTCAGGATCAGCGCCGCACACACAAACCACAAAAAAATGGAAATACCGGTTTTTCCCGTATTTTATTATGCTACATACTTCCATTTTTAGTGGTCAATCTGGCAATTTTCTTTATTGTTACTGCTACACCAAAGATTGAAATAGATATCAGCGATACAACTGATTACAAAACTCTAGATGTAAGCTTTAAGATTCACTCCCTGCTTCCTTTAAAGAAGATGACAACCACTCTGGAATCCCAGCCAATTGAATTCAAAAAAGAAAAGGGCGTTTACCACGCTGTACTGGAAAGTAACGGCACTCTAGAGATCTACGCATTAAGCTTAAACGGCATGCAGGCCCAGGATATTGAGCATATTGCAGTATTGGATGATACAGCCCCATCATTTGATGAAGAAAACGTAGTTATGGAAAACGGCAAGCTTATCCTCACTATAGAAGACAGCATTTCCGGCATCAACTATGATTCTATTTATGCTACCGATGACAGTGGAACGAAGATCCTTCCTGACAGCTGCGATAAAGAAAACGGAGAAGTCACTTTTAAATTAGAAGAAGGCTCTCTCACTGTTTATGTAGAAGATATGGCCGGAAACCCGAACCAGGCTGCCTTCTCTATCAACCAGTCCGGAATTAATACATCAGACCGGAACAGCAAGTTCCCAACTGACGGAAAGAATGGTATGAACGGAACAGAAGCAACCGAAGCGGAGAATGAAACAAAAGCTTCTGAGGCAAAGACTTCCGAAACAAAAGCTTCCGAAACGAAATCTGCAAAAGCCAGCAGTACCAAGGCAGAGACAAAAGCATCATCTGCTGCCAAGTCCTCTTCTGCGGCTAAATCCACCACCGCAGCAGCGAAATCTACCTCTGGAGCGGCTAAGTCCACCACTGCAGCGCAAAAATCTACTTCTGCAGCAGCTAAGTCCACCACTGCGGCACAAAAATCCACTTCCGCAGCGGCTAAGTCCACCACTGCGGCGCAGAAATCTACTTCTGCGGCGGCTAAATCCACCACTGCGGCGCAGAAATCTACTTCTGCTGCGGCTAAGTCCACCACAGAAGCAGCAAAATCTACTACAGCGGCACATGAACCAACTACAGCGGAAGCTCCGGCTACTATAGCTCCATTAAACAACTAAAGGGATATATAAAAAAGCTGATAGGATTTCTCACAAAAAAGCATCCTGTCAGCTTTTATTTAATCTTTTCGTTTTGACCTTAAATCTTATCGTCCTTCTGCCACGATCTCATCAATAATATCCACATACTCTGCACAGTATTTTTCATATAAAGGCATAACTGCCTGCTGGAACCGTTGTTTTTCTTCCGGAGAAAGCTGGGTCACAATACAGCCATTAGCCTCCACCCGCTGTCTGGAAATAGATTCTCTTATTTTCCACTGGTTTCTTTCATAACGTGCTGATTCTTCTGCACATTCCCGGATAATCTTCTGGTATTCTTCCGGAAGCTTGTTCCAGGTGTACTGGGAAGCGATCTGTGCTTCCGGCACACGGCTGTGCTCATCTACGGTAAAGTATTTTGCTACTTCATAATGTCCTGCAGATTCATAAGACGGCCAGTTATTTTCTGCCCCGTCTACCTTTCCGGTCTGGATGCCGGAATACACTTCCCCATAAACCATAGGAACCGGCGTAGCTCCCAGCGCCCGGACTGTATCACTCATCAGCTCTGATTCCTGTACACGAATGGTCATTCCCTTTATATCTTCCAGCTTTTCAATGGGCTTTACAGCATTATAAAAGCTTCTGGCACCTGCATCATACCAGGAAAGAGCCAGTATACCTGAGCCCTGAAAAGCCTCAAGGAATTCATCTCCTATAGGACCTTCCAGTACCTTCCACATATGATCTGCTCCTGTATACAGATAAGGCATCTGAAGTACATTCAGCTTGGGAATATACTCTGCTGCTGTAGAAAGGGCAACTCTGGCAAAATCGATCCCGCCAAACTGGATCTGTTCAATCACAGACCTTTCATCTCCTAACATTCCCCCTGCATTTACCAGAATCTCTACTTTTCCCCCGGTACGTTCTTTTACCAGTTCAGCAAATTTATAGGCGCCCTGGGTCGTAGGATAATCTTCAGCCTGGTTTTCTGCATAAGTCAGGACAAAATCCGGTTCTGCCAGCTTTTCTTTCCCTTTTAATGATACCCCTCCCAGAGTGCAGCCGCCTAAAATAAGAACGGTCATACACAAGCAGAATATCCCTTTTTTTACCATTGTTGCCTCCTGATCTTATAAATGTTCTCTCAGAATCTTTCTGTGCCTGCTTTTATTTTTCCTTTTTCAAGGTCTGGGATTGTTTCTTCATCAGCCAGTCGTAAAAGGCTTTTTTGTCCTCTCCTACTACCCGGTCTGTAAGCAGATATCCATGGGACGGATCTGTAAAAATAATAGCCATACCAGGCAGCTTTGCGATCCTTACTATTTTTCTCCACGGGATCTTATCGTAGGTATTCCCCACTTTTACCTGGATCCCAACATCGTCCAGACGGATCTCTGTATCTTCTCCGGATGCAGATGCCAGCTTTCCTGCACTTAGGTAAATAGCCAGAGGCTGAAAGATGGTAAAAAGGCAGCAGCCTAAAACCATACAGATACGGAATATGTTTCCTGAAGATCCCCATTTTGCAAAAGTGAGGGCTAAAAGAGCTGCTGTAAAAACCAGGTTTACCATGCCTGTCATGGAATGGTAAATGAAATACATGGACATTTTCCAGTATTCTCCTCTGGTGGTTTTATAACGGTATTGATACATAATATAATTTTCCCCCTAGCTGTGAGTATACACTTACGAAACTCACGAATCCCGCGCATTCGCGCTCCACTGCCTGCTTGCGCAGGCGGAACCTTCGTTAATGGTCCAAGAAAAACAAATGTCTGCTGACGCAGCCGCTTGTTTTTCCCTGCACTCATTACATCTTATACTCACGAATCCCGCGCATTCGCGCTCCACTGCCTGCTTACGCAGGCGATTCGTTCGTTAATGGCTTGTGAAAAACAAATGTCTGCTGACGCAGCCGCTTGTTTTTCCCTGCGCTCATTATATCACAAAGGGGATGTCCTCGACACCCCCCTTATTTTTATATGTACTTCTTTTATATATACTTTACTTTTATTATACCCCTATCAGTGTGCAAATACACTTGGAAGCCATAAGCTGATTCCTGGTACAAAGGTGATCAGGATCAGAGTAATGATCATACACAGATAGAATGGTAATGTTGCTTTTACAACCTTTTCCATCGGGATCTTTGCAACAGCGGAACCGATGAAAAGTACAGCACCTACAGGAGGTGTCAGAAGTCCGATACCACAGTTAAGGACAACCATGATACCAAACTGGATCGGGTCGATACCAATAGAGGTAGCGATTGGAAGAAGGATAGGAGTTGCGATCAGGATGATCGGCGCCATATCCATGATACAGCCTAATACCAGAAGGATCAGGTTTAATAAAAGAGCGATCAGGATCGGATTGCTGGTCAGTCCGACAATAGCCTGGGCTGCCAGGTCTGGTACATGAAGTCTTGTAAGGCAGTAACCGAAAATACTGGAAGTTGCGATCAGGATCAGTACGATAGATAATGTATCTACACACTCGCCTAATACTCTCCATACACCTTTCCAGTCAAGGCCCTTGTAAATAAATACGCTGACGATCAAACTGTAGATAACTGCAACTGCTGCAGACTCAGTAGCTGTGAACACACCGCCTACAACGCCGAATACTACGATAAGGACTGCTGCCAGTGCCCAGAAAGAAACACTTAACTGCTTAAGCAGGTTCTTTATGCTGAACTTGTCACCCTTTGGATAATTGCGTTTTACAGAAATAATGTAAGAACCAACCATCAGGGATACAGCTAAAAGTGCGCCTGGAACATAACCTGCAAGGAATAAGCTTCCTACAGAAATACCACCTGCTGTAGTAGCATAAATAACCATGTTGTGGCTTGGAGGAACCAGAAGTCCCTCACAGGAAGAAGTAATGGTAACTGCTGTAGAGAAATCACCGTCATATCCCTGGTCAACCATCATAGGGATCAGGATTGATCCTAAAGAAGCAGTATCTGCAGATGCAGAACCAGAAATACCACCAAAGAAATAAGAAGCAACAATGTTTACCATTGCCATACCGCCTCGCATCCAGCCTACACAGGCATTTGCCAAAGCGATCAGTTTTTCAGAAATACCACCGGACCCCATAAGGCATCCCATGGTGATGAAGAAAGGTACTGCCATTAAACTGAAGGAACTGATTCCTTTTACCATCTGCTGGCAGATAGTGGTCAGAGGAAGTCCCTGAGACATCAGACAGAATACAGAAGAAAGGGCTACTGCATACGCAATTGGGAAACGCAGCATGATCATAAGGAAGAAGCTTCCAAGTAATATTAAAATTGCCATACTATCTACGCTCATTCTACTTTTCCTCCTTTACATAAAAACTTCTGATATGATTATACAATGCTTCAATCTCGAAAATGATCATTGCAATACCTGCTAACGGAACAGGCAGATACATCCAGAAACGGGATACAGTCGGCATACTTACATAAGTACCTTTTGCACCGATGCCGGAAGCATAATTCCAGCCTACAGTCAACATGATAACAGCCAGTACTAAAACAGCCACATCAGCAAGGATATCCAGGAATTTTACCAGATTCTTTGGCAGATAGCTGTCAAGAGCAGTCATACGGATATGAGCACCGCGACGGATAGCCAGCGCTGCGGAAAGAACTGCCATATAAGCCATACAGGAAAGAACTACTTCCTCAGACCAGGCCGGATCTGGGATAAATGAGATATAACGTCCTGCAACAGACATACAGGTAATGAGGATATCAATCACAAGCAGAAGCTTGCAGATGAATAATACAAACTTGTATGCTGCATCATATAAAGGACGGATCTTATCGATTTTTTCAAAAATTGAAGGCATTTTTCAGTCCCCTTTCTTAATTAAAAGCGCAGGAGAGACGCGCTCTCCTGCGCCAGATACACCATTTGCCTATTTATCTGACTGGCTCAGATTATTTTGCCATATCAAGAATCTTCTGATACAGTTCTGCGTTATCCTTTGTAGAGGATTCGATGATGTCCTTGCAAGCTTCCTGCCATGGAGTCTTATCTTCAACATCTACTACAGATACGCCATTAGCCTTTAACTCATCCAGAACCTTGTTCTCTGCTTCTTCAGAGATCTTACGGTTGTATTCAGATGCATACTTTCCAGCTTCGGTCAGAACATCCTGCTGCTCTGGAGTTAACTTATCCCAAGCTTCATCAGTAATGATAACCTGGATAGCACCTAATGTATGTCCATCAAGGATCAGGTTAGGAGCAACCTCTGGGAATGCGTTGGACTGATAGTTTGCGATCGGCTGCTCAGCGCCATCAACAACACCTGTCTGCAGTGCAGAGTACAGTTCGTTGAAGGAAACTACAGTTGCGTTTGCACCAAGTCCTGATACCATACCGGTCATGATCGGGTCGTTAGAAACACGAAGCTTCATTCCCTTTAAGTCTTCAATAGTATTTACCGGCTTAACAGTGAAGAAATGACGGAAACCTTCTTCTCCGTAGAACAGACCTCTTACGCCCAGTCCGTTGTCATGAGGTTCCATTAAGAACTCTGGAGCCAGTTCACTGTCTGCAAATTTCCAGAAATGCTCACGGTTTACAAATGTATAAGGTACAGACAGAAGAACGGATTTCTGTGCGCCGTAGCTTGTCAGTGCGAATGCGGAGATACGGGACATATCAATAGTTCCGCCACCGCCAAGCATGGTATCCAGAACATCGTTTTCAGAACCAAGAACACCACTTGCCTGAAGGTCTACTGTAATAGATCCGCCAGACAGCTCTTCTACCTTCTCTTTGAATGCTGTATCAGTCTGTCCAACGATCGTATCCAGTGGATTAACCTCTGCCATTACCAGAGTAACTGCAGGTCCTACAGGCTCCCCAGCTGCTGCAGACTCTCCTTTGGATTCCTCTTTTGCTTCTGCTGCTGTGGTCGCTTCCTCCTTAGCTGCCTCAGTAGCTGCTGCTGTAGTAGTTGTTTCTGGGGATTTTAATCCGCATCCTGCCAGTGATCCAGCTACCATAGCTGTGCAAAGTGCTGCACTTAACCATCTTTTTTTCATGTTTTTACCCTCCTATTAATGCGTTTTTCACATGTTTTTTATGTTTTTTACGCTTTCTTTATGCTGATTTCATTATATGGGTAAAATCTTGTTCTGAACATGGTAAATTTTTGATAATCCTAGTACGATTTTGACTTAATAAGGAAATTTTTATCCCTTTTCCCTGAAAACTGTATTTCTATACTCCGTCGGGCTCTGTCCTGTGATTCTTCTGAACACTTTTGTGAAATAGTTTGAATCCTCATATCCAACATTTTTACCTACATCCTTTACATTTACCGTAGGTTGTTCCAACATCTTTTTTGCCATATTGATGCGGTATTCCGTAAGATATGATGTGAAATTCTGGCCAAAACTCTGCTTAAATAAACGGCAGAAATGAGGTTCGGAATAATTTGTCTTTTCAGCCATCTGCTGCACAGAAAGATCTTTCATATAGTTTTCACAGATATAATCCTTCAGCATCTCTGTCACTTTGCTGATGCGCAGATTTTCATTTGCATAATCTGGCTCTTCTTCCATGATCTGCTGACCTGCTTCTGCCTGTTCTGCCACCTTTCGTATCCTAGTCTGTTCTTCCTTTTCTCCTGCCAGACGCATAGCTTCTTCTAACACCAGCATCAGTTCTTTTTCATCCCATGGTTTTAAAATATAATCCAAGGCACGGACTGTGATAGCCTTTTTTGCATAAGAAAATTCATCATAGGCTGTGAGAAAGATAATACAGCAGTTTTTATCTTTTTCTCTGATCTTTTCTGCTGCCTGTATTCCATTAATGCCCGGCATCTCAATATCCAGTATGGCGATCTGGATCTTTTCTTTTTCATATATCTCCAGAGCTTCCCTGCCGTTTTCTGCCTGAAAAAGCTCGCATTGTCCCTCTAAATTCTTTTGCAAAGTCTTCAAAAGAACTTTTCTCTCGATGATTTCATCATCTGCTACCAGCAGTCTGTACATTTTGATCTTCCCCCCTGTATTTCATCCCTGCATCCTTTTGCGGAAGTATCATCTGTATGATGGTCCCTTTACCCTCACAGCTGTAAATTTGAAGGTCTCCTCCCTGATATATCATGTGGATACGTTTATAAATATTTCCCAGTCCAATACCTATTTTGGCTGTACGTCTTTCTGCCATGGCTTTTCTTACTTCTTCCAGCCTTTCTTCACTTATCCCAAGACCTGTATCTGCTACTGAGAGGATCAGGTCCTGATTTTTTTTCCAGATACGCACATGGAGGATACCTCCCCCTTCCTTTTTGGAAATACCATGGACGATCGCATTTTCCACAATGGGCTGTAAAGAAAGAGAGGGGATCATTACTGCTGCTGCATCCGTTTCCAGACTCAGTCTATATTTGATCCTGCTTCCGAAACGCATTTTCTGCAGATACATATAATCCTCTACGATCTTTAATTCCCGTTCCAGGGTCACAAACTGCTCCGTGGTCTTTAAATTATAACGAAAAAGGTTCCCCAGGCTTAAGATCATTTTTTCTGTATCCCCTGCATCTTCCAGCTTCGCTGTACATGCGATCATGTTTAATGTATTAAACAGAAAGTGAGGATTGATCTGGCTTTTTAACAATTCCAGTCTGGCAGAATTCAGCTGTTTCTCCATGTTGCTGCGTTCCATTTCCTCTTTATAAAGAAGCTCCTGCATCTCGTTGTTCTTACGCATGGTCTCAATATAACCTCTTGTGCTGTGCTTCATTACATTGAACGCCGCAACCAGTTCGCCCATTTCATCTTTATTCTCTATGATCAGGTCCGGCTCGTCAAAATCATTGGCTGCTATCTTTCTGGTACTTACAGCCAGCGCTAAAACAGGCTTTGCAACAGAATTTGAAAGAATCTTTGTAAGCCAGACTGCTGCGACCATAAATACAATGGAAATACCAAGAATTATATAGGGAATATTAGAAAATACGGCTGCTTCTCTCTGATAATCTTCGGTTCCTTTTGTCATGGTTATCTGTACCAGACGGCCTGTATATTCCTGAATATACTCCTGCATTCTGTATACGTAATACAATTTCTCCACAAATTCACTGCCTGTTTTGTTTCCCTCTGCAACGTCATCGCGATGAACTTTGTAGCTTTCATAAGCATTTCTTATACTCCAGGTTCTGGCACTGCGCTCTTTTCCGATCCTTCTATAATCAGAAGGCAATGACCACAGACAGCGTTCTGTCCTTACACAGGCTACACGGTAAGTATTGCGGCTTTCTTCATCTGAATTGCGCACATAATGTTCAAAGGCCTTTATTTCCAGGTCCAGTGCATCCTGAAAATCGTTACATTTGGAATTGTCATTTAGGATCCTGCCAAAGCTTCCTAAGGATACATTGGTGATCCATACATTAAAAGAAGCAGAAAGAGCCATGATCAAAATGACCATGGCTGCAAAAAATCCTATTTTTCTTTTTATGGAGATCGTCATCCATAGCTTTCTCACGGAAGGAAGCATGATAACCCCCCTATGTTGTAATACTTATGATATGATCCAGGGTCAAAAAGTCATAAATCCGATGCAAGCTTGCTTGCAGGAGGATTTTTGAACTTGGGACCCGCCAAAAACATGAGTAAGAAGCCATTTTTTGAAGAAAAATGAGCGGATTACGAATGTTTTTAGAATTGCGTGAGTGCAAAGCACGTAGCAATTCGGTATATGTATTTTTATTTATTTATGCTGCGTCCCCGCTTTTTTGCTGCTCTGAGAGCAGCTTTTTTAGATGCCGGAGTGGTTTTTTCCGGTGATGCCGGAATTTCCGCAGCTGGTGCCGGAACCGGATCAGGTTTGGCTGTTTCCAGTTTCTTTGGCTCTTCTATGGCTGTGGCTAATTTCTTCGATTCTTCTTTTTTGGTCTCCAGCTTGTGTACCTCAGTTTTAGCTGTAGCTAATTTCTTTGGTTCTTCTTTTTTGGTCTCCAGCTTGTGTGCCTCCGTTTTGGCTGTAGCAAGCTTTTTGGGTTCTTCTTTCTTCGCCGCAGTCAGTTTTTTAGGCTCCGCCTTCTTTGTTGTTAACTTCTTTGGCTCTTCTTTTTTTGCAGTAGTCAGCTTTTTCGGTTCTTCCTTCTTTGTTGCTAATTTCTTTGGCTCAGATTTTTTCGCAGTAGTCAGCTTCTTCGGCTCAGATTTCTTCGTGGTCAGTCTCTTCGGGCTTTCCTTCTTCTCCTCTGGTGTGCAGGAAAATACCATAAAGCTCATTGGCGGAATATGGATCTCAATAGAGTTTTCTCTTTCATCCCATTCCATTTTTCTGGAAGATTTTACACGGCTGTTGGTACGGCCTTCGCCGCCAAATTCCTTAGAGTCACTGTTAAAGATCTCTTTATACTTTCCTGCAAATGGCACTCCAAGACGGAATTTATCATGATCCACATTATCAAAGTTGCATACACAAAGAAGAGTTTCTTCTTTGCCCCTGCGCACAAACATGATCATGCTTTCCTCATGGTAGCTGCAGTTGATCCACTCAAATCCCTCTGTTTCAAAATCCTGCTCATACAGTGCCGGATGTGCCTGATACAGCTTGTTTAACTCACGTACATAAGTCTGCATGTTCTTGTGCAGCGGATATTTTAACAGATCCCATTCCAGGGATGCATTTTCATTCCACTCGTCGATCTGACCATAGTCCTGTCCCATAAACAGCAGCTTCTTTCCCGGATGGGACATCATAAAGCCGTAAGCAGCCCTCAGATTTTCTGCCTTTGCCTCTAAGGTCTCTCCAGGCATTTTGCCCATCATAGAGCCTTTTCCGTGAACTACCTCATCATGGGAGAATACCAGGACAAAGTCTTCACTGTATGCATAAAGCATAGAGAAAGTCAGTTCCCCATAGTTATTTTTACGGAAATACGGGTCACAGCGCATGTAGTTGGTGAAATCATTCATCCAGCCCATATTCCACTTATAATCAAAGCCCAGTCCGCCGTCCTTTGGATCACCGGTGATCATCGGCCATGCGGTAGATTCCTCTGCGATCAGGATCGCGCCATTTTTTCTGCCCTTAAATACAGTATTTAAGTGTTTTAAAAACTCTACTGCTTCCAGATTTTCATTTCCGCCGTAGATATTTGCCACCCATTCGCCATCATTTTTACCATAGTCCAGATACAGCATGGAAGCTACTGCATCCATACGGATGCCGTCTGCATGATACTTCTCAGCCCAGAACAATGCGTTGGCGATCAGGAAATTAGATACCCCAGGACGGCCATAATTATAGATCAAAGTACCCCAGTGAGGATGAGACCCCTTTCTTGGGTCTGCATGTTCATAAACGCAGGTTCCGTCAAAGCATGCCATTCCAAAGGCATCTCTTGGAAAATGGGCCGGTACCCAGTCTAAGATCACGCCAATGCCCTGTTCATGCATATAATCCATGAAATACATGAAGTCGTCTGGTGTGCCATAACGGCTAGTGGGGGCATAATAACCAGTTACCTGATATCCCCAGGAAGCATCTAAAGGATGCTCCATAACCGGCAAAAGCTCTATATGGGTATACCCCATATCTTTTACATACTCTGCCAGTTTTACTGCCAGCTCCCTGTAGTTGTAAAATTCAGAACCAATGATACCTTCCCCATTTTCGTCCTTTGCGATCTCTTTGCGCATCCAGGAACCTAAATGGACTTCGTAAATATTTAAAGGCTTGTCCTTCGTATCAGTAACAGCCCGCTTGTCCATCCATTTTTTATCTTTCCACTGATAAGTGTTGATATCCCATACGATAGAAGCATTATTTGGACGCAGCTCTGCATAGTTTCCATAAGGGTCAGCCTTCATCATAGGCAGTCCTGCAGCGGTCTTGATCTCATATTTATAAAGACATCCCACCTTCAGTCCCGGAATAAACAGTTCAAATACACTGGCATCTCCTTCGCCTACTTTGCGCATCTGATGACGTCTTCCGTCCCATAAATTAAAGTCACCTACTACGCTGACACGCATGGCACATGGAGCCCATACTGCAAAATAAACACCTTCTATTCCATCAATCGTCATAGGATGGGCACCCATTTTCTCATAAATGTCGTAGTAGATGCCTGCTCCGAATTTCTTTAATTCCTCTTCTGTAAACTGAGGTCCGAAAGAGTAAGGATCATGGATCTCTTCCTCCGTTCCATTATCATATGTGACAAGCAAGGTGTAAGCGGTCACTGTTTTTCTCGGGATCAATACTGCATAAAAACCTGCTTCGTCTGCAAGCTCCATAGGATATTTTTTCCCATTTCCTGTCAGCTTTACAGTAATGGCCGTTGCTGTCGGGATAAATGCCTGTATTAATAAGCCTTCTTCTGTTACATGCGGTCCTAACATTCTATGGGGATCAGCTGACTCGGAATAAGTCAATTCCTCGATCCCCGCCCAATCCATAAGATCATATAATTTCTGTTCCATCTGTGTTCCCCCTCCTGGCAAAAAGCAGCATTGGCCTTACTATAACTGTTGCGCCCGTTCTGAAATATTCTGTCTGAAATTGATCACATCATGCTCATACTCTTCATCCATAAGCGGAGAGGAGATCATAAAATCTGCGCTTGCCTTGTTGTTTGCAATAGGGATATCGTAAACCTGCGCAATACGCAGCAGTGCCTTTACGTCCGGATCATGAGGCTGTGCTGTCAACGGATCAGAAAAGAAGATGACGAAATCGATCTGCCCTTCTACGATCTTGGCACCGATCTGCTGGTCGCCTCCTAATGGACCGCTGTTATATCCTTTTACCGGAAGCCCTGTATAATCAGTGATCATCCTTGCTGTAGTTCCGGTTCCGCATAGGAAATGTTTCTCCAGAATAGATTTATTTGCCTTACACCATTCCATTAATTCATGCTTTTTCTGATCATGGGCGATCAGGGCAATGTTTTTCTCTTTCTTAATAGTCATTGGGATAAATTCCATTGTATGCATGCCTCCTTTTGCTGTCTGTGTACTCTAAGGATCTTTCGGTGTCTAAAATGTTTCCTTACTCAACTACCGGATTAGTCAGTGTTCCTATTCCTTCTATGGTGCATTCTACCACATCCCCAGGCTTTAAAAATCTGGGCGGTGTAAATCCCATTCCCGCACCTGCCGGTGTACCTGTGGCAATAATGGTTCCCGGCTTTAATGTCATTCCCTTGGAAAGCTCACTGACAATGTGGTCAATTCCAAATATCAGCAGTTCTGTATTGCTGTCCTGTCTTAATTCCCCATTGACGCGGGACTGGATAGAAAGCTTTGGCGGATATGGGATATCTTCCACTGTTGTGATACATGGTCCCATTGGGAAAAATCCATCCAGGCTCTTTCCAAAATACCACTGGTTGTGCCGTGTCTGAAGGGTTCTGGCACTGACATCATTGATAATGGTATAACCGAAAATGTAGTTCTTTACTTCCTCCTCCGGCACATTTTTTGCTTCTTTTCCAATGATAACCGCCAGCTCCACCTCATAATCCAGATCAGTCACAATGTCAGAATGGCTTTGGATGCCATCACCGTTTGCCACTGATTCATTTACACGTTTGGAAAAGTAAACTGCGTAGGGACGCTCCCCACCAAATGCCTCTTTTTTGTAGCGGGCAGATTCTTCTGCATGATCCATGTAATTGATGCCCAGACAGATCACATCCTGCTTTGGATTTTTGATCGGCGCCAGAAATCTGACCTCCTCTATCGGTGCCGCTCCTCTTATCTTGTACGGATCCTGACCAGATACGTACTCCAACAGCTGTTTTTCTGACTCGCTGATCCCTTCGATCAGTTCCTGCATCGTCTTATAATCCATATCCAGGGAGCGAAGAGGATAGACCCATTTTCCATCCTTGCTGATCACACCCAGACCGCCTTTATGCTCTACTTCATATGTAACAAGCCTCATAACAGCCTCCTTACCATTCTAATTAGCAATTTCTTAATGCTTACTTTATCACATTTTTCCGAATTTATCTATATTTCTGCATATATTTTACATAATTTCAGGGGATTTGGCAAACAATTCAGACGTTCTGCAAAATCTCTGTCTAACATAGCTGCCTGTTTTTTCCTGCACCTATTACCTTATAAGCCTGAATAACAACAGTAGGTGCCAATGCCCCCACCCCCACAACCAGAAGCTGATCCCTGCTCAGATCTGCTGCCAGAAATACCTTCTGCAACTGGGGTACAAACAGCACAGCCCCCATAAATACAAGTCCTGCTAAAAGTGCCATTACGCACCAGAGATTGCTCCTTATCCCCAGCGAAAACAGGCTTTTTCTTCCTCTACAGTTAAAACCGTGGAGCAGTCTTGCAAGGATCAGCGTGGTAAATGCCATAGTGCTGGCAATGGCTTCGCCCCCATTCTCATAGCCTTTTTCCCATGCCCACATGGTAGCGCCTCCAATCAGAACACCCTGAACCAGAACATTAGCCACAAAAGAACAGGTCAGTATCCCTTCCTTTGGATCTCGCGGCAGCTGACACAGAAGATCTTTGTCAGCCGGTTCCATCCCAATGGCAATAGCCGGAAGAGAATCTGTCAGCAGATTGATAAATAGCAGATGTACAGGTGCGAATGGCAGAGGCAATGCTTTTATGGATGTATACAATACACAAAGAATACCTGCCATATTTCCAGACAGCAAAAAACCGATCGCATTTTTAATATTCCGATATACATTCCTGCCATTTGCCACTGCTTTGATGATCGTGGCAAAATTGTCATCTGTCAGTATCATATCCGCTGCATCTCTGGAAACCTCTGTTCCTGACTTTCCCATGGCAATGCCGATATCCGCTTTTTTTAATGCAGGGGCATCATTGACTCCGTCTCCGGTCATAGCCGTAATATGTCCTTTTCTCTGCCACGCTTCTACAATGCGGATCTTATGCTCCGGAGACACTCTGGCATATACGCTGATCTGTTCCAGTTTTCTTTCCAGTGCCTGCTCATCCATCTGCTCCAGTTCCGCTCCTGTTACCGCCAGATCCCCGGAAACAAAGATTCCTATATCAGCCGCCACTGCCACTGCTGTTGCCTTATGATCACCGGTTATCATCACCGTCCGTATCCCCGCCTTTTTCGCCTCTGCAACGGCCCTGCGCGACTGAGGTCTTGGTGGATCAGACATAGCTGCAAGACCCAGAAAAATAAGATTTTCCGCCAGGTCTTCCCCTGCTTTTCTCTCATCTAATGGTCTGCATGCAAGTGCAAGGACACGCATACCTTTTCTTGACCAGGCTGCATTTTGCTGCAAAATTCGGTTTTTGTCTGAAAATAACATGGGCCGCCCCCAGGAAGTGCCTTCTGCACTTTCCGGCCTGCGCTTTCCTGAAAAAACCGGATTGACCACATAAGCACATCGGGGCAATAATACATCGGCTGCTCCTTTTGCGAATAGAACCTGTTCTCTTCCCTTTTTACAAAGTGTCCCCATATACTTTCTTTTAGAATCAAAGGGCAGTTCCAGAAGGCGTTTCCAGCCTTTCCGGATCATTTCCGGTTCTTCTCCTGCTTCCCTTGTCATCTCTAAAAGAGCCTGCTCCAAAGGATCTGATGTTTCTTCCGGCAGACCTCCCCATGCATTATTTGCAAGTACCGCAGTTTCCAGAAATAGGAAATTTTCATGTTTTTTCAGCTGTCTTACCGGCACTTCTTCTCCATTAAAAAACACAGCCTCTGTCCTCAGACGGTTCTGGGTCAGCGTTCCTGTTTTATCTGAACAGATCACAGATACGCAGCCAAGGCTTTCCACTGCCTTCAGATTCTTTATAACTGCATGCTCTTTGGCCATTTTCTGTGTTCCCATTGCCTGGACAATGGTCACAATGGAGCCGAGAGCTTCCGGAATAGCCGCAACTGCCAGTGCCACCGCAAACATAAGGGCATCAAGAACCGGTTCCCTGCGATATAGACTGATCAGAAAGACCACGCTGCAGATCCCCATGATCACCAATGCCAGATGCCCGGAAAACTGGTCCAGACTGACCTGAAGCGGCGTTTTCTTTTCTGTTGTGCGGTTCATTAAAGAAGCGATCTTCCCGATCTGGGTATCCATCCCCGTAGCTGTTGCCACTGCTGTTCCTCTGCCTCCTGTGATCAGAGCACCAGAAAAGACCATATTGCTTTGATCTCCCAGAGCAATATCTTCCTGCTGTGAAAACAGGCTTTTTTCGTTTTTTTCCACATTTAAAGCTTCCCCTGTAAGAGAGCTTTCATTGCAGGTGAGGCCTGTTGCCTGTAAAATGCGGCCGTCTGCTGCTGCTATCCCTCCTGTTTCCAAAACCAGGATATCTCCGGGAACCACCTTGGAAGCAGGTACCATGCAGATCCGTCCTTCCCGAAGGAGCAGTGTGTCTGTAGATGCCAGACGTTTTAAACTTTCCAGGGATCTTCTGGCTTTCTGATGCTGGACAGTCCCTAAAATGGCATTTAATAAAAGGACCGAAAAAATCACCAGGGCACTTTCCGGATCTCCTGTGACCATAGACACCCCTGCTGCGCCAATAAGGATCATGACTAAAAGGTCCTTAAACTGTCCCAAAAATATCTGCCACCAGGGCATTTCTTCCTGCTCTTTTAAAATATTTTCCCCATATACTTCAAGCCGTTTTTCTGCCTCTTCCTCACTAAGCCCGGTCCTGTTGGTACTAAGACGTTTTAATACTTCCTCCTGAGTCAGACCATACCATTGTTCCATTCCTGCCTCCCTGCAAACCCCATATAGAAAAAAATGAGGATGCCCTGACCAGCCTGGTCTTTACAGCATCCTCATCTGAATGTATATATTGTCTCTTTTTTGATAATACTATCTTTATGCAGGAAAAAACAGGCTTATGACCTGCCGCCAAATATCATTTCAAAAGCAACTCTGTATCCTAAAGGAAGGGAAGCTTCCTCTACATATTCCTCTCTTGTATGAGCGCCGGCTCCACTGTAGCAGCCCACGCACACGCTTGGGATACCCATAGAAAGCGGGATATTGCAGTCTGTAGAACCTGAACCAACTCCAGGGCAGATTCCTGTCACTGTTTCTACCGCTGCTTTTGCACGTTCAAGAAGGTGTGCCTGACGTTCTTTATCTACATCACCGGAGCATGGACGAATGCCCAGGATCTCATAAGTAATATTAAGACCAGCTGCCTTTGCCTCATTTACTGCTGCCTCAAATTTTTCTTCCATATAAGCCAGATTTACTTTTCTGTCAGAGCGGAACTCGTATAACATGGAAGCTTCCTGGGCAATGGTATTAACAGAAGTGCCACCGGAAATAGTACCCACGTTGTAAGTGGTCTTTCCGCCTTCCGGCACCTTGATCTGATACAGCTTTTCAATGATACCTGCCAGTTTTTCAATGGCATTATCATTGCCGAAATTGCCAAAAGAATGTCCGCCCTGAGTGCGTACCGTCACTTTATAACGGTTAGATCCCACTGCTTCATCTACCAGATGCTCCAGGCTGCCGTCAAAGGTGCAGAAAGTGTTCATACGGCTGCCGTAATCTTCGCAGATCTTTTTAACGCCTTTCAGGTTTCCAAGACCTTCTTCTCCTGAATTGCATACAAAGATCAGTCCAGGTTCTGTTTCCGGCCGGATCTGGTTAAGTTTGCCTTCTTTTATCATAAGAGCAGTATATTTTGCTGCCAGAAGAACACATACAAGGCAGGCAGTGTCATCACCTACGCCCGGACAGCAGATACGTCCATTTTCCACCTTTAAAGGAAGTTCCGTCTCATCTGGAAAAACTACGTCTGTATGGGCCATATAAACATCCACATTATCCCTTAAAACAGCTGGATAAACTACATTTAATGCCTCATCAATATAGACTCCCTCTGCTCCCTGTTCCTTTAACCAGTTACAGCAAAACTGGGCTCTTTTTTCCTCATGATTAGATGGGGAAGGGATCTTTGCAATGGTAAGAAGCAGGTCATATGCCTCTTTTTCATGTTCCTTGATAAAACGCTCCATAGCTTCGCTTAACATATTACATTCCTTCTTTCCGGTTCTCTTTAGGACCTTTTCTTTTCATTTCTGCCTTTATTTCTGTTTTTGTTTCCGCTTTTGTTTCCGTCTTTGTTGCATTTTCTGCTTCTGTTTTTATTTCCGTTTTTATTTCTGCCTTTATTTCTATCCTTTTCCCTGCCCTGCTTCCTGAATGCTTTTGGATCTGAACTACAGCCTTCTTTTCCGGACATTTAAGTCCGGCAAATACCTGGATAGATCTTGCAAGAACTAGAGCCTCTTTCTGGTCATCCAGAAGTTTTTCTTTGCCTTCCGTAAAAAATCCATTCATGTTATCTTCTGCCGTATCTAATACCTGATGCCAGCTGTATCCTGAAGGAAGATTGGGAAGTGCAAATGTATGTGGCTCCCAATGCATATTATAGGCAGTATAAAAGTACGGTTCTTCGCTGCCATCTGCATTTTCCCCATAAGAAGCACTGTAAAATACCCCCAGCTGGCGGCTGTAGCGTTCAAAGTCCGGACACCAGGCCTTTTCCCCATGGAAAGATACATCCGGCAGGCCTACGGACTTATGATCCATTAATGTAGGTTCTGTGCTGCGGTGGAACAGACTGTGCTTTTTGCGGAATGAAATAAGCTCTTTTGTAAACTCATAAAGTCCCTTATGGGCATCTGATAAATTCCAGTTTAACCAGGATATCTCATTGTCCTGACAATAAGCATTATTATTTCCCTTCTGGGTGCGGCCAAATTCATCACCTGCCATGATCAGCGGTGTTCCCTGGCTTAAAAAGAGCATGGTAAGGGCATTTTTAAGCTGGCGTTTGCGCAGTGCAAGGATCTTTTTCTTTCGCACCGGACCTTCTGCACCACAATTCCAGGACTGGTTGTAATCAGTGCCATCATGATTTTCCTCGCCATTGTCCTCGTTGTGCTTGTGATCGTAGGAAACCATATCTAACAGCGTAAAGCCATTGGTATTTGCCATGTAGTTAATAGAAGCTACTGTATCCGGGTTGTCCTTTACATGAAGAGCCACCTGGTTCAACATACCTTCATCGCCTTTTAAGAAGCTGCGCATATCCAGCATAAATCCTGTCTCGTAAGCAGACAGACGCCGACCGGGACCTTTCTTTTCTTCTTTGGATCTGCTGCTTCTGTCTGTTCCCTTTTCCAGCCTCACTTCGTCCCAGTTTTTCGCCCAAAGCTTCAGATCAGCAAGGTAAGGATCCTTTACAATAGTTTCCAAAGGAGCATAACCCACTATATGTATACCATCTACATGATACTCTGCCGCCCAGAAGCGCAGCACATCTACCACATAGGAAGGCGACTGTGTCCCATCAAAGTATAACTCAATGGCCAGTTCCAGTCCTGCCTTATGTAATGCTTTTACCAGAGTCTTAAACTCTTTTACCGGGTCTTTTTTCTGTCCAGGTGCCGCGCCTGCATAAGCAGCTTTTGGCGCAAAGCTGTGTCCACAGCAGTAGCCCCAGTAATTTACCTTTCCGGGAACATCTTCCATGACTTCATCAAATTCTACAGGCGGCATCATTTCTACTGTGGTAATGCCCAGTTCTTTCATATAAGGGATCTTATCTGCGACCGCTCCAAATGTTCCCCGCTTCCAGCTTTCCCCTTTAAAGGAAGCATGCTTTGAAAACCCTCTTGGATGTATCTTGTATACAATGCACTCATTAGCCGGAATTTTAGGCCGTCTGTCCTCTTCCCAGTCAAAGTCTTCTTTCACTGCTTCAAAAGGTGTGTGCAGCGCCCGTGCTGCTGCCTTCTCATCTCCCCATTTTTCCCGTCCTGTAAAACAGGTTCCAAATGGATCTGGAATTTCTTTTTCTTCTTCCTCAAAGGCATATTCCAGACCTGTAAAATCTCCTTTTACCGTCATATAATGCACATTTCCCATACGGGCATTTTCCGGAAATGCAAGTCTGGCCATCCGTTTTCTGCTTCCCTTTTCAAAAAGCAGCAATGCCGGTTTTTTCTCAGAAACAAATGCCACATCAAATCCCCCCTGAGTCTTTGTCACTCCCAGGGGATAGATTTTTCCCTCATTTGTCTCTATGCTATACTCTCTTTTCATATATTGCGCCTTTCAATCCCATTTCCTTTATTTGCGCTATCAAATCCCGCTGCGCGGCATTGCCGCAAAGAAGCCGCCTCTCAGATTTTGGCCTATTTCTGGCTTTCGATCTGCTCCACCAGATCCGTCAGATACATCCACCTGTCCATTTTCTCCTCCAGCTGTGCTTCTTTTTCTGTTTTTTCCTTCATCAGCTCATTCAGACGTGTATAATTGCTGGCAGACTTTTCAATCTCTGTTTCCAGGGCTGCTATAGCTTCTTCCAGACCTGCAATATCTCCTTCAATGGTCTCCCATTCTCTCTGCTCTTTATAGCTTAAACGCAGCTTTTTCTGGGCTCCGGAAGTCTCCTTCCAGTTGTTTTTATTCACTGCCTTTGCGTTCAGATCATTATCTTCAACGGCATTTTTGTCTGAAGCTTTGCCCAAACCTGCATTTCCGGCACCATTTCCGCTGATCTGTGGATGGCGTTCATTCCATGCACGCTGATAATCGGTAAAACCGCCTTCATACTGCTGCACCACCCCATTTCCCTCAAAAGCGAAAATACGGTTTACCACACGATCCAGAAAATAACGGTCATGAGATACAGTGATAACGATACCCGGGAATGTATCCAGGTAATCTTCCAGTAAGATCAATGTCTGGATATCCAGGTCATTGGTAGGCTCGTCCAGGATCAGTACATTTGGCGCTTCCATGAGGATACGCAGAAGGTACAGACGACGTTTTTCACCTCCTGAAAGCTTTCCGATGGTTGTATACTGCATACTGGATGGGAACAGGAAACGTTCCAGCATCTGGCTGGCGCTGATGCTGCCGTCTTTTATTTTTACATATTCTGCTGCATTGCGGATATAGTCGATCACCTTCAGGCTCTCATCCATGGCCTCATTTTCCTGGGAGAAATAGCCCAGTTTTACAGTCTGTCCTATCTCTACTGTACCGGAATCCGGTTCTACCCAGCCGGCAATGATCTTCATCAACGTAGACTTTCCGCTTCCGTTCTGGCCGATAATACCTACACGGTCATTTTTCAAAAAGATATAGGTGAAATCCTTCATCAGCACCTTATCCCCATATGATTTGCAGATATCCTTCAGCTCTACAGTGGTACGTCCCAGACGGCTTCCAATAGACTCCAGCTGTACATTTCTGTCATACTCCGGACCTTCCTGGTCACGCAGCTGCTCATATCTTTGGATATGGGCTTTCTGCTTGGTAGAACGGGCTCTTGCACCGCGCTGCATCCAGGCAATCTCTGTGCGCAGGATAGACTGGCGCTTGCGTTCTGCTGCCTCTGCCATGCTTAAACGTTCTGCCTTTAATTCCAGATATTTCTCATAACCGCCCTGATAACTGTACAGCTTTCCCTTGTCCAGCTCAACAATACGGTTGGTAACACTATCCAGGAAATAACGGTCATGGGTGATCATTAAAAGTGCACCCTTAAAGGACTTTAAATAACCTTCCAGCCAGTCAGCCATCTGACTGTCCAGGTGGTTGGTCGGCTCGTCCAGTATTAAAAGATCCGCTGTACTTAAAAGAACGCTTGCAAGAGCCACGCGCTTTCTCTGACCACCGGAAAGAGTCTCCACTTTTGCGTCAAAATCTTCAATCTCCAGGCGATTTAACATGGACTTTGCAGAAGCCTTTAATTCTTCCACAGAGCTGAAATGAGGCTCATTTTGATTGTCCCTTACAATACTGTCAAGAATGGTATCTCCAGGGGTAAACTCCGGGATCTGGGGCAGATAGCGGACATACAGGCTGCGCCCCTTTACAACCGTACCGCCGTCCGGCTCCTCTAAACCTGCCACAATGCGCAGCAACGTAGATTTTCCTGTGCCATTGATGCCGATAAGACCTACTTTTTCCCCTTCGTTGATGGAAAATGCAGTATCATTAAACAGCAGGCGTTCTGTATAGGATTTTGTTAAATGTTCTATGGTAAGTAAATTCATGCAGTGATTATTCCTTCATTCATTCCTTCATTGTTTCGTCATTATTTCTTCGTTACTTCTTCGTTTTAGTCTCCAAAAAAAGTATAGCACAAAGAAAAAACAGAGGCTACCTTTTGATCACTAATTCCACCGGGCAATGGTCGGAACCAAACACTTCTGTATGGATCCTTGCGCTCTCTAAGTCATCTTTTAGGCTCTCACTGACACAGAAATAGTCAATGCGCCAGCCTGCGTTCTTTTCTCTTGCTTTAAAACGGTAGGACCACCAGGAATAGATTCCTTCTGTATCCGGGTAAAAATAGCGCCAGGTATCAATAAAACCGGCATTTAAAAGATCCGTAAACTTGCCTCTTTCTTCATCTGTAAAGCCCGCATTTTTCCGATTGGTCTTTGGATTTTTCAGATCGATCTCCTTGTGGGCTACGTTTAAATCTCCGCAGAAGATCACCGGCTTTTTTTCCTCTAACGTCTTCAGATATGCCCTGAATGCATCTTCCCAGGTCATACGGTAGTCCAGTCTGGCAAGACCGTCTTTGGAGTTTGGTGTATAGCAGGTAACGATGTAATATTCCGGAAACTCAGCTGTGATCACTCTGCCTTCGTGGTCATGCTCCTCAATGCCAAGACCATAGGAAACAGAGATCGGCTCTTCCTTTGTAAACATAGCTGTGCCGGAATATCCTTTTTTCTCAGCATAGTTCCAGTACTGGTGATAGCCCGGCAGATCCAGATCGATCTGTCCTTCCTGCAGCTTGCTTTCCTGTATACAGAATACATCTGCATCTGCCTCATTGAAAAAGTCCATAAAACCTTTTCCCACACAGGCACGCAGACCATTTACATTCCAGGATATGAGTTTTTTCATGATGTTCTCCTTTGCTGTATAACACGCTTACTCCGGATACACTAATCTTGACTCCGGGAACTCATCAATATGTGTCAGCACCTTCAGATACTTTGCTGCCAGGTATTTTGCCATGCCCAGGTTCATATCCAGATAATTGCCGCAGTCTTTTGGTGATGCCCCAGGTACTTCCCCTTCAAAGTCACGGACAAATCCGTACATTTCCACTACTAAAGGCAGAATGTCCTTTGACTCATAATCACCTGCCAGCAGCAGATAAAAACCGGTTCTGCAGCCCATTGGTCCAAAGTATACTGTCTTATCCCTAAATTCCTTATGATTTCTTAAAAAGGTAGCACCTAAATGCTCAATGGTGTGCATTTCTGCGGTATTCATAACAGGCTCTTCATTTGGGGAGGTCATACGCAGATCAAAGGTGGTAACAGTGCTGCCACCCACTTTGTCCTTTCTGGATACGTAAACTCCCGGCTGTAATTTAATATGGTTGATGGTGAAACTTGCGATCTTTTCCATGGTCATTTCCTCCTAAAATGGCAGAAAGGCAGGCCCCAGCAATTCCCGGTTCCTGCCCTCCTTACTCTTATCGTTCTTTATTCATTCACTCACGACCCCCGCGCCAGCGCGCTCTACTGCCTGCTTACGCAGGCGGGGCTTTCGTTAATGGCCCAGGAAAAACAAATGTCTGCTTCGCAGCCGCTTGTTTTCTTTTGGGCTCATTATATTTAATCGTCTTCCTCGTCACTTTCAGTTACAGTGAAGGTAAATCTCTTACGTGCCATTTCATCACTTTCCAGATACTCATCGTAGGTAGTGATCTTATCGATCAGCTTACCATTAATGATCTCCATGATACGGTTGGCAGTGGTCTGTACGATCTGGTGGTCACGGGATGAGAAGATCATCACGCCTGAGAACTTGATCATACCACGGTTTAATGCATCGATGGACTCCATATCCAGATGGTCAGTCGGCTCATCTAACATCAGTACATTTGCACCGGAGATCATCAGCTTTGATAACATACAGCGGACTTTCTCACCACCGGATAATACCTTAACCTTCTTAACACCATCTTCGCCTGCAAACAGCATACGTCCTAAGAATCCACGTACATAGGTTACATCCTTCTCAGGAGAATACTGGGTCAGCCACTCAACAATGGTATCATCATTTGCAAACTCAGCAGAGTTATCCTTCGGGAAGTAAGACTGGGTAGTTGTAAGTCCCCACTTATAGCTTCCTTCATCTGGTTCCATTTCGCCGGAAAGGATCTTAAATAATACAGTCTTTGCACGCTCGTTTGGTCCAACTAAAGCAACTTTGTCCTCTCTTCCAAGGATAAAGGAGATATCATCTAAGATCTTCTCGCCGTCAATGGTCTTGCTTAAATGCTCTACTGTAAGAACTTCATTTCCGATCTCACGGGCCGGACGGAAGTCGATATATGGATACTTTCTGCTGGATGGCTTGATGTCATCTAACTGGATCTTCTCTAAGGCTCTCTTACGGGAAGTAGCCTGTTTGGACTTAGAAGCATTTGCAGAGAATCGCTGGATAAATTCCTGTAATTCCTTGATCTTCTCTTCCTTCTTGCGGTTTGCTTCCTTCATCTGCTTGATGATCAGCTGGCTGGACTCAACCCAGAAGTCATAGTTACCAGCATACAGCTGGATCTTGCCGTAGTCGATATCAGCGATCTGTGTGCAGACCTTATTTAAGAAATAACGGTCATGGGATACTACGATAACGGTATTCTCAAAGTTGATCAGGAACTCCTCTAACCATGCAATAGCATCCAGATCCAGATGGTTGGTAGGCTCATCAAGAAGCAGGATATCAGGATTTCCAAACAGTGCCTGTGCCAGTAAAACTTTGACCTTCTGGGCACCTAACAGGGTGTTCATCTGTGCATAATGGAATTCAGTTCCGATGCCCAGACCATTTAACAGGTTTTCTGCATCAGACTCTGCTTCCCATCCATTCATGGTAGCAAATTCGCCTTCCAGTTCTGCTGCCTTGATGCCATCCTCATCTGTGAAGTCTTCCTTCATATAGATGGCTTCCTTTTCCTTCATGATCTGATACAGTCTTGCATTTCCCATGATAACAGTATCCAGAACGGTATACTCATCATATTTGAAATGATCCTGCTGCAAGAAGGAAAGTCTCTGTCCCGGAGTAATGGCAATATCACCGCTGGTTGGCTCTAACTGTCCGGAAAGGATCTTTAAAAATGTAGACTTTCCGGCGCCGTTTGCACCGATCAGTCCATAACAGTTGCCTTCTGTAAACTTGATATTTACATCTTCAAACAATGCCTTCTTTCCTACACGAAGGGAAATATTATTTGCACTTATCATGTCATTTACCTTTCTTATAAATAAATCTGTTGTTTTTGTTTCCGCTAAAAGAGGGGGCATTTGCTGTCCCCTCTTTTCTGTCTTATGTACTTACAGGAAAACCTGAAAATACATTCTTCGCTCAATATCAGATTGTACAGGGAAACACTGCATTTTGCAAGGTCTTTTTCATTTTTCTGCCAGACATATTTGCATGCACTTTATCTTCATGGTATGATACAAAAGATATGACGATACCAGGGGCAAAAAGTCAGAAAAGATCAGAAATCCGACGCAAACTTGCTTGCAGGAGGATTTTTGGCCTCTCCGATACAAAAAATTCCAATCGTACACCAAAAGGAGACTTATGAGAATCTTCACTATAAAATTAATTCTTTCCCGTTCCAACCCGCAGGTAATACGTGAACTGCAGATAGAGGACAACAGGACAATTGACGAACTTCAGGATGCTGCAAAAACTATTTTCCTGGATGACCCAAAAAGCTGCAAAAGTGTTATATTCCGCATAAATGGGCGTTCTGTCTCTTCACACAGCCGGTTAGCGGATGTACTGGACACCAGCTCATGGGCACAGATCCACTTAAGCCTGATGGCAGGTCAGCCCCTTGATCTTCATCTGGAAGTCCTGTCTCTTTCCAATTCCCCTGACTTTGCCGGTCCTTGTGTTACACGTTTCCGCCCTGACTGCATTCTTTCTTCAACAAATATTACTTATTTTCCGGAAGCTTCCGAGAAAAAATACCAGGAAAACCTTGCAAAAATGAACCGGAGCCTGACCCGTCTGTTCCGCCCCGGTGACGTTGCCCCGGAATTTTGCAAATCCATTTCTATCCGGCTTTCCCGTATTCTGGACTCCCATACAGTTGCCGATTTGAAACAGCTGGCAAACCGTTTCCACCTGACTTATTACAACGGGCAGCGCAAAGCGGAACTTATTAATACGCTCTGCTCTGATATGAACCAGGATTCCTACTGGAATACCATTCTTTTTTCCCTGACCTGTTCTGAGTATAAGACCATGAAGACTTTATGTGTCACCGGACACCTTCCAGAGCCATCTTCTAATTTCTGGGATGTACTGCCCCAGCTCAGCCAGCGCAGCCTTCTTGCCCATGATTCCTCTGGAGTCACCCGCATTGCAGAAGAATTCATGGAATTCTATGAACACTGGCTGGAAAACAATAATGAACATCTGTTTCTTCTCCGTCTATGCTACCGCACCGTACTAAATGTGGCCAGCCGGCTCTATGGTTTCGTTGACCAGCAGCTTGCTGAGGAACTGATGCTCCACTGTTACCAGGATATATGCCAAAAAAGCAGTCTTTCCGACCTGTGGATATCTGAAACAACTGCACTGAATACCTTTCTGAAAAAATTAAACGTATCCACCTGTTTTAACATACAGAAATTCAACCGCGACGCTGCCGAAGAACTCCGTTCAAATTTCGTTCTAAAGGACCGGATCCACTATATCCCGGACCGATCTACACTGGAACACATTGCTATGTATGGCTACCGCCTGGATCCTGACATAGAAAATGCATACCGCAGGCTTCTGCAAAAACACCGTTGTCCGGCTTATCTTATCTCCTATTCTGTCGCTGAGGTCGCACAGCTGACCTATTATGCCTACCCGCAGGATGAGATCCTTGATTATTGCCAGGATACATTAAGACTTAAAGATTCCAGCCCTGCAGTAAAAGATATTGCTGATTTCCTGAAACATCATGAACATGATTTCAGGCTCCTTCCCCTCTGCGGACTTACAGAAGCAGAATTTCAGCAGCAGCGGCAAAAGCAGGTAAAAGCTGCTGCCAAAACAAAGCATATTTATCCCAATGATCCCTGTCCCTGCGGATCAGGAAAAAAATATAAGATATGCTGTGGGAGGAAAAGATCATGAAACAAAATAACTATCAATATAAACACCTTCTGCAGGATTTTACAGAAGATGAGATCCTTGATGGCCTGGAATTGTCGTTGTCTGACCCAGAAAACATACTCTGCAAAAAAGCCAGCGCAGATGACCAGCGCCGCAATAATATTATATACAGGGCGGGTGTCAGCATCAAAATGCTGTATACACCATCAAACAGTGCCATTTCAGATGGATCAGACCAGTGTATGGTAATGCTGGACGAAACCCACGGTGAACTGATACAGACCCGTTGCAAATGTAAGGTCTTCCAGCAAAACAAATATGCCTGCAGGCACATTACTGCCTTGCTGACACGTTATTTAATGGACAATTTCGGAGAAGCAATTTTCCGCAATAGTTCTTTTGCCCCTAAACTACAGGAAAAAACAGGTCTGCCTGACCCATTTATGCCTGGTGTTCTTAAAACAACCGACCAGCTGCTACTGAACTTGTTAGATGACAGAAAAAAATCCAGTGTCCTTCTTCCGGTTTCTCCCGATTCAGCAGTCTACTCCATCGAATGCAGTCTTCAGCCCGAATCTGCTGGTATAACTGTAGAATTACGCTTTGGAAGCCGCCGGAAATATGTAGTAAAAGACATACCGGATCTGATCCGCGCCATAAAGTCCCATAGCCCATACCCCCTTGGAAGAGAGCTGGTCAAAATTGACATAGCCCAGTTAGATTCCCCTTCCAGGCGGGTAATGGGATTTTTCACGGGATTATATGAGGAAGAACGCAAAGCCTACTACTCAAATCTGTTTCTTTGCAGCAGCAATTCTTCCTGTCAGCGCTACCTCTTCTTATCAGGCAGAAACCTGGATGCATTTATGGAACTTCATGCCGGCATTCCCTTCAATTACCAGAATGCCTCTGTTGTCTTTATCCCGGATCTGAAGGACCCCGGCATCACCTTGACAAAGCAGGACTCTGGTGCCCTCTTAAGCACATCCGGCACCCCACTAATCTTTTCTACCCAGGACTGGCTCTATTTTCTGCATATGGGACAGATCGGCAGACTGCGCAGATCAGATAATGACACCACTGAAAGGCTGCTCCGGCTTCTTTCAGATAAGCCTGATCTGTATATCCGCCATACAGAGCTTCCAGCCGTATTCAGCCAGCTGCTTCCGGATCTGGAAAAACAGGCTCCCATCTGTTTTCAGGGACTGGCCCCAGAAGATTACCGCCCTGAAATCCCAAAGTTCCAGCTTTACCTGGATCTGCCCCAGGATAACCTGATTTCCTGTCAGGTTCATTGTATTTATGAACGCCTGCATCAGGATCTCCTGTTGTATGATGACACAAAAACAGAAGTGCGCAACCTTGCTGAAGAAAACACCATGCGCCAGACTGTAAATAACTATTTTGATGCCTTTGATGAAACCAATAAAGCCATGTGTCTGCTCTGCAATGATGACCGCCTGTACCAGTTCCTGCTTTTCGATATTCCAAAGCTTTCTGAGCTTGGGGAAGTGTTCATTTCTGATACATTGAAAAAATTAAAGGTACGTCCAATGCCAGCTGTAAATGTGGGTATCCAGCTGGACGGTCTTATGCTGCATATGTCTCTTTCCTCCTCAGATATGGACATGAAAGAACTGACCGAGCTTTTGTCTTCCTACAGCCGTAAAAAGAAGTTCCACCGCCTGAAAAACGGATCTTTTATCACTCTGGATCCAGACCAGGCAGATACATGGGCAACGCTTTCAGAAACATGGCTTCAATACGGTAAAAAACACCCGGAAGATATTTCCGTGCCAATGTTCCGTGCCCTGTATCTGGACGAAATGCTGAAAAACCGTGATCATGTCCATGTAAATGCCAACAGCCGTTACCGTCAGCTGATCCTGAACATGGATCTGGCAAAAGACACCGGAGATCCCACTCCAGAGTCCCTGACACCCCTTCTCCGCCCTTATCAGGTCAACGGTTACCGCTGGATCCGTACTCTGAAACAATGCGGCTTTTGCGGTATTCTTGCTGATGACATGGGACTTGGAAAAACACTGCAGGCATTAACTTTTCTGTTAGCTGAAAAAGAATCCGGAAAAAATGGAAATGAACTCCGCACACTGATCATAACTCCTGCTTCCCTGGTCTATAACTGGGAAAAAGAAATCAGACGATTTACCCCGGATTTAAGCTGCAAGATCATCAGTGGTTCTGTTTCTGAACGAAAAGAACTGCTAAAGCAGGCTGCTGGCAAAGATCCATCAATGGATGCTGATATCTGGATCACCTCTTATGATCTTTTAAAACGAGATATAGCAGATTATGAAAGCCTGACTTTTGCCAATCAGATCATAGATGAAGCGCAGTATATCAAAAACCATAATACCCAGGCTGCAAAGTCTGTGCGTCTTATCCATAGCGGTTTCCGTCTGGCCCTTACAGGCACTCCTATTGAAAACCGCCTCAGTGAATTATGGAGTATTTTTGATTTTCTGATGCCTGGCTTTCTTCTTGGTTATCAGGGCTTCCGTGAAACCTATGAAGAAGCAGTTGTACACTCCTCAGACTCCGATGCCACCGATCGTCTTCGTACCCTTGTGCATCCTTTTATCCTGCGCCGGTTAAAACGGGATGTGCTTCTGGAGCTTCCAGACAAAGTAGAAAAAACCATTTCCGTCCATCTGGAAGGAGAACAGCGGAAGCTGTATGATGCCTATGCACAGCGGCTGCGCATGTTCCTTGCAAAGCAGACTCCTGATGAATTCCGCCAAAACAAACTGGAACTTTTACGGGAACTGACACGGCTTCGCCAGCTTTGCTGCGGTCCTTCTCTTTTCCTGGAAAATTATAAAGGCGAAAACGCAAAACTGGATACCTGTATGGAACTGATCCAGCAGGCCATTGATGGCGGACACAAGCTGCTCCTTTTTTCCCAGTTTACCAGCGTCCTAGATGAAATTGAAAAGGCTCTTAAAAAAGAAAAGATCCAAAACCTGCGTATTGACGGCAGCGTGTCTAAAGAAGAACGTATGCGCAGAGTTGATGCTTTTAACCAGACAGATATTCCTGTCTTTTGCATTTCCTTAAAAGCCGGAGGAACCGGGCTGAACCTGACTGCTGCAGATATTGTGATCCATTTTGACCCCTGGTGGAATGTTGCCGCGCAAAATCAGGCCACTGACCGTGCTCACAGGATTGGGCAGAAAAATACGGTGATCGTCTATGAGCTGATAGCTGAAAACACCATTGAAGAGCAGATCCAGAGCCTTCAAAAAAGCAAACAAAACCTGGCCGAAGAAATATTATCCGGCGATGGCATCAGCAGCATCCTGATCGACAAAAATGAGATTCTGAAGTTACTGTAATTGCTATAAGTAAGCAGGATGACATGTTCGTTTGTAATGAGCGGACAGATTGTTGTTATGCAGAACAAAAAGAAACCGGAAGCAGATTTTTCTATTGCTTCCGGTTTCTTTTAACCGCTGATACCTGTAATACGCTCATCAGTTGCCAGCTTTAACAGCATTGCATTCTTATCATATAAAGGCGGATACACTACTTCCATTTCTATCTTTGTGCCATTCTTGCCTTTTCCCACCTTCAGATTTGAAATCTTGACCTTTTCTTCTGAAAAATGCGTCTGGATATCCACGATCACATTTTCATAATCCGTACAGGTCATTTTAAGAAAGCCGCGGATCGGCTCCGCAGTAAGAAATGAAGTTCTGTGAAGGATCTCCTGAATCACCACTACTAGGATACCGGCACAGACACCAATACCATACTTTCCTGCTCCCACTGCCATTCCCACACCAGCTGTAGTCCAAAGTCCCGCCGCTGTAGTCAGACCGCTTACTGTATTATTTCGCACAAAGATCACACCTGCACCCAGGAAACCTACACCAGATACGATCTGTGCCGCCACACGGGAGGAATCTACCTTTTCTACATCGTAAAAACCATACTTGGATACTACCATCATAAGCGCCGCCCCCAGCGCTACGATAGCATGAGTCCTCATACCTGCACTTTTATCACGGTTTTTTCGTTCATAGCCGATCATATATCCCAGTATACTGGCTACGATAACCCGTAAAAACAGCTCCGCATCTGACGGTATTCCTATTTTTGTGATCATTTCTGCTACCATTTTAAGTCCCTCCATTTCAGTCTGTCAAAATGTCACTTTTTACAATGTTTCCCTGTTAAAATAATGTTATATTATAACATATGACAACTATATTTTAAAGTAATATGGAAACAGAAATTTACATTTTCTTTACATAGTTTCAGGGAATAAAAACCTTAAAGGAATCTTAATTGAATTTTCTTTACCAGAATGTTACCATCAACATAGAACCACCTATATCACCTGTTTTGGAACTATTCTGAAACAAACTGAGATATAAGAACATAAAGGAGAGTGTTATGATCATGAAAAAAAGACATGCATATAATCTTGCGATCCTGCTTGCAGCCGGTACTATTATGATGTCCGCCTGCGGCAAAAAAACAGATGCGCCTGCTGATACAACGGCACCTGCGCAGACCGAAAGCCAGACTGAGACTTCTGCCGAAGGAACTTCCAAACCGGAAGAAACTTCATCCGAAACACAGGTTCCGGAAGATGCAGAAAGCAGCAAATTCTATATGCTCCAGGGAACCATTACAAAAACTGAAAAAGACGGCTCTGCATTTACCTTACTGGCTGACGACGGAAAAGAGTATAAGATCGCTCTTTCTGATATTCATGATGTAGAAACGGAGATTGAAAAAAACACCCAGATCGCCATTGCATGTATGAAAGACCCTTCTGGCGATCCTGAAAAAACCACCTATATTTCCGCTTTCCCGGAACAGGAGGAATGGACCATCTCCACCGAGGAAGGCATCACCACCAGCAATGCCATGAGTACCTTCATGATCCAGACAACAGACGGCAGAGAGATCGGCTTTATCAAAGATAACTGTCCATCTGACGAAGATGCACTTACCAGTGACAGCGGGGATTCTGTGATCGTCACTTACGTTACTTCTGATAATGCGAATTTCCCGTTGGAGATACGCAAAGGGAAATAAAGCTTTAGCTTCTTTGTAGATGCAAGATAAGAAAAAACGAGTGGTAGTTTTATAGATCACCACTCGTTTTTATTAGTTCAAATATATCTTCATAATTAGGATTTAGTTCAATAGGGTCCGAAAGGGCTCCTCCATGTATAAACGCATT
>ERZ791810.649-NODE-649-length-32288-cov-3.917228_pt1 | contig 32288 bp, 43 predicted proteins | sample MGYA00510304_ERZ791810 | MGnify/ENA primary metagenome ERZ791810 (study PRJEB30046, sample SAMN00791967) | human gut metagenome | study: EMG produced TPA metagenomics assembly of the A metagenome-wide association study of gut microbiota in type 2... | reverse complement strand
GCATCATATTTCTTAAGTCCCATAAGAAGAGCGTCCAATGCTTCAGGATATTTTTTGACATTTTCATAGTTCTGATAGGAATCAAGAGCATGCTGAACTTTCATAACAGTCACAATCTTTTTATACTGCTCAGGATTTTTTTCCTTCATGTTTGTCCCTACAGCAGATTCATATGCCTGCGAATATCTGTGCATTTCAAAGTAATTTGTAGCTTTCTTCTTATCCAAACCGCTTCCAAAACTGTTTGTACCGATTATTATTCCGGCAAGTATTATAACTCCAAATACAGCTACTATTGAAACTCCAACCTTGTTAAGTTTTCCTACTACTTCATTTGCAGCAGCTTCTCTTTCGGCTTCTTTCTGTGCCTGTTTTTCCGCTTTCTTTGCTGCTTTTTCCTCCGCTTTTTTCGCTTTTGCTGCAGCTTTCGCCTCTGCCTTTTCAGCCTTAAGCTTTTCTTTTTCTTCCTTTTGCTTTGCTTTCTCAGCAGCCTTTTCTTCTTTTACTTTTTCGGCTTCTTCTTTTTTAGCAGCCTCTTCTTCTTCCTGTTTTTTCTCTGCTTCTGCTATCTCATCCGTGACTACATTTCCAAAAACTTTTTTGAAAATGCTCTGTTTTTCACCATCATCTTCCTTTTCTTCATTCTGAGGGAGTATATTGGATATGTCCTCCTCTTCTTGCATAGGTATATCAGGAATCTCTGATATATCAGGAATTTCTTCATTTGAAACGCTGTCAAGGCTTATAACATCATCAGATGTTGAGTCATCACTAAGCATCCCCAACAAATCAGAAAGATCATCCGTTTTCTGTCCATCACCTGCATCTGACTCTGACTCATTATTTTTTTTCGGCTGTTCTTCTGTATCGTAACCTATAGAACCATTTGCATCAAAATCGTCCAAAAGACCTCCGAGCATATCATCTATAGAACCTGATTCGTCATCAGCTGTTCCATCTTCTGTAAGTGACATTATGTCATTATCAGGCTGTTCCTCGTCTGCTCCGTCCTCTGTAAGTGACATTATATCATTATCAGGCTGTTCTTCGTCTGCTCCGTCCTCTGAGAGTGACATTATATCTGCGTCAGACTGTTCTTCGTCTGCCCCATCTTCTGAGAGCGACATTATATCTGCGTCTGACTGTTCCTCATCTGCTCCATCCTCTGAGAGTGACATTATATCTGCACCCGACTGTTCAGCTTCTGCATCTGATTGAGTTTCTATCTCAGCATCTTTTTCTGTTGCAATATCTTCTGATACCTGCGGTTCTTCGACAGTACTATCATCCGCCGCATTATTATCGTCATCTTTTATCTCCGGATATGTAGTTTTTATATCTGACCCGTCAGATAATTCCGATGCTATTCCATCGTCTTCTGAAAAATCTATGTCAGGAAGTGGTATATCAATATCGTCTTCTGACTCATCCTGATGTCCGGACTCATCAAAATCAATAGTTGAAGCTACATCCGAAACTCCTGACAGATCGTCCATATTATCCAACTCATCTATCTGTGGTAATCCCTCAAGTGCTGAAAGATCATCATATTCTGCAAAATCTTCATCTCCTGAATTGTCGCCAATATCCAGATTATCTTCCTGTAAACCTTCCTTTTCAATATTATCTTCTTCTCTCAATCCAATTATCTCCTTGCTTGATTTACCTATTTGGTCTATTCATTTCCAACCAATTTGTCAATAGCAGCAACAAGCTGGCCGATTTCCGGTTTGGAAAGCTGTGCATCCGCACCGAGCTGTTCACCTTTTATCTTCATTTCCTGATTTACAAGTGATGAGAATATAACTACAGGTATATGATTCATATCACCATTTTCTTTAACCAGCTTGGTAAGACGATGACCATCCATCTGAGGCATCTCAATATCTGTTATAATACATGCTACTTTTGAATCAAGCTCACCACTTGCATTATATTCCTGAAGTTTATCCCAGCACTCCTTACCATTTGCTGTTGTTGTCAGATTTGTATATCCTGCCTGTTCAAGACAGTTTACTATCATCTTGCTAAGTAATTGTGAATCCTCTGCTATAAGTATAGGTGTTTCATTCCTTGTTCTATGTGGCATTCTCTCAACATCTGACATTCTAAGTCCCGTCTCAGGATTTATATCTGCTACGATTTTTTCAAAATCAAGAATGATTATAAGTTTTCCATCTATTCTGACAATTCCTGTTGCCATGCCCTCTCCACCTGTATTTACTGTTGAATCCGGCTTAACTATATCTGACCATGACACTCTGTGTATTCCCAAAACACCATTTACATGAAATGCCGTATTTAATTTATTGAAATTTGTAACTATATACATATCTCCTGTCGGTGTTTCAGGCTTTGGCAGATGAAGACACTCTGCAAGATCTATAATTGAGATAATCTCATCTCTCGGCATAAATATACCTTCTATGCGTGGATCAGCATTCGGTACAGGCGTAGGTGTCTGAAAAGAAATAATCTCCCTTATTTTTGCGACATTTATTCCATAGTAATTGTTTGCAACACGAAACTCTAATATTTCCAGTTCATTTGTTCCACTCTCTAATAAGATTCCTGTTTCCATATCCTTACCTCCAATATCTTTTCACATTTGTAAGTTTATTTATTTAATATTTACCTGTGCCATCATATCTTTGTTGGTTACTTCCAAAAGAACATTTTTCAACTTTGTACCCGAAGGAATTTCAAATACAAGTATCGAATTTACACTTTTTCCTCCAGCTACAGTTTTCTTTATAAAATGAATGTCCTCGTTTGCAATAGTTAAAAGCGGAGTGTCCATATCCTTACCATCAACATTCAAAACATATGAACTCTTATTTTTTGTCATATCAATCTTTTTGTTTTGTCCGGAAGTATTTTTAAATTTTATATTAACAACAAACAGCTTTTTACCCTTGTGTGCTGATATATCTGATACCCCCGTGCTGATAGCACTGTCATACTTATAACCGGTTACTTTTGCTTTAAATCCGGATAAATTCATGGCATCACTAAGTGATACCGACTTTTGCTGCGGCTCTGATGACTCCGTTGGATTATCTGAATTTAAAGGTGTGACCGGCTGCATGGTACTACCTATCTCCGGCGAAGCTGTCGGTTTCGGAACTGCTGTCGGCTGTATCTGAGGAGTTGCCGTCGGTTCTTCCTGATAATTATCATTGTCTAACTTCATATTATATGTATAATTTTTATCACTCTTTAACAGACTATCTGCCATATACTCTGCTATCGCATTATTCTGATCTTCTGTCAATGTCTGAACACTCGCACATCCTGTCAGACAAACTGCCGTGGCTGCTGCCACAATGAACATCCCTTTTCTCATATTGTCCCTCCGTGCTTTATACACATTGCAAATGAGTATTCTTACTTACTGTCCACATTTTGCTGTGAACTGTAATGATTTTCCGTCATTACCACCCATTTTTCATCTTTTTATATAATACCACATTTGTGACATTATCGTCAACGAATATGTGCTCCATTATTAATTTTCTATATCAAGCTCAAACCAGAACTCTACTCCATCCTCATGATTGAGTACACCGCACTTTTGATTCATTGATTCCATTATTGCCTTTACGATTGACAAACCTATGCCGCTTCCACCGTACTCTCTTGTTCTCGCTTTATCTACTTTATAAAACTTTATCCATATTTTGTCGAGTTCCTCCTCCGGAATACATTTTCCGGTGTTAAAGACGCTGACTCTAACAACTTTATCCGTTTTTTTCAGGCTTACTTTTATTTTTTTCTCGCCATCAACATGATTTATCGCATTGCTGACATAATTCGTAACTACTTCTTCTATCATATATTCATCAGCCCAAACATAAATCTGCGGATAATCATCTATCTCTATCTGTGCCTCTTTTTGTTTTGCAAGAAGAGTTGCTGAATTTATTACCGTCCTTACAACCTGAACAATATCAAAATGTTCAAAATTCACCTGGTTATTTCCAAACTCTATCTGATTTAATGTGAGAAGCTTCTTTACCATCTTATTCATTTTATCAGCCTCGTCCATTATAACTTCGCAATAAAATTCCCTGCTCTCACTGTCATCATTTATATTATCATAAAGACCTTCCGCATATCCCTGTATAAGTGCAATAGGTGTTTTAAGTTCATGTGATACATTTGATAGGAACTCTTTACGCATTTCGTCTATCTGTATCTTCTTTTCAATATCCTTTTGCAATTCATTGTTTGCTGTCTTTAATTCTGAAATCTTTTCTTCTAGATTTTCCGACAATGTATTTATGCTGCTGCCCAGTACACCTATCTCATCATGTTCTTTAACCGGATATCTTACTTCAAAATTAAAATCTGCCATCTTCCGTGCTATCTCTGTCAGTTTTCTGATTGGCTTCGTAAAATTATTTCCTATAAATACCATCAGAATCACACCGGATATTATAACACCAACACCGACATAAAGAAGAAATGAATTAAATATACCTATATTTTCTGCCATGCTCTGATAGTTCGTACTTACATATACAAAGGCTCCCGAATCAAGCTTGCCAAAAAGTTCAATATAATATGAACCTATCCTCTCATCAAGTACCTTATATACACAATACTCATTTTTTATGTCAATAAGATTACGCTTTTTATCCCTGACATAATAACTTTGTGAATCCTCAATACCAACAACATAATCTTTAGTTTTGTCTATAATGTTCTGCCTTTGAAATTCAGTAATAACTTTTTCACTTGGATAATCATATTGATAATATACTTTTCCAAAAAAATTGTTCAGTCTGAATATATACACACTTGATGTGTTATTCGCAGACATTATTTCAAGATTAAGCGTCGAATCGTCCGATAATCCTGTCGACTCTCCACTACTGTAATCCTTATCTTTATTTACTATTGAATTTGCTTCCTCATAGCATTCTTCAAGCATTGATACTTTGCTGTGCTGATAATAAGAGGGCAGAAAAACCCTGTTCATAAACCATATTGCCGCCAATGTAAATCCCAACATTCCTATCATTATCAATATAAGCTTAGTACGTATGGATTTAATCCCATAAAATCTTTTTTGTCTTTTCAGCTCCATACATGACACCTCCATTAAAAGCTATATTGCAAATTCCCTAAGACACTTCAAATTTGTATCCCATTCCCCAGATTGTCTTTATGTATTCCCCTTTTTCGCCAAGCTTACTACGCAATTTTTTTACATGGGTATCTATTGTCCTTGCATCTCCGAAATAATCATAATTCCAGACATTATTTAAAATGCGTTCTCTTGACAGTGCAACGCCTTGGTTTGTCACAAAATATGTAAGCAGTTCAAACTCTTTAAAGCTTAATTCAATTTGCTTTCCATCAATCTTAACCTCATGTGCAGACTGATTTATACAAATACCACCTACCTCTATATCTCCATCATCGAGAGCATTTGTTCTTCTTAGTATTGCCTCAACCCTTGCAACAAGAATCTTAGGACTAAATGGTTTTGAAATATATTCGTCTACGCCAAGTTCAAATCCAAGAAGTTCATCTTTTTCGTCACTTTTTGCCGTAAGCATTATTATAGGTACCTGAGAATATTTCCTTATTTCTCTTACAACTTCCCAGCCATCCATTTTAGGCATCATAACATCGAGCAGTATAAGTGCTATATCTTTATTTTCATAAAACTTATCTACAGCCTCTTCTCCGTCACCTGCTTCTAAAACATCGAAATTACTTTTAACTAAGAAGTCCTTGACAAGCTTTCTCATTCTCGCTTCATCATCAACAACCATAATTTTCAATTTTTCCATAATAACCCTCTTTTCTGCATATGTTTTTGATACCGGTAAAATTTTACCCTTACTTATTTTTCAATCTTTCTTCTTTTTCCTGTATCTCTTTTTCTCTCTTATCTAGTGCTTTTTCTTTATCACTTAAATCCTGCTCCCATTTTTCATACTTGTCGATTAATTCATTTTCCATATTTGATTTATAATCAGTGAAATATGTAAATACAGAATACTTTGACTTCACTGTTATGAATATGACTGCTATAAGCAATATGCATAAAAAAACAATAGCCATATTTTTTATTTTTTTTCCTGCTTTTTCCACTTCATAAGCATTTTTATATTTCTCCACATTTTTTTCCAGCACATCTTTGTCCGTAATACTTTTCCCTGACATTTTTTCTTTAACTCTCGGCACAACCGGTACATATGCCAGTTGGTTTTCTTTAACTATTCCTGAAGAAAGAAGTCTTTTTCGCATATTTTCTATAAATTCAAGTCCAATAACCGTCTGAAACGACTTTTTTTCCACAGCTTTATTATATATTTTTAAGACTGCTTTCATATCAGACATATTTGAATTTGCGACAAGATATTCTATAGTTTCTTTTTCCTTGCATGCTCTTTCATAGTCTTTTCTTGTTGAAAACACAAATCCGTCAAGTATAAATCTTTTATCATCTCTCATACTTTATCCCCCATGTCTGCACACTATGCTTTTAAACTATCAAACTTATCATTGTAAACAGTTTTAATTTTTTCCATATAATTATATCATAAATTTGTGTTTATCCGGTGATTATTTTGACAATTTCCTCAACTTTTGAAACAATATAATCGGCACCCGCATCTTCTAACTCACCTGATTTTGCAAAGCCATAATAAACACCAAGAACATCTATTCCACAATTATGTGCTCCTACTACATCATGTTTTCGGTCACCTACCATAAGCACTGATTCCTTTTCAGCATCCGTTATCCCAAGTCTTTTTAAAGTTTCCTCTATAACACTCTGTTTTGTATTTCTGACCGCATCAAATGTGCTTCCTGTTATTTCTTTAAAATATTTCTTCAGCCCGAAATGTTCAATAATCCTTTTTGCTGTCTCCTCTGGCTTAGATGTTGCTACTGCCAGTATATACCCGTTTTCTTTTAATGTCTTTAACATTTTTTCAATTCCATCATACGGCTCATTTTCAAAAAGTCCGGTAACATTATATCTCTCCCTGAACTTTGTCGTTGCCGCTTCTGCTTCTTTTTCTGACATTTTGCTTATTGTCATAAATCCTTCCGTAAGCGGCGGACCTATAAATTCAAGCAGTCTGTCAGTTTCAGGAATTTCCCATCTGGCTGCTTCTAATGCATATTTAACACAATTTGTTATTCCCTTACTTGAATCAGTAATTGTACCGTCAAGGTCGAATAAAATATATTTATACATAAATTTATACCTCATTTTGTTTTTTCAATACTTCATATAAAATAAAAAGAGCCCGGGAAGGCTCTTTTTATCGGATAACTCGTGTTATCCAGCGTATAATAGGGTGGGAGTAGAAAGTTTTCACTTTCTGAAACAAAATTATAATCATTAAATATGTCTAAATTATGTCTAAATTGTTAATATGTCGTTCATATTTTAGTTTTTATTAAATTATTTTTATATTTGTTGTTAAATTGTATAAAATCAACCAAAAATGTGTACTACTCAACATTTTTTGATTGATTTTTGTTAAAAATTGTGCAATACTGTTTTAGGAATGTTTTACAATTTTTGTGTATCTTTAATATATATTTTGGGATATTTACATAGATATACATTATATTTAATCTTTTACCGGATACAAACATTCAAAATATTATATATTTATTCAGGAGGTTTTTTTACAATGGCGTTAAAAAATCAGTATCTTATTGACTTACTTGAAACAGTAAAAAAGAGAAATGCAGGCGAGCCTGAATTTATCCAGGCAGTTATGGAAGTATTTACTTCACTTGAACCTGTTGTTGAAAAAAGACCTGACTTAGTAGAAGCAGGCGTATTTGAAAGAATCGTTGAGCCTGAAAGACAGATCATTTTCCGTGTACCTTGGGTAGATGACAATGGTAAAGTACAGGTAAACAGAGGTTTCCGTATCCAGTTCAACTCTGCTATCGGACCATACAAGGGAGGTCTTAGACTTCATCCTTCAGTTTACAGTGGTATCATTAAATTCTTAGGTTTTGAGCAGATCTTCAAAAACTCACTTACAACACTCCCTATGGGTGGTGGTAAAGGTGGTTCCGACTTCAATCCTAAGGGTAAGAGCGATGGAGAAGTTATGCGTTTCTGCCAAAGCTTCATGACAGAACTTTGCAAACATATCGGTCCTGACTGTGATGTTCCTGCTGGTGATATCGGAACAGGTGCAAGAGAAATCGGTTATATGTTTGGACAGTACAAGAGACTCCGCAATGAGTGGTCTGGTGTTCTTACAGGAAAAGGACTTACATACGGTGGTTCTTTAGCACGTACAGAAGCAACAGGATTTGGTCTTTGCTATTTCACAAATGAAATGCTCAAGGCTAATGGTAAGAGTTTCAAGGATCAGACAGTTGTTATCTCAGGTTCAGGTAATGTAGCTATCTATGCTACAAAGAAAGCTACAGAATTTGGTGCAAAAGTTGTTGCTTTATCTGATTCAAACGGATATGTTTATGATCCTGATGGAATCGAGCTTGAAATAGTTCAGCAGATTAAAGAAGTTGAAAGAGGACGTATCAAAGAGTATGTTGACAGAACATCCCACAAGAATGCTACATATACAGAAGGATGCAAGGGTATCTGGAGCATTAAGTGTGATATCGCACTTCCATGTGCTACTCAGAATGAGATTGATGGCGAAAGTGCAAAACTCTTAGCTGAAAACGGATGCTACGCAGTATCTGAGGGTGCTAATATGCCTTCTACTCCTGAAGCTATTGATGTTTATTTTGCAAACAATATGCTTTATGGACCAGCTAAAGCCGCAAATGCAGGTGGTGTTGCAACATCAGGTCTTGAGATGAGCCAGAACTCTGAGAGACTTTCATGGACATTTGAAGAAGTTGACAGCAAACTTCACAACATCATGAAAGAAATCTTCAAGTCTTGTGACGAAGCTGCTAAAGAATTTGGTATGCCTGGTAACTACATGGCAGGTGCTAATATTGCCGGATTCCTTAAAGTCGCTGAAGCAATGAAGGCTCAGGGATGCTGCTAATCATTTAGCTTTTCTCATATTAATATAAATAAACAAGCCCCTCATTATATATATTGAGGGGCTTGTTTTTGTATTACATGAGTAATTTGCCTATTTATATTTATTTTTTCTTCTCTTTACATTTCATTCTATACTCTTTTCTCTATTTATTTTTTACTTACATTTTGTTCTATTTTTATTTTTACTTGTCATTTTATTTTTTAACTTACCACTGATCTTTGATGTGATTAAGATAGTGCATCCTGTCTTTTTCATACTTATCTTTTGTTTCCTTATCTCTTGCCTGCTTTGATATGGCAAATTTTCTCCGCTGTGCTTCTTCATTTTTAAAAATATTCATAATCCCTTTACTGGTATCTTCGATACATTCTTTGCAATATCTCCCTATCGGAAAAAGTGCACCGCACCTCTCGCATCTTTCCGCCTCTTTTAATTCCCCAGGCATTTCAAGTCTGCCTTTCTCAAGAAGCATATCTATTACTTCAAGTTTTACTCCCGTCTCCACCGAAATCTCAACTGCTGGTGCCGATCCATTTTCATCAATATATTTTTTTATCAATCCAAAATCATCATAATAATCTATGTGACATCTTTGACATACATATCTTCCACTTCCTTTAAAATACAATCTTGCTCCACATCTTTCACATTTTGTCGGAATATTCTTTTCTATTTGTTCCAATATATCGTCTCTGTCGTATCCCATTTTTTACGCTCCCTTGTAAACTTTAATCGTCAAACTATCGTACGCTTACGCATCTAAATAGCTCTCATTTTTAAGCCTATCTAGTATATAATTGACCGTATCCCCGCAGAATTTAAGTATGCTGTTATAATCAAGAAATTTACTATTTTCTTCAATATGTTTTTCTTCAAAAAAATACTTTATTATCCATCTGCGGCTCTTGTCAAGCTCCTCTTTTGTTATCATATTTTTTATATAATAATCTCTAGTTTCTCTCAATATCTTTTCTGCCTCTGAAAGCTCCGGCATCTCTTTAACAAGCTTAAAATCAACAAGATCCGTATCCTTGTTAAAATACACAAAAGTTTCTCTATCACGCTCTGTCAGACCTATTTTACTTATATTTTGAAAATATTTTGGTCTTTCGTATAAAATAAACCTTTTGTCTGTCATCATGTGAGTTATATAACCAAGATAGAGTCCTGATGCCACTCTTTCATCCTCGCAATGCTCTCTCCAAAAGTCAGCCATTCTTTTTTCAAACAACTTTATTGTTCCGTTTTTTCCAAAATCACCATCGGGTATTCCATCCCTAAAATGTGTATGAAGCTTCATGTTCCTCTCATAATTTTTTCTTTCCATTATCCCATCAGGACATATGTTACCCGCAATAAACATATTTTTATCAAAATGAATATTGCTGCCGTCTGCCAATCTTATCTTATAACCATTTTTTTTGATATTTTCAGCAATCCTGACTGCGATAACAAGATGAATCATCGTTCCTGCCATTGTCATTCATCCTTCCTTCTTATTAATGCTATTGATTTCCATTTATTAACACATAGTCATATGGACATTCGCACTCCACTATTCTACTTGCTCATAACACTATTTGGTTATTTACTTAGCATCACTTATGTTATTATCTATCCTACTAAACACCGTGTCAATGTTTTATCTTCTCAACATACGCTCTATCAATGCTCCTCCATTCTCATTAAGCCACTTTTTATAATTTTTGTAATCAGGCATATACCTTTCAACTTCCTTCCAAAACTTTTTGGAATGGTTCATCTGCTTTAAATGACAAAGCTCATGCACGACTACATAATCCAGCACCTTGTCAGGCATGAGCATTAATAGACAATTAAAATTCAAATTTCCTTTACTGCTGCAGCTTCCCCATCTTGTTTTTTGGTTTCTTATCGTAATCCTTCCATAAGTTACTCCCATTATCTCTGCATAATATTTTACTTTGTCAGGAATTACCGACAATGCTTTTTGACATAATTTCTCTATATCTGCATTTGTAAGTGCCGGTTCTTTTTTCTGCTTTTTAATTTCTTCTGCCTTAAAATACATCTGTACAAGGTGCTTCTTTATCCAATTCTGTTTCTCCTCAACAAATTTCATGATTTCATTTTGAGGTATTTTCTCAGGGGCTCTCACAACAACTCTCATATCCGGTCTTATTTCTATTGCAAGCGTTTTTCTTTTACTTCTTATTACTTCTATATGTGTTTTATCATCCAAATCCATTTTTTATATTTGTTCTCCATCTCCAGCATATGCATATTATTGATAATTTTTTTGTAACAAAAAAAGCCCTGATAATATCAATATTTTCAAGACTTTCCATTTAAGCTGAAAATGGGACTCGAACCCACGACCCCTTCATTACGAGTGATAATGTAACTTTTCCATTCAGCCCTATTTTTCAAGCCTTTTCTATGTTGTCGCTTTCAAGTTACCATAATAATTACCATAACTATAAGGATACTTTCATTCCTTCGTGTTCCTCCAACCATTTCCTATACTTACTTTTATCAATCCTGTATGTACTACCAAATTTTATTGCAGGAAAACCTTTTAAAGCACACAATAAATATACCTTATCTTTTCCTAATTGTAAATGTTCCATTATGTCTTTTGGTGTTAAATATGATTCCATTTCTTCCATATTTTAATCTCCCCTTTACTTATACAATTCTACTGATCTGCGTTCTATCTCTGCAATTAACTCTACTACCATCCTCAATGCAAAAGGCTCGAATAGCTGATTGCTCTCATATTTTTTATGTAAAGCCATACATTCTTTACTTAAACCATGCCAAAATTCAATAGCCTGCTTGCTTTCATTTTTCTTTTCTGGTGGGTTCCAATACTTTCGTAGTATCTTCCACCATTCCTGAAAGAATTTTAATTCATCATCCATATAGCTTGCCCTCCTTACTTACCTAACTGCTCCTTTAACCGCTCTGCAACCCTTTTAATATCTAGTATTCGCATTCCAAATCGCTGGCACATTATATCTTGTTCGCAAGCATTAACAAAATCATCAATAGAATCTTTATATCCTCTGACAAACGCTTCTTGTACGGTTATATAATAAGTACACTCGTCACATTTCTTTTCCTTTTCAATTCGTAACTGTTTTAGTTCTTCCAACCACTCAGCAAGCTGTTCCTGCTCTCCTGCAATTCTCAAAAGATGTTTATTCTTTTCTTTTAGCGATGAATTGTTATATATTTCTCTTTTGGTATTAGCAACTCTCTTATATTCCTTTATTACCTCATCAATCGTTTTTCCCATTGTTATTCCTTTCCCAGCACAACTCAGGACTATCAAATGCATGGCAATTCATGTATAGTGTTTCTCCGCAACCGCGTAGTGTGTGAACACATATATCCAATCTTTTGTTGTCACCTCTGTAGATAGTTCCTGTTCCAACCGGCTCTCTATATTTTGCATTGCTTATATACTTCATATTCTCTCCTATTCTGCTTCTGATTGAAGCCATTCAAACCAATCGGTAAGCATTGGTAAATCGTTGCCGTTTAGTGCTAAATCGTGAACAGCAAAAAACTCTGCCAACTCTTCATCCGACAAATGCCTTATTCTGTCGGCATTGGTTGTTGTGAATTTAGATGAAGTAATCTCCATCGTCACATCCGTAATAAGTCCATCTCCATAACCATCTAGCTTTACAGATTCAATACTTCCAGCAAAAATGCCATTTAAAGATAAATTCATCATCCTTGGTTTTCCTGTAGCTCCATATCTATTTTCTTTTGTATCAAGAATTTTTATTAAATCATTAACTTTTATCATTTTCTCTACCTCAATTCTTTCAATTTTACATCTGAAACGGATTTTCCATATCATCAGTTACATTTATAAATCCCTCAAAACTTTGTTGCTGTGGTTCTTTGGGTTCCCATCCTACTTCATATTCAAAATCAGGCTTACTCCTGTCCCTCAATCTTCGTGACTTTTGACTATACCACAACTCAATGCCATCTTTCTTAGTCAGATTTCCGAACCATCTATTTTTGCTTATTGAAAGAAAATTGTGATTTTCTACATCTTCATCACGCTTAAATGTCATAACAACATCTGCAGCATTTGTTATATCTCCGGAACCGCTAACTGCATCATTTTCATCTTTTGTCATACTGTTTTTTCTTGGATGTGCAACCAAGATAACTACCACATCAAGCCTTTTTGCAAGCCTGCTGAGTTTCTTTACAAACTTACTTTGACATCTGTATTCATCCTTATCCATATCAACATCCAAAGCAGTCATAAGATTATCTACTATAACTAAATCAATGCCATATTGCATAATAGAGTTTTCTATGGTGGTAATAAGGTCTGTCAATTCATCATCGTCAACTACATTATTGTCATAGATATAAAACTTTCCACGATACCAATCGTCTATAAGGTCTTGATTACTATTTGTAATAAATCGTCTTATCTCACCATCCCTGTTCGGCTGCTCGACGATATAGTTCGGACCGGCAATCTGAAAATCAATCCATGACTTAAACTGCCAGTCAGGGAGTTCTCCTGAATATGCAAATATCTTCTTACCCTGTTGAAGTGCTGCAACACATATCTCATTTGCTACAGTAGACTTTCCCTGTCCTCTTTTACCAGTAAGAATTACAAGCTGACCGCCATACAAATATCCACCTAAAAAGGCATCTAACTGACGAAAACCTGTTCTGAATTTTGGAATTTCTTTCAAATCTCTGCGTTTTACATCTGCAAGCTCTTTTACCTGCTTTACCGGCAATTCAATGGCATTTTCGACAGCATTGCGAACCGCATCTCTGCCATGCTTAATAAGTATCTCATTGGCATCTTTACATTCCTGATAATCCTCATATCTCACATGCTTTACTTTGCCCGGAAATCGTTTTACAAGCTCGTCCAGCAATGTTATATAACCATGCTCATAATCACCGAATACGACCAATTCTTCAAACTGACACCACCAATTCCATACATAAGGAACCCAAGTAAAACCCAATGCTCCATTTGGAACGCTGACCGCATTTTCGATACCTGCTTCCGCAACAGATAATGAATCCATCTGTCCCTCACACATCACAATGCGTTTATTTTCCATGTTGCATTGTTTCATTCCAAAAAGAATAGGCTTGCAGTTCGATTCCGACCATTCTTTAGGTGATGGCTGCTCTTTGCCACATTTATCAATGTGTGTCTTTCCTTTGAAATACTCACAATCACGATATTTAACATATTGCAACTTGCCATTTTCATCAAAAAACGGAAATACAAGTACATTCTCTTGCCTGCTATGTGTGGTAAGTTCATACTTTCTCGCAGTTTCTTCCGATATTCCTCTGCCCTGCAAAAATTTGATTGATGGCTCTTTTGGAACTAAAGGTTCTTTCGGAGTCCGCAATCTGCGATACTGTGTTTTATGCATATAATATTCATCCACATCTCTTGACAAATGAAAATCAAAATCTCTTGCAAGAGTAATCATATTCCCGCTTATCGCACAGCTTGATCTTAAACATTTAAACTGACCGCTTTTAAGGTTGATAGAAAATGTTCCTTTATCTTTTCCGCTCCTACCGCCATGACAATACGGACAAGTTATAAACTGTAATTCTTCGCCTCTTTGTTTCACCTGAATATGCACATGCCTTGCAAAACTGTAAGCGTCCTCTTCTGTAAACTCATATAACTTTCCCATGCGGCTACTCCTTTGCATCCCAGTAATTCATTGCCGGTTCATCATCTCCATGCCCTATCTGCTCTGGTCCTGTATCAGCTTCTTTTTCCTTAACCTCATAATCCGTAAAAATATTTTTACGCAGCCATGTGTCCGGACAATTCAAATACTTTTGATTTTCACCAGCTTTATCCTTTGCATACGCTTTTGCTGAAGCAATCAACATATCTTCGGAAATACCCTGCATAATCAACATTGCATACTCTTGCTCTGCCATTGCCTTGTGCTCTTTTCTCGGATATGCTTTCCAAAATTCCTCAAACTTCTCTACAACCTTAACCTGTGGAATATCAACAACTGGTTCTGCCGTTTTTCCCTCTTTGCAGACAAGAGTATATACATTGTCGCAAACCTTTAATTTCTTGTATTCACTCTGATGCACAGTAGGCTTATACCTGTCTTTTCGTATGGTATTGCATATCCGCCAATGTGCCACCACTACCAAGCCATTCGACATTTTTAACAGATAGCCTTTGTCAAACAATATTTGGTAATCTTCCTGTGACGCTTCAACGACCTTGCGTATTCGATTTGCATTATTCACAAACCCATCATCATCCGCTTCCATGCAAATGTGCAAATAAAGTCCCTGTGCTGACAATGGAAGTTCTAAAAAATCATCACTTTCCACTACTTCTCTGGAAAACATTCTTTTTTCTGCCATGTCATCCCTCGCTTTCTAGCAACTCAAGGTTGTCAAATATATTGCCAATAACCTCAATTTCAAAACTTTTAATGCTCCATAAATTCCATTGAGCACCAATAGGGAAATAATTGGACTTAATGCAAATCCAAGAATAACGATAATAATTCTTTTGCCAAAATGCTTTATAAAGATTCCCTTTCTCATCTTTTACAATATCATTCTCCCAAATAAGATTGCCGTTCTTGTCTTTCAATCCTGTGCACTGACAGATTGTATCTTTCCTTACTTCTATAATATTTGATGTTGAAAACCAAAAGGCTAATATTTTGCTCACATGATTCGGAATAATCAAATAAGTATCATTTACTTCAACAAGTTCCCCTTTAACCCATCTATCAGAATTATCAAACTTAGCCTTAAACAAATATCTATCTACCATTGTTTCTCCCTTTCTCACGCAAACGCTAACTGTCCATTTTCATCTGCTCCTATCCCATTCCTTGTAATATTCGGCATTCTCTCTGCCACACACATCTCTGGAAGATTCGACCTTACCAATGCTGCAGGTATTGGCGGGCACACTGCATTTCCACATCTTCTTACCTGCTCACTTCTTGGATATTTATGTCCCTCAAAATCGTGGTCGATAATATAATCATCCGGGAACCCTTGACATCCATACAATTCTTTTGGTTCTAACATCCTCAATCCAATATCAACAATCTGATAATCAACTCCTGCTATCGTCACTAAACCAAAACGGTCACGAGATGTAATTGTATCTAACGGATTTTTAATATCCTGCCCTGTACCCTCTCCATAATATTTGATTAGGAACGCTCTGACCTCTCCAAAATGTCCATCTCCAGCTGTAATGGTAGGAAGTGGCTCCTTAATATCTCTACCATCACAATGATTATTCATTTGAATAAGGTTTGCCGTAACAAGACTGCTATGATCCCATGCTGTCACTGTCGGCAATGGATTTTTCACTGTATCCCCAGCTCCCTTATATCCACCATCATAATATTTGTGCAAAAACGATGTAACAAGACCATATCTATTTGAACTGTCGAGCGTCATAATAGGTTCTTCTATATCCTGTCCTCTTACTTCCTTAGCAGATGTTTCAGAATGATATTGAATAATTGTAGGACTTATAAGGCATTGTTGATTGCCAGTAGTTATTGTATGTATTGGATTTCTGCAATCACCACCAGGATGATTTGTTGTATTTGTTCCCATGTATGGGGTAAGTTTAGGTTCAACAATTCCAAAACCATGCTTTGACGTAATTACTTTTAATGGTTCATCCATACTGTTACAATAATCTCCTTTTGCTCCGCTATGATTTACCTGAACAATAAAAGGTTCCTGATTATCAATTACAAATTTTTTTAGTCCCCTTGCTATGCGTTCCATTGTCTTAGAGGCCAGCGGACGTACTGCACGAAGTCCGTATTTCTTCTTTATTTCCTCTGAAGTATCGAATATAGACGGACAGGGTAAAGAAAAATCAAGCTGTGTATATGCACCTACATATGGTTTTAACAATCCAGCTTTTACTTTTTCACTATTCCTCTGAGCATGTGTTGGCTCCGGCCATGTAATAGGTTTCCCGTCACATCTTGCAATCATAAAAAAGCGTTTTCTCATAGTCGGCGCTCCATAATCTGCCGCAACAAGTTCTCTTGTATCAATTTCATATCCGAGTGCTTCAAGTTGCTTTCTCCATTTTTTGTATGTCTGTCCCTTTCTTTTAGGGTCGGGCTGAAATATCTGCATATTGACCGGTACGACTTCTCCCGGCTCAGCAATCCTGTTTTTTTCATATTTTTCTGTTGTATTTACAATCACACGCCCAGTCTTTTTATCACGAATAGGAACACATGGCCCCCATGTCTGAAATTCTTCTACATTCTCTAGCATAATAACTCTAGGTCTTACAAGAGCTGCCCATTTCAAGACCACCCATGCAAGACCACGGATATTCTTTTCTACAGGTTTACCACCTTTTGCTTTTGAAAAATGTTTACAGTCAGGCGAAAACCATGCAAGTCCGACAGGATGTCCTTCGCAAGCTTTGACAGGGTCAACTTCCCATACATTTTCACAATAATGTTTTGTATGCGGATGATTTGCTTTATGCATCCGAATTGCTTCTATGTCATGATTGATTGCAATGTCAACACTTTTTCCCATGGCAATTTCAATACCGGTACTGGCACCACCACCGCCAGCGAAATTGTCAACTATCAATTCTCCGTTAATCATAATTGCCCCCTTGTAACATAATCCTTTAAAGTCATCTGTCCCTTTTGATAATTCATCCACACGACTTCAATTCTTTTTTTGCCATGTTCTGCACAGCTATTAAATGTTGCTTTATGCCATTTCTTAAGATATTCGTTATATAAGTCTGATTCATATCCTGAAATCATAATTTTTGCTTTACTGTTTACTATTGCTTTTAACAATTCCTCATGTTCTGTATCTGACATTTCATGCTTATATTGCTTCCCTGCCCTAGTATTCAATAAATATGGCGGGTCTAAGTACATAAATACATTTTCATAATCAAATCTCTTAATAACTTCCAATGCTGGACGATTTTCAATCTGTACCCTACGAAGTCTCTCCGCTATGTCAATAATCCACTCTGGTAATCGATACCAATTCCATAACGCATAGGCTCTTTCCCTGCCCTGCACATCATTTTTCCAGCCAACCTTACTGTCATTGGTGCGAAATCCGTGTCCCTGCCAACACTGAATTAGAAATCTCAATGCCTTATGATATGGTTCATCGGGCATCATTACTTCCCATATATCTAACTTATATGTATCTTCATATTTTTCACGGCTAAAAGGTGTAGTAATTACCATTGTAGCTAATCGAGCTGCATCCTCTTGTATACACCTAAAAAGATTCACAACATCATGTGCTAAATCATTGATTGTCTCAATATCAGATACTGGCTTATTGAATAAAACTGCTCCACTTCCGAAAAACGGTTCTACATAGCTGTGATGTTCCGGTATCATTTCCACCAACTGTGACGCTATATTCCATTTACTTCCTGGATATTTTAATACTGCTCTCATGTCTTTTAAAGGAACCGATGCATCTTCACTCTGGCCAGAGTTCCGACTCCTTTCTATTTATAATATCTTTACATTTTTTTATTTTTATGGTATAAAATAATAGTACTTTATGTACATCTCATATGAGCGTATGGCGGAATTGGTAGACGCGATAGTTTGCCAAACTATTATCTTAATGATGTGCGGGTTCGAGTCCCGCTACGAATGTACTGCACCTAACAAATTAGGTGCTTTTTATATGCTTTACAACCCTTAACTACAACTACTCAAATCCTTTTTTGCCAGTGCTTACTCACCTACACATTCAACCCGGTTTACCGGGTACTCGTTATTCCTTTCTTTTTGCCTGTTCTTTAGCTTCAAGCTGCAACATATGTATAAATTCTTTGATAATCTGTACGCCCAAACCATCCTGTTTATCAGGATGCTCTTTTACAAAAATATCAATCCGATTTTTTTAACTTTTTAATCATTTTCTTTTCATCTATCATATTGGCCTCGCCTGTTACTCATTTTCCATGACTTCTTTCACAACACTTACAATCTGCTCTGCCTTAACAGCTCCAATACCTTTAATTGAAAGTAACTTTTCTGTGAGCAAATCAAAATCCATCTGCTTTTTACTGGATTCTGTCTTTGCTATCGCCTGTGCCGCCCCGTCCTTAAGTCCGCTTTCATACAATGAGCGTGCAAACTGTTCCATCTGATTATGATCATATCGTTTAATATCCTTATATTTTGTCCTATTGATTAACTGCTGTTTTGCCATAATGTCCCTCCAATCAATCACAACATAACATCTTTTCTACCCGCCTTTTTACTCTGGAAACATTCGCCTGGGTCACACCCATTATTTCAGCGATTTCCCGTTGCTTAAGACCAATTTCAAAGAATTTCAACACTTTTCCATCTGTTTTTCCTAATTCCTGTACAACTTCTGCATACATTATCCTGCTTATAGCTTCACTCTCAACAGATTCTGCTGACTTTATCTGTTCCAAAAGAGTAATTTCCTCTCCATCATCGTGCTTTAATCGTAATGGTGCATCATAACTTATAAGATTACTATCTAATATTCGTTTCTGCCTTTTCTTCGCTGCAAAATCTTTCATTATCTCATTCTTTATGCACTTGTAAGCAAATGTGGAAAATGTATATTTCCTTGAATCATATCCTATAGCAGCATTACACAAGCCAATAGCTGCTATATCATAATTATCTTCTACAGATAACCCCATGTTGTTAATAACAAGATATATAAGCGAGTGATTATCTTCTACTAGCTTTCTTTGTTCATCCGTCATCTTTGATTCCTTTCAATAATTCAACAACTGTAGCCCCCGCTTCATCAGGATGGCAGAACATAAAGCGTACTCCATATTCCTTTTCCATAGTAACCATTGCTTTTGCGAGTGTTTCACCTTTTGTTGGTGGTCTTTTTGGCAATGCTATATGCTGCCATTTTCCAAGATTGTGCATAAATTTAATCTTATTGTAACGATATAATCTAGGATTTTCCCATTTTGATAAATCATCAATGCAGGTTACTCCATCTTCATTCTCCACAAGAATATATAACTGCACTCCGTTGTTCTGTGCTAATACACATTCGTCACGAAATCTGTCATGTGATTTACCACAAATATTATTGACTATCTCACCTATATTCTCTTTTGTGTCTACTGCTACAGAGTATGTACCAAGAAAATCCATCTTCTTTGGTCTAACATTTCGTTTTTCCTTGCGTTCCAACACATTCATAGCTTTATCATTTGCAATGATATAATCTCCGACAGGAAGCGGTACACGCATAACATCAATACCATTTTCATAAAACCATTGATTTTTAGCCGTGTGTTTTTCCTCTTTCTGTCCCATATCCTCCAAGATAATCATCAAATACTCCTTATCACAGGGCAGCCATCGGACTGCCCCTTTTATAAAATAATGCAAATCTTATGCAATCACAGTAAACTGCTCTAAGTCACTCAGCTCATGCTCCAAATACTCTTTGATATTTGCCATCGCATTAAGTCTCCATGCACCTCCATCAGCTTCAAATAAAGCACACTGTACGCCCTCATTTTTATACTCTTTCATACGGAAAACAAACTGACTTTCAGGCTGCTCCACCTCTGTAAAGGTTCGATATGGCTTTAAAGTAACCGGACTTGGAATTATTGCATCACTCTTAGATGCAAGTCCTGTCTTAACTGTAGCTTTCTGCGATACTCCATCATCTCCGTAGTCAGCAATCGTTCCACCCTCTACTGTTCCTGCAAACTTCAAAAGCAGCTCTGAGTCATTATTTGGAATAAACTTTGACTGCACACCAACGATAAAGTTTTCATGGTCAACAAATCTGTTGAACGGAAACTGTGGAAGCTCCGCATTAACCTCTACCATATATTCGCGAACCCTGTCCAAATCCAAATTAGAATAAAGTTTTACCTTGGTAGGACTTACTACATGGACAATCATTTTTTCTTCCATAGTATCAGACTTTGATTTGATGTAATCAACCAAACTACAAAGAGTTGTCAGTTCAATTACTGTTGCCTTTGGATTATGACAGATACGATGTAATGGCTTGTCCGAATATTTTTCCCCATCTACCTCCTTTATTTTTGGCTCACTTAACCCAACGATATACTGTAATGCTTCTTTAATCATATTTACCTACCTTTCTTTACGCCTGTTTTGCGGCTCTTAAATCTATCACACTATCTTTCACAACTTCTCCGGTTTCTGTATCAACAATATTTCCATCTACCTCAACCGTCTTATCTTCTGTGTTCTGCTCTACATCTTTAAATGACATCTGCCCCCTAATGCCCGGACCATATTCCTGTGCAAAAATCTCACCAGTAGATACATCTTTCTCCGTACAAAACTTTGTACTGACCGGCTTAACTGCTGCCAACTTTGTGTCTACCGAAATATCACAGGTACAATCTGTCCTATCTTCATTCTGTATAAATGTAAGCGTAAGATTTATCTTTCTTTTATTCTTCCACGGAGTGTTTGGATCCTGCATATTCTTCATGACCTGCTCAAAAGCCTGATTGACTTTTTCCTGCAATGCTCCGCCCGCTACATCATGTAAACTTATTTCCATATGTAATCCTTTCTGTTGCTTTATTTATAGTTACTATTTCAAAGCACTTTGATATAATTTAATAGTTTTGTGACTTTACGGTCATGCATTAAATGGTAATTCTTCATCAATACTATCTGGAATATTCATAAACCCATTACTATCTGCTGAAACAGGTTCTGGTCTTGTTGGTGCAGATGAGCTCTGATTTCCATTCTGTCCACTTGCTGCCTCACTCTCTGCAAACTCATGGGACTCAACAACCACATCTGTTGTATAAACCTTATTCCCATCCTTGTTGGTATAGCTGCCGGTCTGAATACGACCTTCAACTACAATTTTTATTCCCTGATGCAGATACTTTTCAGCAAACTCTCCATTTTTACCCATTGCAACACAACGGATAAAATCTGCGGTCTGCTCATCACCCTGACGCTTAAATCTGCGGTCAACAGCCAATGTATAGTTAGCAATACAAGTGTTATTCTCATTGTTGGCATATCTGATTTCAGGGTCTCTTGTCAGCCTGCCCATTAAAATTACTTTATTCATAGCTACTCCTCCACTGGGTCAATCTTAAATGGATTAGAACCATAATTTACATCCTCTACCTCATAATCATCTACTACCAAATCAAGATAATCTGTATATCCCTCATTTTGTAATTTATTCAAAGCATCTTCTACTGAATTTGCTTCAATAACGCCCTCTCTGTGACCATATCTTAAATGCCCCATTAAATAATCAGCGTCCTGTCTTACCTTAAATTTTGCCATAATGCACACATCCTTTCCTTTTCTAAAACGGCTCCTTATTCAGTTCAATTTCCATTCCCCTGTCAGCAACATAAACATTTGCCCTCGGAATGAGTTCTTTTGTCTTTTGTGAAAAATACTCCGAGTTGGAGTTAGAATCGCTAAGGTGCAAAAGCACCACATTCATCAACGATGGATTATCATTTGTGTTCAGAAAATCAAGTGTTGTCCCTAATTCCATATGACCTCTGCATACATGGTCAAAATTTGGATTATCTTGATTTATAATGTCTTTTGAATAATTTGCTTCAATCATTATCTGATTGACATCTTTAAATCTGTATTTGCAATACTCCAAATCTGTGAGGAATAGGAGTTTTCCCATTTTCTCATGACAGATTTGATATGCAAAACATGGTGTATTATCGTGCGGTACATAAAATGGAATGATTTTGAAATTTCCAAGCGTAAAAGGTCTTTTTTCTGGAACACCATATAATAAATCTCCATATATAACCTCTACCGCTTCTACTGTTTCATCATTTGTGTATATTGGAATACCGCATTTCAGAACATCTTCTAAATGCCCTATATGGTCATTATGGCAGTGCGTTGCAACGCACCCCGCAATTTTCCGCATATTAAAGTTCATTGCCCTTTTGACCTCTTTAATCGGTATCCCACATTCAATCATCAGACACTCTGTTTCATTCTCCAGGAGATAACAGTTGCCTGCTGACGAACTGCCTAAGCATTTTAAATGCATTCTACAACCCCTATAATTATTTGACTTTATTTGTTGTCGATGTTACACTTTACTTATCTTAAATTTAGGCATGGGGCTGAGGTAGGATGGTTCGATTCCATACATACAGAACAATTTGCTTCCTTATGTTTGTTCCTACTTTCAATGGTAATTATTGTTTTGATTCCAGTCTATCTGGAGAAAGGTAGGTTAATTATGAATGATATCATCAATTCTATAATTAGTATTTTTACTTCCTATTGCATAAGTTCTGTAGCTGGTGCTCAGCCTTTAGCCTAAATTTAAGGTTTTATTTTGCAAAATCAGGAATGTCTCCCTCAGCATCTTCCGTCTGTTCCATATTACTCTCTGCCGGAACATCTTCCGCGAAATCCTCTGTATTGGCATTTGCCTTGATTTCTTCCTCAACACTCTGTTGCATTTCTTCAATCGGATATTCCTTGAAATCTCCGTCAACAACCTCTTCTTTAGTATAGAAACCAAGTGTCATTTCAGGACAATTCATACGGGCAAAGAATGAAGCTGCTCTATATCTAAGCATAATCTGCGGCATTGTTTTCCATTTGCTCATGCTTTTTGTAGTCCACCCCTCTGCTTTCGCCATCTCCATATCAATTACGGGACCAGTTACCTTTCTTCCATCTTTCATAGTCCAGCACTGACAAGAATATGGCTTTCCGGCTTTATCATTCTTTTCATCATACTGTAATTCCATGTCGTACTTACCGCTTCCATTCACAGATGCAATAAGGAACTGTGCCGACCAACTTGGTCTGCCCTGAATAACATATAAGTTCTGCATAACCATCAACGGACTTGTCTGCAATCTGTTGGCAATTTCAATCGCTACCATTGCATTTGCCTGATTTCCCTGATAATCCTTTGGAACTATTGTACTCTGCGATAAAGCCTGTGCCATCTGACCAGCCATAAGCCAGTTGTCAGAGCTTCCAAAAATCCCCTTGCTAAAATCTGTATCATGCTTTACAGCAACCTTTGTTTCTTTGTTTTCCATAACTTCCGCTGCCATTATTCTCCAACCACCTTTCCGAAAATCTCTATAAACTCCTTAAACGCATCTTCTACACTTTTCTCCGTCTGTTCTTTCTGTTTGTTTGAAGCCTTAATATCTGAATTTTCTCTTTTGGTACTGTTACTCTTTTCAAGAACAAATAATGTATGCAACAATTCACACGAAATATCATCAAAGGAATATGCCTTAATTGCTGTATTTACTAATGCAACCAACGATCTAATAAATACCGTAGGCTTTACTTCATTCTTTGAATTAGCAATACACGCCACCTTGCATCCATCTTCTGTAGTGATAACCGTATTAACTATTTCTCCTGTTAATACCTGCGTTTCATGTCCTGTTGCCTCAATAGTTACCTTTACCATACTTTTTAATCCTCACTTTCTACTTTCAATTCTTTGTCATCTGATACCGATAATAAAATCATCTGTGCATCCATCTTTGGAATATTAAAGTCATTCACCGCTTCTGCGTTATCAATGAAAATCGGGGCCGTCACATCATATAACTTTGATAATGTATTGATAATATCCAAACCTGCAACAATCCTGTGACCATTATTCAAGTCTTTGTTTATACCTATACCATCAATAGTGCACTCACAACACTCTACGATTGCTCCATTAACCTGTTTGTCAAACAACTTCCAATTTACAATGCCGAACTTCTCATTGACTATCTTTGAAACCACAGTCATTTTTGCTTTTGTGAACTCTTCCAAGAGATAAAGCATTTTTTCCTGTTCGCTTACCTTGTCAGCAATATTTCTCATTTCCTGCTGCAGTTCTTCGATACGCTCTTCTTTTGCGGAATTGTCTGCTGATGCAATCTGTTTTTCCACAATAAGCAATTCTTCTTTAAGACCATTCTTTTTAACACGCAACTGCTGACGCATCTCAGCACCGCTGTTTGCCGTTTTAAGAACTTTTTCTTTTTCCTCAATCTGTGAGGCAATTTTCTTATATTCCTCTGCATCTGAAATATCAATTTTATCCGGAAGTGATGCTAATACATCCTCAATCTTCTTTTTCTCAACCTCTACACTCTGCAAATTATCCTGCTCCGTTGCTAACTTTGCTTTTGCATCCTTTAACCTGCCCTGCATCTGTTCAATAAGTGTTTTATAACGATTTCCATCTGCAACTATTCGCTCTAAAGTATCATTATGGTCTTTCTCCCACTTTGCCTTAATATCAATCTTCTTTTCTTCAAAATCAGCCTTGATCTGCTCAATTTTGTCATTTGGGTAAGACTGTCCACACATAGGGCAAGTAAGACTACTTTCGTCAAATTGCAAAGTATCAACATATGTCTTTGCGTTTTCTTCCTGCCAATCATTGAGAAGCGCACCGCGTTTCTTTTCATATGCTGAAATAGTTCCCTTTGCATCAATAATATTCTGTTGATATATCTCAATCTTTCTTTTAAAAGATGATATATCTGCATCAAAATCAGCTATCTGCTCCTCATATTTTCGTTTGGCAGCATTATTTTCTTCATTTGCCTTGCGTTCCATGTCTGACAACTTGAATTTCATATCCATAAGGTCATCTGTCTCTTTCTGGTATTTCTCATACTGTACGGTCATGTCTTCTTCCGACTTTTCAACCTCTGCTATCTGCTCTTTCAGAACATTACGCTGCAATTCAAGTTCTGCCACATCAATATCCGTCATTGACTTTCTAACTTCGTCAATTCGTGCCGGTATTTCTGTCTGCTGCTTCTTATATTCCGACAAAGCCTTTTTAGCCTTGGTCTGCAAATCTTCAGGACTATGTAACGATAATGCAAGGGCAAGTTCCTGTAATACATTTGGATTAGTTGCGATTATATCTTCATTTCCAATGCCAGGAGCAAGTTTCATAAGCTCTTTTCGCTGTTCCTGCCACTTCCTATTAACAAATTCCATTGGATTTGTAATCAGCTTAAATAGTTCTTCACCTACAATACCTGAAATAAACTCTTTATAATCCTTTTCTTTCTTCGGAATACCATCCACCTCAAAAAAATTAACATTTCCCTGTAAAGTTTCTGTCAGAGTCCCTCTCTTTTTCACCCAGTTCTGTTTCTGAAGCTTCTGTAAAGTAATAACTCGTCCATCCACTTCCAAAGTCACAATAACCTTGATTTCAACATGGTCAATCTGCTTGCCATTAAAATCTAATGGTCTTATTTGAAACTTTGTATCACCATGACTATTCTTATCAAACAGGCACCACATAAAGGCATCTACAATACTTGTCTTTCCAATTGCATTCTGACCTAAAACCTTTGTGACATTGCCAAACTCAATGTCAGCTACATTAAATTTCTTAAAATTTTCAATATGCATCTTCTTAATCTTAATAATCATTCTTCGCCCTCCACTACTTCAATTTTTGATACTGATACTTCATATGTTGTTCTTACATCTTTTGTTCCGTCAGCAAGTTTCTTTTCATATTCTCTGCTCTGTATTCTTCCGGACACTTTCAAACAAGTTCCAGTTTCTAAATTACTCACATATCTTGCATTTCTTCCCCAGCAGATACATGGAATATAATCTGATTTACCATATGGTCTGTTTACTGCCAAAAGTAGATCTGTAATTTCTCTCCCTAACGGTGTTTTCCTGTATTTGGGCTCTTTACATATGTATCCCTTTAAAGAAACAGTGTTCAGCTCATATTCTTCACAATCATCCTCTGATATACTGACATCTCTTGCAAACACATACAAAACCAATTTGCTTTTATCTCCATCATGCCTGTTATACGAACGAAACTGACCGTTAGCGAGAATATAACAATCTCTATAATCTTTCCCTACATCTATAAACCTTTCCGATACCATAAACGGAATCAGATCATATGTCCCACTGTTTCGATACACAAGAACATCTGTCATGTAAAATTTCTCTCCACATACTTCATTTTCAAATGTAAAACCTACCACAATCTTCCCCGCTATCGTCACATTATTATTTTTCAAATCCATTTGCTTTCTCTCTCTTTCCGTGCTACAATGCACTTGTATGTGATGGACTTCTATTGTCCTATGTTTTTGGCTTGTAGATACTGCGAATATCTATGAGCCTATTTTTTATCCTCCTGAGTATCAATCTGTAAGATTGCCTTGATAATACCGATTGTTCCATAATCGCTGGTATCTTTCGACGCCGCATATCTTATCTGGTCAAGCATTGCCTCCTTTGCAATTAAATCTGTATAATCCGGTAAAGGAATAGTGATTTCCTTTCTTGTAATGTCAAATGACCCTTTGTTACTTGATACATTTCTTGCCTCTATCATGGCTTACTCCTCTCTTTTCTTTACTTCTTCTACTTTTCCTGCTCTTAATGTGATTTCATAGCCCTGCTTTGCTAACTCCAAAGCCTTTGCTATTGTCATATTTGTGTTTGTCATTGTATAAATCTCCTTTCCATAAAAACACTCTGTTATGCGGTCAAAAACTTGTTGATAAAATACTGCTGCCCCTTACCAGTCACTTTTGTAGTCCGATTGATACGGACAGAACCATCCGGATTATTTATTGTACTTTCCTTAATATCAAATAATCCCATATCCATTGATTTCTGTGTAGGCATATTCCAATCTGAGCCTTTTCGCTTAATCAGATAACCTTTCTCACGAAGCCACTCAAACAATCTCTTCTGACCAATATCAACACCATTCTGTTTCAACAACTTTGCCATGTCTCCGACAAGAATTGATGTATGACTTACCGATACCGCATCGGCAAATATTTCTTTTGGCTTCATACGTTTGTTATCTTCAAGCAGTCCAGCATTTGACTTCTTCAATTTCTCAATTTCCTCGTCTGCAAATTTCAACGCTCTAGCCATTACTTGTTCTGGTGTATTCCATGCCTTTTCAAGATCAATCAAATATTGCCGTACAGCTTTCCCCTCTGGTGTACGCTGAATCATACATATCTGTTTTGCCATATCTATTGAAATGTCATAATCTTTTGACGGTCTACCACCATTTTCGGTTTTACTCATTTTTGAGTAAAAGTCCAAACCATCTGAAAATCCGTATTCAACCATTCTTGGAAACCAATCATTAAACCTTGTATTGATTTTTAATCTTTCGTGTAACTCTCTTGCTGATACTGTCTGTGTATCATTGTTCACCTTTAAAATTTCATTCACTGTTGCTCTCCTTTCTTTTTATTACCTGAATTTTTATTGATAAAATGTTCATATTTTAATACCCCAATGGGCAGGAAAGGAGAATTAACCTGAATATAAAACTTCCTTGCCCTGTTCTCTAATAAAATCATGCTGAACTAAAACTGCATAAGTAGCGGAGTACTTAATAGAAACATTTAGTGCTATTAAGTGTGACGAAAGTCTGCAAAGTACATAGGGTTAAAAAATTTAGCATTAAACTGTTAGGAATAGCACTCCTAGCAGTTTTTTTGTTTCTTATACAGAATGAGGTCTAAACTGTTCTAACGGAACACCAATTGCATCGCAAATTTTCATATACTCATTTGCTTCGATTTTCCTATTATCATTAAGCATCATACTTAATGTTGGTTCTGATATTCCCGTTCTCTTAGCAACAAATGTCTGTTTTATTCCATTTGCTTCTAAATATCTTTTAATGTCGCTACCTTTCATTTCTGTTTTCCTCCTTTCTAAATCAGTTTTTCTGATTTCTTAATCTTTCTTCATTTCCAAATAAAACTATTGACTTTTTAATACTTATGTCCTTACTATTAAAGTGTAACTTTTTGTTTTCTCATAGATTGGAGGTATAACATGGCTGATAAGTTAGTCTACAAACAAGGTGACACTGTCCCTGCTGGAATATACATATGCATACAATGCTCACAAACTCAAAATACCAACCCCGGTTTTGTCACATATGACTGCACTAGCAAGTTACCAGCTTGCCCTATATGTGGTCATACAAAATGGATAAAACCATAATTTTCCACTAACGATAGCAACAAGTTACAAAAGCTGAATACCCTGCCTATTTGGTGGGGTTTTCTGCTTTTTCAAACCAATCGTTAGGCTCAATTCCAAGTGCATTAGCAATCCTCGGAATATGCTCTATACGAAGCAGCTTTCTTCCATTCAGCATATTGCTAAACTCTGCTTCACTAAATCCAGCTCTTTCAGCAACAACACACTGCTTCATACCTTTGTCATGGATTACTTGCCTAACAGCAGATACCACATCTTCATATCTCATTACATCCTCCATTTCTCTGGCTTATTCCATCAAACAAACTTGTCTGCTTATACTCTGGCACTTTCACAAAATCATCTGGAAGTCTGATACCAAACTGTTCTGACACCATTTTAAATGCTTCGCAAACTTTATATGGCTCTGAACCCTGCTTATCCATTCTCTTGTCCATTTCCTTTGTATAAGATGCAACCTCACCAAGTGATGTAGATTTTGTGTCATAATTCTTTTCAATAGCTTCTGTCATATGTTCCAGCTCATAAAATCTTTTTACATACTTTGCAGTAAACAAAACACCTTTTTCACCATTGAACTTATTCGCAAGAAAATCACAACCAAGCTTGGTAATTTTGTAACAAGGACGCTTTTCTCCCTTTGCATCAGTGTAGCTTGATTTTATAAAATAATCAGCCGCAACCAAATGGTTGTCGTTAAGAACCTCAATATATCCTTTAGCATGACTGCCATCTTTCTTAATTCTCCCATCCAGTTTTCTTAATATTTCCCAGTGTTCAACTTCCATCATTTCAGCAACTTCCAATGTCGTTATAGTTGTGCTTCTTAAATCGTGCATTATTACGCTCCTTCCTTAATCCTATTTTTTAGGATTTAATTTGCATAAAAATAAAATCCATAGGTATTCCAGATAATTCACTTATTTTTCTTAATGTAGATAAGTTTGGTTCGCTTGTTCCATTTTCCCAATTAGATATTGTGGATGGTGCAACTCCAAGTTTTTCTGCCCATTCTTTCTGTTTCATATGAGCATTCACTCTACACGCTTCTAAGGATATTCTAACATCTCCATATCCCATATTTCTTTATCCCCTTTCTTTTCAAAGTACTTATTTGCTAAGCCTGAAATTATAATAATCCTATTTTTTAGGATTGTCAACACCCAAATTCATTTTTTTCGGATTTTTATTGAACTTTTTGAAATTATATCGTATAATTTGAATACAAAAAGGAGGTGCATCATATGAAGAACTATACGCCTGAGGAACAGAAAAACATATTTGCCAAAAACCTAAACAATCTCATATATCTCACTGGCAAACAGCAAAAAGAAGTTGCGAAAGATTTGGGAATGAGTCCAACAACATTTAACACATGGTGTATGGGAAAAGTGATTCCCAATCCTACAAAATTAAACAAACTATGCATATATTTTAACTGTAAACTTACAGACCTTGTAGATGACAAGTCTCAAAACAATGAAAAAATAGACTATATTTATGATTTACTAACAGAAAACCATTGGGAATGCAATGAATATTGTCATTGCGAAGAAAATATAAATTGCCCATTATCAGAAGATGATATGATAGATAAATGGGTAAACGCTAAATTTTTTACAGCTTGTGAAAACTGTAACTATCAAAAATCATATTTTTTAATAACAAATTCTTCTAACGAAACCTACAAATTAGAAGAAAACGACATATTTGAATTATATGACAAAATAACAAGCTATATAAAATTTATCATTCAAGAGAAAATATCCACATTGGACATTTTGAAAGAAAATGAATTCGACGAACAAGGAATACTTACCGATTACATGCTAACAAATGCTGCCCACGAAAAGAAAAATATTTCCGATGAGGCAAAGCAAACTGAAGAACAGCAAATACAAGAACAAATGCAAAAAGAAATTGCGAAACGCAATGCTATGATATCTGATACAGAATCTTAGTTTGCAATAGGAGTGATTGATTGAACTACGACGAATTAACATTAGAATGTGAAAAAGAGAACATATTAGTAGCAGAAATGCCGATGGAATGTTATGACGGCAGAATCATCGGAAATTTTGTACTTATAAACACAAATATGAACCAAACTCAAAAAGCCTGTGTCCTTGCTGAAGAACTTGGACATTACCATACCACTGTCGGAGATATTCTTGACCAAACAGATATTTCCAACAGAAAACAAGAGCGAACCGCAAGGCTTTGGGCATACGATAAACAAATTGGGCTTTCAGGATTGGTGAAATGTTTTGAGGAACGATGCAGAAATGAGTATGAAATGGCAGAATGTCTCGGAGTGACAGAAGAATTTTTCCATGATGCCCTTGAATGTTACCGGCAGAAATATGGTATATCCGTATCTTATGATTGTTATGAAATTTACTTTGAACCAACTTTGCTTATACACAAAAAGTCCAAAGAAGAAACACAAAGATAGAGGGCGAACATCCCCTCTATTTTTTATTTGAAAAAATGTCGAATATTGAAATTATAATCTGTATATGATACTATACTTTATGAGCGATTGTGTTCAGGGTGCGGTTAGTCTCCCTTTCCGAAGGGAGGTGATGCAATGAGTACATACGAAGTTTTAACATTATTGTTTCTTGGTGGTACATTTTTAATTGCATTGCTGTCCTATATAGACAGGGACAAAAAGCATAAATAAAAATCAACCTATCCTTGTACTTTAGCCGGTCTCGGATAGGTTGATTCATCAACAATTATCTAGGGAGAGCTAAACCACACCTTGTGGGCAGTCACTCTTTCTTTATGTATATAATAATCCGTTTCCGATAATCTGTCAATAGTCTTGGTTACAAACTGGTTGTCACTTGGTTACTTTTTGGTCGCATAAGTAGTATAGATTAATTAGTATAGTATAGATTAAGATAAGATTAGAAAAGAATAGTATAGAATAGAGTAGGGCATACTGGAAAAGTACACTCTACTCTGTTTTTATTAAAGAACTGTCTTTTAGTGGACTTTATTATAATTGAGAATTGCCTGTACGATAGCTTTTGCAACTTTGTCCCTGTTAGCTTTGTAGAGTTTTGCATCGTCAGGGTCAGATACAAAACATACTTCAATCAGCAATGCCGGCTTTGATGTCTTATTTAAAACCCATAATCCCGATGTTGTTTTCACACCTCTGTTTCTAAAA
>ERZ791810.646-NODE-646-length-32376-cov-4.531357_pt1 | contig 32376 bp, 38 predicted proteins | sample MGYA00510304_ERZ791810 | MGnify/ENA primary metagenome ERZ791810 (study PRJEB30046, sample SAMN00791967) | human gut metagenome | study: EMG produced TPA metagenomics assembly of the A metagenome-wide association study of gut microbiota in type 2... | reverse complement strand
TCTGTACTTTTTCTTAAAAGTCAAGGCCGCGTTCCACGGACTTCCGAGATGAACCTATTAATTCTGGTTGGAGTCCCGATTTGTCTAGCTCTTCAAAGGTGCCGGCATGAACAAACTCATTTCCGGCAAGTCTGCACGCGTTGAGGATGCTTCGTAATGGAGAGCCTTCAGGCGCTGCGGCCTTGATCTTATCAGCAAGGTTCTTCTGTTCGTATCCAAGCTCTGTGAGTAGCTGCTCTACGCACAAGCGAAGCATCATGCAGGCACCTCTTGGTGATTTGCCAAGAATGCTCTGCGCTTCACGAAAGGTCTTCTTTGCTTGCTCAGGCATGTCGTCATGGGGTTCCGCTCCGCAGGCCTCTGGGTAGACCATGGCTTTATTAATCCAAACGGAAAGCTTTTCGCAGTCTCTGCATTGAGCGACTGCGATTTCAGAGGTTGGAAAGGTCTCAGATGTGATCGATCCGATCAAAACGGGTCGGTACCTTTTGACGACAGACCAGTGCATCTCAGCGCTTATGCCGCAGTGTGGGCATGTGAATGACGATTCTTGAAAAACGGGTTGCTTATAAACACGCATTGCTTGGGGTGATGTATGTCAGTTAAAGAAAGAACGAAGTCGCTGGCTAAAGCCTTTGAAGAGATTGATAGAGCAAAGACTCTTTTGAAAGAGATTGAGTCAAGCGTAGAGTTTGCCGCCGCTGGTGGAGCTATTGATCTTGGCGGACTCGTCGACAAGACTTTCGCTTTGAAAGATGCTCGTGAGTCCATTTTAGTAGCGGTAGTTGAGGCTGTATGCCAGCCGTCGGTGGGGGCGGGTCAAAAGTGACCGCCTTGTTGGCTCTAGACCGCGCCCCCAGCTCAATTTTTACGCGTGCATTTCGTGGAGTTTTTGATGCCTCGCCCTTCAAAGTCTGATGCTGAGAAAGCCGCGACAGGCACGCTTCAGCCGTGTCGACGCGCTCGGCAAATCGCAGTCACAGACGCGACTTTGACTACTACGCCGCCTGTCGGCCTGACGAAAGATGCGCGTGATGCGTGGCAACTCGCAATCACTTGCGCCCCAAGAGGTGTGCTGACTGCGCTTGACGCGACGGTGCTTGAGCGCTGGGCGAGAAACTACGCGACGTATCGCAAGATCGCGAAACAGCTGGATCACGAAGACATGGTTCTGACGAATGAGACGGGTGTGCAGCTGAATCCGCTCTTCAATGCACTCGTGAAAATTCAGCAGGTGCTCGCAGCCTGTGAAAAAGAGCTCGGATTCACGCCTGTCTCGCGCGCGCGTGTGAAGGTTGATACAAAGGAAGAGGAGCAGGACGAATACGATGGCTTCTAGAGACTATTGCGGGATCGCCAGGCAGTACGCCGCCGACGTTCTTGGCGGGAAGATTCCTGCCTGCAAGTGGGTAAAGCTGGCCGCTGATCGGCAGCTGGCTGACTTGAAGACCTATGCAGGCAGCAGATCCCCATATGTCTTCGACGAAAACGAGGCCAATCGAGTCTGTAAGTTCATCGAGCTTCTCACCCACACGAAGGGCGAGCTTGCCGGCACTCGCATCCATCTTGAGCCTTGGCAGGTTTTCATTCTGACGACGGTGTTCGGCTGGTTGCGTCGAGCTGACGGCGGCCGCCGGTATCGACGAGCCTATGTTGAAGTGAGTCGCGGAAACGGCAAGTCTACTTTGTGCTCTGGGATTGGCCTCTATTGCCTATTGGCTGATCGAGAGGGCGGTGCCGAGGTCTACAGCTTCGCCACCACGCGAGACCAAGCGAAGATCGTCTTCGGTGACGCGAAGGTGATGGCTGAGCGGAATGCGCCGCTACGGAACAAGTTCGGGCTTCAGGTGCTGGCGAACGCGCTCTACGTGCCGACCAGCAATTCGACCTTTCAGGCGAAGTCCGCAGAAGGCTCGACCCTTGACGGCTTGAATACTCACTTGGCCATCATCGATGAGCTGCACGCCCACAAGACGCGAGCCGTCTACGACGTGGTCGAAACGTCGACCGGCAAGCGCAAGAACTCGCTGATGTTCGTCATTACGACGGCGGGGTTCGATACGTCGGGCATCTGCTACGAAGTTCGAACGATGGTCACGAAGGTGCTCGAGAAGAGCGTCGTGGACGAGACGCAGTTCGGGATCATCTACGGTCTGGATGAAGGCGACGATTGGACGACTGTCGAAGCTTTGGAGAAGGCGAACCCGAACTGGGGCATTTCCGTACGTCCTGAAATCATCACCTCCCTGATGAAGAAGGCGATCGCGCTTCCGAGCGCTGTCAACAACTTCAAGACCAAGCACCTGAATATCTGGTGCTCCGCTTCGTCGGCCTGGATGGACATGCAGGCCTGGGAAGCGGGCGAGATCAATGTCGATCGAAGCGACTTCGAAGGTCAGCCCTGCTACATCGGCTTGGACGTCGGAGCAAAGAACGACGTCACGGCCAAGGTGCTTCTCTTTCCGGTCGGCAAGTCCTTCGTTGTCTTCGCCGACTTTTATTTGCCTGAGGCCGCCGTCGAGAAGTCGACCAACTCTCAGTATCGAGGTTGGGTCGAGGAAGGCTGGATCACGCAATCCGGCGGTGCGATGACGGACCTCGCCCGCATCGAAGAGGATATCCGTGACGACTTGTCACGCTTTGATGTGAAGGGCATCGCCTATGACCCGTGGAACGCGCTGCAGCTCGCTACTAACCTCGGGAACGACGGTGCTCCTATGGTCGAGTATCGGAACACGGTCCAGAACTTTTCGGATCCGATGAAGTCGCTCGAGGCGCTGGTCCAGGACAAGCGCGTGAACCATGACGGGAATCCCGTTCTCCGATGGATGATGGGAAACGTCGTGGCCAAGCTCGATGCGAAGGACAACATCTTTCCAAGGAAGGAAAGGTACGAGAACAAGATCGACGGCGTAGTCGCCTTGATCATGGCTCTGGGGATCTCCAGCACGGCGGATGAAGCCAATCCGTTCGACGACATTGAGGAGTCTTCGGAGTCCGTATTTATTGAGTGGTAGGAATGTTCGTAAAACGTTTGATCAATTGGGTGGCCGGATGGGGCGGTCCTCTCGGCACTGCGTCCGGGCAGCAGATCCCTATGCCGGTCTCGCCCATCATCGAGCAGACGAAGACGGTCACGCCGGACGCGGCCCTGCAGATCTCTGCAGTCTTCGCATGCGTCGAGCTTCTTGCTCAGACCATCAGCACGCTGCCACTCTACGTCTACCGCGATACGGCTGACGGCGGCCGCCATCCAGACAAGCAAAGCCGTCTGTGGATGCTGCTTCATGACCGTCCAAATGCCTGGATGACGCAAAACGAGTTCATCTCTGCGATGGTCGTCAACCGCATGCTACGAGGCAATGCCTACGCCCAGATCATTCGAGACGGCGAGGGAGAGCCGGTAGCTCTGATCCCCCTCTCACCGGATCAGATGGAGGTGTCTATCGTCGAAGGCGGTGAGGTCTACACGTACTATCAGGACGGGTCAATCGCCGTAATCGCCCCCGAGAACATGATTCATTGGAAAGGCCTTGGCAATGGGTTCATCGGACTCTCGAAGCTCGAGTACATGCGGGCCACGACGGATGAGGCGATCTCTGCTCAGGACAACGCGACGCGTCTTTACGGATCCGGATCGAAACCGTCCGGCGTTCTCTACACTGATTCGACGCTTGATGATAAGCAACTGAAGGCGGTATGCGAACGCTTCAAGGGAATGACGGCAAAGGGCGGCGGTCTGTACGTGGTCGACCGCGGCCTCAAGTACACGCAGCTCTCGCTCACGCCGGCCGACGCTCAGCTTTTGCAGACTCGCCAGTTCAGCGTCGAAGAGATCTGCCGATGGTTCGGGGTGCCGGGCGTCTTGGTCGGCTCGAATGCGCAGACCACTTGGGGCAGCGGCATCGCCCAGATCGTTGAGGGTTTCCACAAGTTCACGATCGGACCGCTCTGCAAACAGCTCGAGCAGGCGCTGAGCCGACGCCTGATTCCCATCACCGATGTTGATATGACGATCGAGTTCAAACTCGACGGCTTCCTGCGCACGACGCCGCAGGAGCGAGCGCAGTTCTACTCAACCATGGCACAGAACGGTGCGATGAGCCGCAACGAGATCCGCCGTCTCGAGAACCTACCACCCGTGGAGGGAGGTGACGCGCTCACAGCACAATCGAACCTGGTCCCGCTTGACAAGTTGGGAGAGGCGACTCGCGTCGGATCTTCTCCAAAAGACGGAACACCAGTGAGGCAATGATGACGATTTTCAAAAGTCTTCCACTTGAAAGCGTGGAGCTTAGATTCGAAGGCAACACCCGTAAGTTCAGGGGGTATGCCTCGACGTTTAACGGGAATGACAGTTACGGCGACACGATTTTGCCGGGAGCATATCTGAAGACCTTGGCCGACAACGGCATGCCGAAGATGTTTTTCGCTCATGACTGGGGGCTTCCGGTAGGTAAGTGGCTCTCTGCGGTTGAGGACGAGAAGGGGCTGTTGGTTGAAGGGGAACTGACGCCAGGCAATCCTCAGTCTGACGCCATTCTGGCCGCCATGAAGCACGGGACTGTTGACGGGCTATCGATCGGCTTCCGTCTTTCCGAAGGCGACTACGAGCGCAAGAAGGACGGCGGTCGCATCATCAAGTCGGTCTCCAAGCTCTATGAGATCTCCATCGTGAACTTCCCGGCGGACGGCGACGCTCGCGTCTCCGAAATCCGCTCCGAAGAGATCGACGAACTTCAAACCATTCGTGACTTTGAAAACTTCCTGCGGGAGGCAGGCGGGTTCTCTAAGTCGACCGCGACGTCCATCGTCGCAAAAGCCAAGAAGCTTTTCGCTTCTCAGAGGGAGTCTGAGGAAGAGGAAAAGATGGCAACTCAACTGCTCGAGCGAGTCAAGAAGCTTGAGCTTTCTCTCTCCTAAATGAAAGGTGAAACTATGGCTGATGAAATCAAGCAAGTGATGGAAGCCCTCGACCGTGTCGAAGGCAAGATGGACGAGACCAGCAAGTCGAACGCTGCTGAGCTGAAGCGCCTCGGTGAAGAGCAGACGAAGCTTTCTCGTCAGCTGATGGAACTTCAGCAGAAGGGTGTGGCTGCCAAGCAGGAAGCCGAAGTTAAGACGGCTGGCGACAACGTCGTCGATGCCGACGGCTTCAAGGCCTTCCGCGACGGCTCTGCCCAGAAGGCTCGTGTCGAACTCGTTGAAACGTTTGACAAGAAGGAAGCGGTCAATCCGATCACGACGCCGACAGGTGGCATCGTTCAGGCGTACCGTCGTCCGGGCATCCTCGCTGGTGCTTTCCGTCCGCTCACGATTGAAGGTCTCTTCCCGACGCTCCCGATTACCACGAACGCTTTTGAATACGTCCAGGAAAAGGAAGCCGAGAACGTCAACGGCGCGGCATTCGTTGCTGAAGGCGCTCAGAAGCCGTTTGGTTCTACCGCCGTCGAGACCAAGACGGGCACGATCAAGACGATCGCTCACCTTGCTCGCGTGTCCAAGCAGCTGATGGCCGATGCTCCGGCTCTTGTCGCCTACATCAATCAGCGTCTTGTGTACGGCGTCGATCTTGTCGTCGAAGATCAGCTCGTCACCGGCAACGGCACGGGCCAGAACCTCAGCGGCATTCTTACCTCCGGCAACTTCACGGATCACGGCATTACGAAGCTTGCTCAGCTCCCGAAGAATCCGACGAGCTTCGACCTCATCCTCATGGCCAAGTCCAAGGTCGAACAGGCTTTCTTCCGTCCGAACGTGATTCTTCTGAATCCGGCTGACTGGACGAACATGCAGATGGAAAAGAATGCCTCTGGTGACTACTACCTCGGTCATCCGGCTTCTGTCGCTCCGAAGTATCTCTGGGGCCTTCCGGTCTGGACGACGCCAGCCATTACCGCTGGCAAGTTCCTCGTCGGCGACTTTACGCAGGCCGCTACGCTTTGGAACCGTCAGGGCATGACCGTCGAACTCTTCGAGCAGGATTCCGACAATGTCCAGAAGAACTTGGTCACGATCCGTGCTGAACGCCGCCTCGGCTTCGGTGTCGAACGTACCAAGGCTCTCGTCGGCGGCTCTCTCACGCTCCCTACGGCCTAAGTAAGGAGGCGTCATGATTGACACGTCTACGGCGAAGTCAGCTGTGACGCTCGAGGACGCAAAGCTTCATCTCCGCGTTGATCACTCCGCTGACGATGCGCTGATTGAGGCTTTGTGTCTCTCCGCTACCCAGATGGCTGAGCACGAGCTACAGCGCGGCCTGATAACGCGAGAAGGGACTGTCGGTTATGGCGCTGAACCTTCCGACGTTCCTGCCGCAATCAGGCATTGGATTCTGATTCAAGTCGGTCATTACTACGAGCATCGTGAAGCAACGGTCGAATGTGCCGTAACACCTTTGCCAGGGCTTCACGCTTTGCTTGATCCTTTTAGGACTTGGAAATGAATCGACCTGAAATCGGAAAGATGAATCGGCGCATCAAGATCTTTCACACGATGTCTGTGCCTGACGAACGCCTCGGTTTTTCCAAAGCGTCTGTTCGCGAAGATGTCGTGTGGGGGAGGCTTGAACCGGTCGGATCCTGCATCTACTTCGGCTCGAAGCAAATCGAGTCCGGTGTGACGCATCGTGTGATTGTTCGCTCGATGCCCGGTCGCACTGGTCCTCGAGACTTCAAGGGCGTGACCGAGCTGATGATCGAAGGCGTGATTTATCGCCTTCGTCGTGTAGCTGATCTTGGCGGTCTTGACCGTTTCACTGTGCTTGATGTGGAGGAAAAGACCGATGCTTGTAGCATGCCGCGTAGATCCTGGCTTCAAGGCAATTGACTACGACCCGAAGCCGCTGAAAGTTGCTCTCCGCAAGGCGGGCAACGAGGTCCGCAAACTTGCCCGCAAGAAGATCAGTCGTCGTGCTGTTTCTGAAGCGGGTCAGTTTCCGGGCCGTCAGACGGGCGAGATGTCGAGGTCGATCCGGACCAAGGTCTCCAAGTCGGGCTACTCGGTTGCGGTCTACCCGACCAAGACAAGCAATATGCCCGTGTACTACCCCGCCTTTGTGGTCTATGGCCATCGAGGCCCGGGCACCGAGACGGCAGATCAGGCGCGCAAGCACAAGGCTCGTGGCGGCGTCAAGGTCGCTGCGCCCCGCAAAAACTTCATCCCAGAAGCCGCTCAAGAGAAGTCGAAGGCTCTGCAAGACCAGATCTTCGATGCGCTGGGCGACGCGATCAAGTGAGTGAGACATGACTCTTGACCCAATCATCAAAGCGCTTCGAGTGCGTTGTCCGACATTCGGCACGCGCGTTGCTGGCGCGGCTCAGTGGGCGGGACTCACTGAAGACGAGTCGCCTCCGCTTCCTGCAGCCTACGTCGTCCCTCTCAGGGAAGACGCGGGCCCGATGGATGACGCGGTCGGCTACTACCAAACCGTGACGAACGTCTTCGGGGTGATCCTGCTCGTCTCGAACTATGCGGACGAGCGAGGTCAGGACGCAGGAAGGTGGATCGAGCTTCTCAAGCCGGAGGTCTTCAAGGGCATCCTCTCCTGGACGATGCGACCGCGCGACGAGCACGGTCCAATCATCTTCGAGGGGGGCTCTCTGATCTACATGGACGACGCCCGCGCGGCGTACCAGCTCGAGTTCTCTTTCGAGACTTATCTCGACACGAGCGACACGTACCAAGAAGTCGAACTCAATGCCCTGCCCGAACTCGAAGGCGCGGACATCGATGTCGACTGCATCGATCCATCAACCACCAAGGGCGAGCCTGACGGGATATTGGAAGGCCATATAGAGGTGAATACTTATGAGCGTTAGCTTTAACACGATTCCGAGCGGCATCCGAGTGCCGCTTTTTTATGCCGAGATGGACAACAGCGCGGCGGCCACGCCGACGGACGAGTCCAAGTCTCTGCTCATCGGGCAGATGCTTGACGGCACTGCCGAAGTCGGTGTCCCCGTGACGGTATCGACTGCGGCCATGGCCAAGAAGCTCTTTGGTCGCGGCTCGATGCTGGCACGCATGGTCGAGGCTTATCGCACGGTCGATAGCTTCGGTCAGCTCGTCTGCATCCCGGTCAAGGACGGTCTGTCCGCAGGCGCTGCCACCGGCAAGGCCGAGGTGAAGGGTGAGGCTCTTGAAGCCGGCACCCTGTCTTTCTATGTCGGCGGCGAACGCATTCAGGTCGCTGTCAAGACGGGCGACGCGGGCGAGACGGTTGCGACCGCTCTCTCCGACGCGATCTCTCTCAAGAAGGATCTCCCCGTGACTGCTGGTGCCGTCTCCGGCGTCGTGACCTTCACAGCCAAGACCAAGGGCACTGTCGGCAACGGCATTCAGCTCGGCGTCAACCTCCGCGGCATGATTAACGGCGAAGCGATGCCTGCCGGCATCTCAGTTAAGATCACCGCGATGAACGGCGGCACTGTCGATCCGGAAGTTGCGGATGCGATCAAGGCGATGGGCGATGAAGCCTACGACTTCATTGGCTGTCCTTACGCCGACACGGCCGTCCTCGACGCCTTCCAGACCGAGATGAACGACACGTCTGGCCGTTGGTCCCCGTACCGCATGCTCTTCGGTCACGTCTACACCGCAAAGCGTGGCGACATCAACACCCTGAAGAGCTTCGGCACGGCCCGCAACGATCAGCACGCGACCATCGTGGGCGTTGAGCCTGCCATGCCGACCGCCGTCGAAGAAGTCCTCGCTGCCTACCTGGCTCGCACGGCCGTCTTCATCAGTGCCGATCCGGCTCGTCCGACGCAGACTGGTGCCCTCACGGGCGTGATGGCCTCTCCGGTCGGCAAGCGCTTCATCCTCACTGAGCGTCAGACGCTCCTTGAGTCCGGCATCGCCACGCTCACGACGGTGAGCGGCACGGTGCAGATTGAACGTGCTGTCACGACGTACCAGCGCAACAGCATGGGCGACGCGGACGCTTCGTATCTCGACTCTGAGACGCTTCACACGTCTGCGTACATCCTGCGCAGGCTCAAGAGCATCATCACGTCCAAGTACGCTCGTCACAAGCTTGCCGATGATGGCACGCGCTACGGTGCCGGTCAGGCCATCGTGACGCCGTCCGTCATCAAGGGCGAGCTTGTCGCCGAGTACGCGCGCCTCGAGCTCAAGGGCATCTGCGAGAACCGCGACCTCTTCAAGGCGCATCTGATCGTCGAGCGCAACGCGGACAATCCGAACCGCCTTGACGTCCTGTTCCCGCCCGACTACGTCAATCAGCTGAGGATCTTCGCGCTCCTCAACCAGTTCCGTCTGCAGTACAGCGAGGAGTAAACCATGGGTAAGAAAATTGCAGGCACCTGCTACGTCAAGGTTGACGGTCAGCAGCTCGAGCTCCAGGGCAACCTCGAGTTCCCGATGGCCAAGGTCACTCGCGAGAGCATGTCCTCGACCGGCGGCCCCGTCGGCTTCAAGGAGACGGTCAACGTTCCGTACATCGCGGGCGACTTCATCGTGACCGCTGACTTCCCGACGAGCACCCTCGTCGAGTCTGAGGCGATGACCATCACCGCCGAGTGCGCGAATGGCATGGTCTATACGCTGAGCGACGCGTATCTCGTCGGCGACGCGGCCTTCAAGCCCGTTGACGGCACGGTCTCTCTTCGCTTCGAGGGTCTTGACGGAGATCTCGCATGATCTACACGCTCAAGACTCCGATCGAGCACGCGGGCGAGAGCATCACTGAGCTCGAGCTCGCAGAGCCGACGACGAAGATGGTGCGTGAGCTTGGCTTGCCGTTCTCTCTCACGGAGAGCGGCATGCCCCAGCCGATCACGAAGATCTGCGCGGCCTATGTCTCGAAGCTCGGCAAGATTCCGCCGAGCGCGGTTGACAAGCTCGCCGTCAGCGACTTCACGGCCCTCACTTGGACGGTCGTGGGTTTTTTCGGCGATTCGGCGCAGACGATCTGAGCGATCTGATCGAGCGCTGCTTCGATCTGGCGTACTGTTGGAAGCTCTCCCCGGAGAGCTTTCTTCAGATGCCGCTTTCTGAACTGTCTGTTTACACGGCGCAGTGGAATCGCATCCAGGAGGAGCTAGATGGCAGGTAAGGATTTTCGCCTGACAGCAGTACTGGCCGTGCGCGACACTGCCGCGCCGGTCATCCAGGCTTTTTCAAAAAAGTGGACGGGCCTGAAGAAGATCGTCGAATCGACCGACTTCAAGAGCCTCAAGCGCCAGATGGCGCTTTTCTCCTCGTCAATGAAGGACGTTGGGGACAAGGCCAAGGAGCTCGGCGAGAAGCTCTCCGGTCCGCTTCTCGCGGCCGCCTCTTCTGTCGGCTTTTCGCTTCAGCAAAGCATCAGTGACTTCGCGTCCACAGGCGACGCTTTCGACAAGATGGCCGCTCGATGCGGTCTGTCTTCCGAGCGCCTGCAGGAGTGGAGCTACGCTGCTACGCGTGCTGGTGCCGCGCCTGAGGACCTCGAGGACGCGCTCAAGGACTTTTCCGAGCACGTCACAGAGATTGCCAACGGGCTCGACACGAGCTCTGATGCCTTCACGCTTTTCGAGAAGCTCGGCATCAGCGTGCGTGACGCCAACGGCGACGTCAAGAAGACAGAAGTCCTCTTCAGGGAATTTTCGGACGCGCTCAAGCGCAACGAAGATCCGGCTTTGCGTGCCAAGATGGCGATGGCCGCGATGGGCGAGAGCGGTCGCAAGATCCTGCCTGCTCTCACCGAAGGTGCTGAGGGTCTCGACAAGATGGCCGCAGAAGCTCGCGCTCTCGGCATCATCATGTCGGACGAAGACACGGCGGCGGCCGCAAAGCTCACGGACGATCTCACCAATCTCCGGATGGTGATTTCCTCCGTCGGTCGCACGATCGGCTCGATTCTCGTGCCGACAGTGAGCGCGATGGCCAATCGCCTGCAGGGCATCATTGTCACGAACCGTGAGGCCTTTAGCGAGCGATTCGCGGGCGTCGCCGAGCGGTTTGCAGAGGCCTTCGGCAAGATAGACTTCGAGCGAATCGTCGGCGGCCTGCTGACTATCGCAGACTACGCGATCCGCGCCTTCAACGCGCTGGGCGGCTTCAATACCGTCCTCTATGGACTTGGGGCGATCATCGCGGGCAAGACGCTTTTTGCTCTTGTGTCCTTGGGATCGAGCGTGATCACGATGGTCCAGACGTTCGGCGCGCTAGCTACTGCCGCGAAGGCAGTCGGCATCGCGATGGCCGGAGCGGTCGGCCCGATCGGGCTCATCATCGCTGCCGTCGCGGCGGCGGTCGCGCCTTCGATCATTGCCAACTGGGACAAGATCTGGTCTGTGATCGAGGGCGTGGGCAAGGCCGTCTGGGGCGGACTCACTGACTGGGTCGGCTCGATCTTCTCTGGCGTCTCGCAGATCAGCGATCGATTCATGAGCGCCGATCTGCCTGGGGTCTTCGAGGGCTTCGGACAGCTTTTCGATGCCGCCCTGAGCATCCTGCCTGAGAAATGGCTCGCTGCGTGGGAAGGTCTCAAGAAGACTGCGGGCGACATGCTCGCAAGCATCGGCGAGATGATCGTCGAGCTGTTCGGAAAGATCGACTTCGGCTCTCTCGTGCCGGACTTCGCTAAGTCGTGGCTCGGGCTCGATGCCCAGAAGCCTGCGGCCCAGCAAGTGAAGCAGGAGCGCGTCCAGATGCCGTCTGCATCCGTGCAGGGCCGTCTGGCCGTTGAGGTTGCGGCCGCTCAGGGCACCTCGGCGCGTGTGACCGACGTCAAGTCCGATCGCGGGCTTCAGATTCAAGGCTCCGTTGGCGCTTCTCAGCGCTACACCGAGGGCGCTTTCTCGTGGTGATGTATGAGTGTGCTAAGTGAACAGCTGCAGCCTGCCTCCTTCAGGGGCGTGCCTTTTGAAGTAGAGGCTTCGGGCATCACGGTCGGCCGTCGCACTGTCGTGCATGAGTACCCGCAACGTGATCGACCCTACGTCGAGGACATGGGGCGCGCGACGCGCAACATAACGCTCCAGTGCTTCGTTGTCGGCAGCGACTACCTCGAACAGGCTCAGGCGCTCATGCACGAGCTCGAGGAGCCTGGTCCCGGCACCCTGATCCACCCGTGGCTCGGTGAGATGGAGGTGACGATCACCTCTGTCAGCGAGCTTCAGTTCGATCAGGGGTTGGGCGTCGCTTCGGTCACGATCACCGCGACCGAGGCGGGTGACCTCGAACTTCCTGCCGTCACGGCGGACGAGGACACCGAAGCGCTCGAGGCGGCCGACGCGGTCGAGAAGAGCGCCGTCGACAAGTTCTGCGAAGACTTCGACCTGTCGACGATCAACGATTGGATCGACTCGGCGCTCGAGGGCAGCCTCCTCGATGCGCTCAACTTCGTGAGCGCGGGTGACCTCGGCAAGCTCTTCGACTATGCCGAAGGCGTGGCCAACTTGGCCGACAAGGCGATGGCCCTGCTTTCGACCGACCCGAAGATCTTCGCCACTCGCCTTGCGGGTACCCTCGGGCTCTCGCGCTGGGCGACGACGGTTTCGGCGTGGCGAGGCGTCGCAAAGTCTCTGAAGAATCTGTGCAGGCATGACAAGCTGAAGGCGCGGACGAAGGCATACGCTGAACGCAAGGGCGAGCCGATGTCCGACGTCACCAGGCAGGTCATGAAGTCGCAGGCCGCAATCGAGACGCTAGTTCGACAGCTTCTGATCGCTCAGATGGTCGGCGTGAGCACGCTTGTCGCGACGTCAAAAGACGTCTCCTCGCCGGATGGTGAGGAGGACACGCGCACGACAACGCGGTCCTACGACGAGATCGTGGAGCTCCGAGATGAACTCTGTCAGGTGCTCGATGACGAGCTTCTGATGGAAGAAAACGACGAGATGTATCAAGTCCTCGATGAGGCTCGCACGGCGATCTTCGACGTGCTGACTCACAAGGCTGATGCGCTCCAGCACGTCGTCATCGTCAAGCCTGACGACGTCTTCCCGGCTGTCGTGCTTGCCTACGACTACCACGACGACGCGGACAGAGACCTTGAGATTGCCCGACGAAACGGCGTCGAGCATGAGGGCTTTTGCCCTGCTTCTGAGCTGAGGGTTTTGAGTGAATAAAGTCACGATCAAGGTCGGCGGCAAGTCCTACGCAGGTTGGAAAAGCGTCCGGATCGAGGCGGGCATCGAGCAGATCTCTCGAGCCTTCGCGCTCGAGGTGACGGAGTCCTTTCCCGGCAACACGGACTTCAGCGTCTTTCGCGGCGGCGAGCTTGTGCAGGTCTTCATTGATGAGGATCTTGTCTGTACTGGCTACGTCACCTCGACGCCGATGAGGTACGACGGCCGCTCGATCACGGTGCAGGTGCAGGGCAAGTCCCGCACCTGTGACCTGGTCGAGTGTTGTCCTGTCCAACCGGGCGCGGCCTCATCCTCGTCATCGTCAGATACGTGGGCGGGCGTCAAGGGGAAAAGCGCTGACACTGGCGCGGCGCAGGTCAAGCCTTCGGGCAAGCCCGCGACGCAGTGGAAGAAGCTTCCCGCGAAGCGCATCGTCGCAGAGCTCGCTGCGCCTTACGGCATCGAGCTGAAAGATGAGGCGGGTGTGGGTGACGCGATCGCCGGTCACGTCGTGAATCCCGGCGAGAGCGTCCTCGACTCGATTCAGCGCCTGATCACGAAAGAGAATCTCCTTATTACAGATGATGAGGCGGGCAATCTGGTTGTGACAGTGCCGAGCGAATCTTTCACGACCGACGCTCTCGTGCTTGGCGAGAACATTTTGTCCGCGCAGGTGGCCTTCGATATGTCTCAGACGTACTCGAAGTACATCGCGCTCGGACAGCACGCGGGCACGGACACGGACTTCGGACGCTCGGCCTCTGAAGACAAGGGCGTTGGCGTTGATCCGGCTGTCGGTCGCTTCAGGCTCAAGGTCCTCAAAGACTCCGGCCTCAGCTCTCCGACGACGTGCAAGAACAGAGCGGCTTTCGAGGCGGCGTACCGCGCTGCCGCCGCTCGTCGCTTGACCTACGTCGTCCAAGGGTGGCGGCAGTCCGACGGCTCGCTCTGGAAGCCTAATCGCCTGGTGCAGGTTGACGACAATCTCCTGAGGCTCAATGCCGCTTTTCTGATCACGAAGGTGGTCTACTCGCTGTCTGCTCAAGGCATGACGACGACGCTCGAGCTTCTCGACCCGAAGGGGCTGAAGCCGAAGACGACGGCGGCCTCGGCGGGCGGGAGCGAGTCGGCGGCACCTGACGTTTGGACTGAGGTGAAATGATGGGGCGACTTGATGACGCGATGGCCAGAGGCACGGTCTCCGTGTCCGACGGCGAGAAGAAGATGAGGAGCCTTCAGGCTCGCTTTCTCGCTGACGAAGTGCGCGACGACCTCGAACACTTCGAGCCGTATGGCTTCTCTTCTGAGCCACACGAAGACGCCGAAGTCTTCGCTCTCTTCCCCTGTGGCGACAGATCCCACGGCGTGGTGATCTGCGTTGCAGACCGCCGATTTCGACTCAAGCCGCTGAAGGCGGGCGAGGTCGCGATCTTTGATGACCTCGGGCAGAAAGTCCACCTGACCCGCGAGGGCATCGACGTCTCGACGCCGGGGTGGCTGCACGCCACAGTCGGTGGTGATGCTGTCGCTACGGTCACCGGGAGCGCCACGCTCAAGGCGGCCTCGGTTACGATCGACTCGCCCAGCACCACAATCACCGGCGACGTGAGGATCGAGAAGAGCCTCAACGTGGTCGGCAAGATCACGGGAACGGGCGGCATGGCCGTCTCCGGCGGCTCCGGTGCTACGGTCGACGGCTCGCTCGTTACGACGGGCGACGTGGTCGCTGCGGGCATCTCGCTCGACAACCACGTTCACCCTGGTGACTCGGGCGGCATGACGGGCAAACCGCAATGAGGTTGACATGGAGCTAATACTTAACGGCAGGACTGCGGACCTGTCGGATTTTGAGGCTGATGAGCTTGCGCAAGCGGTGCTGATCAGCCTTTTTTCATGGCGCAAGTCTGCCGATGACGACGGCGTCAAGGCACCTGCCCGACAAGGGTGGTGGGGCGACACCTTCGCGTCGATCTCTGGTGACAGGATCGGCTCGAGGCTCTGGCTGCTTCAGCGTCAGAAGCTCACGCCTCTGGTGCTCAAGCGCGCAAAGGCCTACGCCGAGGAAAGCCTGCAATGGCTCCTCGATGATGCGGTCTGCGCACAGATCGAAGTCGTCGCAGAGCGCGGCGGGCTCGATCAGCTGACGCTCGAAGTTACCTGCTTCAAGCCTGACGGCACTCAGGAGCTGTCTGCCCGCTTTCAGGATGTTTGGGGTTAAAGAATGGCTTTTGCTAGACCAACACTCAAAGAAATCGTTGCTCGCGTCCAGTCTGACGCCGAGAGCCGTGCGGGCAAGAAGTTCATGCGCTGGAGCACGGTGCCTGTGCTTTGCCGCGTCATCGCGGGCGTCTCGCACACGCTTCACGGCTTCATCGCCTTCGTGCTTCGACAGTGCTTCACGACGACCGCTGAGGGCAAGTACCTCGAGCGCCGCGCAAGCGAGTACGGCATCTATCGCAAGGCCGCTACGGCGGCTACTGGTGAAGTCACGTTCACGGGCGCGGGCACGGTGCCGAGCGGCACTCAGTTGCAGGCCGAGGACGAGACGGTCTACGTCACGACGTCCGACAGCGTCGAGCTCAAGGCACCGATTGCCGCCGCAGAGGCGGGCGCTGCAGGCAACGCTCAGGCGGGCATGGAGCTCACGCTTGTGAGCCCTGTGCCCGGCATCATGAGCACGTCTGTAGCAGGCGAACTCACGGGCGGGGCCGACGCGGAAGATGATGAGTCGCTTCGTGATCGCCTTCTTCAGAGACAGAAGAATCCCCCGAAGGCAGGCACGAAGGCCGACTACGTCTCGTGGGCTCTCTCGGTCTCTGGCGTCACGCGTGCGTGGTGCTACCCGCAGGAGCTTGGGCAGGGCCACGTGACTGTCCGCTTCATGACGGATGGGATGACCGAGAACGGCATCCCGAACCAGACGATGATCGAACGCGTCACGGACTACATCGAGCACCAGATGCCTGTGACCGCCGTCCTTCACGTCGAAGCCCCGATTCCGAAGAAGCTCGACATCACGCTCGATGTCTTCCCGGAAGACGAGAAGATCAAGGCGAAGATCAAGAACGCGATCGAGGGCGTGATCCTCTCCGAGGCCGTCCCGGGCGGTCCGATTCTGCGCACGTCTCTTGACCGCGCGATCTCGTCTGTCGGCGAGGTGAGCTCCTATCGACTCATCAGTCCGATCGAGGACGTGCCGACCAAGACGGGAGAGATCCTCGTGCCGGGAAAGATCACTTGGGAGTGATCGCATGGCACTGACTGAATCTCACTACACGCACCTAGTCAACGCGCTGCTCCCTCGAGGCCCGATCTGGTCCCGACGAGTCGGCAGCACGATTGACGCGGTGCTTTACGCCCTCGCAATGGAGGCGGCCCGCGTCGACGAGCGCGCACACGCCGTCATCGAGGAGTCAGACCCGCGCACCTCGATCGAGGAGCTGTCTCTCTGGTTTGAGGAGTGGGGCATTCCGAGCGAGTGCCTTGCGGCAATCGCCGACCCTAGTCGCGAGCAGATGCGACAGGAGCTCCTCGCCAAGATCACATCAAATCTTGGCTTGACGGCCGCCTTCTTCGAGAGCCTCGCGGGCACCTTGGGCTTTCACGCCAAGGTCGAGTCGACGAAGCCTTTCACGTGCGCCAGCCGCGTCGATCACGGGCTTTTCGACGACTCCTGGTCGAGCGTGATGACGCTCATCATCTCGATCGAAGAGGACGGCGGGCTTCGCTATTTCGATGTGTCCTGCGGCGTTGATGAGCCGTTGGGACGTTGGGGCAATGCGCTTCTTGAGTGCATGATCAGAGCCTTGGCCCCGGCTCATGTTTTTGTGATTTTTTTCTACGGAGATAAGCGATGAGTCAAGGCTATTGGCAGTCTGGCGCGATTGAGTCGCCGCCTGACCTGTCGACTCTGTCATCTAAGGGTTACCCGACGAGCGGCAACCCGCAGACGGGCACGCCCGCGACATATCCGGGTGCCGCATGGTTCCACGTCATCGATCAGATGCGCATGACGATGCTCGATGCCGCAGGCATGAAGCCGTCCGAGCCGCCTTCGACGACAGAATTTCTTTCTGCTGTTCAGAGCTTCAATTGGGCGCAGGACAACACTTTGAAGGGCTCTGTCCTCAAAGCGGGCACGATCCCTGCGACCGCTCTGGCCGATCGCTCGGTCACGGTTCAGAAGCTCGCGACGTCGATCGACCTCAAGGGCGGCGGCGTGACGCTCTGCCTGAAGACCTTCACGACGTCTGAGCTTGCAGGCGTGACGCTTGCAAAGGGCGAGCTTGCGCTCAATAGCGAGACCTTGGGCCTCTACGTGGGCGATGGCTCTACGAAGGGCGGTCACTTGGTCGGAGGCGAGGTCGCTGCTGAAATGATTCAGGTCAAGACGATTCTCTCTCAGCTCTCGAATGCTGTCGCCAAGTTGGGCAGCCAGTCGCAACCGTTCACGGAGTAAATCATGGCTATTTCAAATCCTTCTCTCACTCAGATCAAGCAGGCGCTGACGGAGATGCTTCCGAAGCTCAAGCCGTTGTCGGTGCCGACCGGCATGATCTCGGCTTTCAACAACGTTCCTGAGGGTTGGCTTCAGTGCAACGGTGCAGCTGTGAGCCGCACGACCTATGCCGCGCTCTTTGCGGTCATTGGCACGAAGTACGGCTCGGGTAACGGCTCGACGACGTTCAACCTCCCGAACCTTCACCATAAGTTCATCGAGGGCACGACCACTTCTTCAGAGGTTGGTAAGTCCGTGGCGGCGGGCTTACCGAACATAACGGGTACAGTCACTGCGTCATGGGTAAAAGGCACTGGAGCCTTCAAGGATGTCGAAAATGGTAATTGCCCAGGCGGAAACCTCAATGGGCCCGCCAAAATAGACTTTTCGGCATCTCGCTCAAGCGCGATTTACAGCAGCTCTTCGACCGTGCAGCCTGCCGCCGTCCGGTCGTTTTTCTGCATCAAGATTTAATGCAGAAAAGCGAGCGAACAGATGAGGGTTGGACAGTCGTACTGGATCCGTAAGTTGATGATGACCTGGAAGCCCGGAACAATCCAGTCTGCCCGGCAGAGCCATTTCCGTCTGAATAGCCAGAAAGCTTTACAGATCCGATAGAAAATGCGCCTGAATAATACTTTTCATATTCGTTGTCATTGTTTGGGAATTCACCTGTGATGTTCGGTGCGTCCGAACATCACGGGTACATTTACTGAGCACGGGAATACCTCAGGGCTGAAATGCACTGGAGCATTTACTGGGGAAGCACGCATCGGCTTGAATTCTAATCAAGGTGGCGCTTGGGACGGAGGCCGCGTAACGATGAACTCATCACGTTCTTCGTCTGTGTACGGAGCGGCGTCGACCGTCCAGCCCGCATCAACCCGCCTGTTGTATTGCATCAAATCTTGATGCACAGCATCAAGCGAATCGAGGCTGGTTGAACGACAGATGACGAACCATAGGTGCTGTTAGCAGCTCTAGCGGAAAAATATGGACTGTCCCAAGTGTTCTCGTGTCCGGAGGAACCGCCGCTCCAGGCACTGCCACGCTCTGTCTGTGAAAAAACGCCTGTATAGCTTGTGTCGTTGCTAAAGTCTGACTTACTAAGATACCCTGTGATGTTCGGTGCGTCCGAACATCACAGGTGAATTTGTGGCGTCTGCTTACGTTCCCGTCGGCACCCAAAATGGTGCCTTTCGAGTTGGGCCAATTAAAGACTGCCCAAACAAAGATAACAACGGCGGACACTTGTTCTATTTCGACGCATCAGACTCAGATAGCACGTATGGTGCGACGCAAACAGTACAGCCTGCTTCTCTCAGGCTTATCCTGTGCATCAAGTCTTGATGCATAAGAGCATACGGGTTGAAGCTGGCTGGACGGTGGAAGCCTCCTCGTAGAGGCTACTCGATCGACCAGCAGAAAAGGCCACAGAGTCTCTGCCCGTGGAAGACATGTGCGAATACCCATGGCCTGTTTCGCCCTGATAGAAGGCACCAGTCCCAGTGCCATAACTTCTTACCGACGGCAGCTCGCCTGTGATGTTCGGGCAGACCGAACATCAGTGGTGAAGGCGACTGGCTCTACGGCGGGTACGCAAGCACGGGCAAGTTTACAGGCGCGATGTACCATGTCTCGCTCCAGAACTTATCCGGCTCGACGGGCGGCAACGACTATTACGGCGGCAAGCCCGGCATCGGCATTGACGCGTCTCGATCCTCTTCAACCTACGGCAACGCTTCTACTGTTCAGCCTTCGTCGGTCAGGTTGATCCTGTGCGTTAAGGCTTAGGCTTTTATACAAGGAACGAGGCGCATCGAGGACGGTTGTACTGTCGAGGCCGCGCCATAAGTCGAACTTGACCTTTTCGCGCTGAAGGATGTGTCGTAACTGTCGTAGTACTGCCCTTCCCCAAAGGTTTTCGGTTGCTTTGTACTCATCGCAAAGGCACCTTTTCCGAAATTCATAAGCCCATACCCGTCATAGCCAAAGCTACCACTGATGTTCGGGCAGACCGAACATCACAGGTTCAACGTCATGGGACGTGAACGGCCTTGGTAAGGCGAATCTTGGCTATTCCAGTTGCGGCTCTAGTCGTGTTTCGAACAGCGGTGCAATGTCTGTCACAGCAGGAAGTTACTGGGCATGCATTGGATCATCTGGCGGGGATTTCAACGGTAATAATGCCGTCGTCAACATCAACGCGCGCTCCTCCAACTCGACCTACGGATCGTCTTCTGTGGTTCAGCCGAGTTCGACGCGACTGCTCTTCTGCATCAAGATTTGATGCAGTGAACGAGGCGAAGCGATGTCGGTTGAACAGTCGATGATGCGCCGTACTTCGCGTCGTATTTTGATGCCGCAAGGGCAATGTCTGTAATGACGGATGAGCCAACGTTCGTCTTGCCGTTCCACGGCGTGGAGGACTTCCCACCAGAAAGTGCTCCACTGGCGGTGAAGTCTGCGCAAGCTACGTTAAACGGCTTGATAGCGCCTGTTATGTTCGGGACTCGGATTTGCATGTCATAGAGCGCTCTCTATGGCGTGCCGGGCACATGAGCGGGCTTCATCTGCAACTCGACGAAACCCGCGTAAGTAGCTACTTCCAGTCGATCATGCCGGCACTTTCAGCACAAGCGCGGACGTGTTCGCTCCAGCGCTCCATGACGGCGCGTCTGGCGTCGAAAAAGTCGGAGCGCTGATAGGCTCTGCTTACCTGCGTACCGACATCGTGGCTGAGACACATCTCCGCAACGTCGAAAGGGACAGCTTCGTCCGCAAGCCACGATCTTGCTATCGATCGTAGGCCGTGTGCAACGAGTCGTCCCTTGAGCGATGTACTGTGCAGGTGCTTCGCCAAGGCCTGCGAGCTAACGTGCTTGCCGGTGCTCTTGCCGGCAAAGACATGACCGCTTCGTGGCCTCGGGCTGAGCATCTGCTCTCTGGCGATCAGCTCCTTCATGAAAGACGTGAGGGGCACGCGAAATGGCCGTCGCTTCTTCATGTGCTCAGCTGGTATGTGGATCGCGTCTTCTGTGATCCACGACTTCTCGAGCGAAGCATTCTCGCCTGGTCGAAGCATCGAGCAGAGCGAGAAGAGGAAGAGCACGCGCATGCGCTCCGGCGCTTCTTTCATAACCGCCATAACGGTGGGCAACTCTCGCCAGTCGACAGACGGCATCGGCTTGACCTGCGGCGGTGCGAAGACCTTCGATACTCGTGCGAGAGGGTTGTGCTCGATGTAGCCGGCACAAACGGCGAGGTCAAGGATCTCGCGAAGGCGCATGAGTACGCGCTTGAGCGTCGCCTGCTTGCCGTCCTTTTCTATCGGCTGCACGGTTCGGATCACGAGCGGAGCCGTGATCTCGTCGAGCTGACGATTTCCGAGCGGTTCGATGATGTACCGCTCCAGGCGTCGGCGCTCGTCCTGATAGCTCACGATCTGGGGCTTTTTGAGGCGGCACCAAAGACGAAAAGCGTCTTTCAGTACATACCCTTTTGGCGGCTCGAGCCCGATGTCCTTTCTTAGGCGTCGGGCTTTTTGTCGTGCCTGCATCAGGCTCATGTCGGGATGTTCGCCGAGACGCTTGTCTGCGACACGGCCTGAGCACGACGTGCGCAAGTACCAGATTTTTCTGCCGGACGGCATGACTCGCAACGTCAGGCCGTTCCCGTCGGCTACCGAATATCTCTTGTCCCGCGGCTTCATTGCCGCAATTTTTTTAGAGGAGAGCGTCATATGACCTCAGATTTCAAAAAAGCATTTTGTTATGACGACGCTGGGTACTACCAGCACGAGGTTTCTGTCCAGGTTGTGGACGGAGAGCCTCTCATGCCGTCTTCGGTCACCTTTTCCTGTCCTTGGGGCAAGGCGACGCAAGACGACACCGTCTTCTACCGCTTCGACGGGAAAAAGTGGATTGCTGAGAAGAAGCCGACGTGCGCAGCCGAGTGTGTCGGACTCGTGATCTCTCACACGACGACCACGCCGCACGACGAAGAGATGCGCGAGCTGATTCGCAGATTCGCCCAAGAAGAGGGCTACCGAGAAAAGCGCGGCGAGGACCTATCGTGGAGCGTCGAGAAGATTCCTGAAAAGACTGAAGCCGAGAAGCGGGAAGAAGCTGAGAAGTCCGTTCGCGCAAAGCGTGACAGCCTGATCTCTGAGACTGACTACCTTCTTGCCTCTGACTACCCGATCAGTGCCGAGGATTTGGAGGCGGTCAAGGTTTATCGACAGGCTTTGCGAGACGTTCCGCAGCAGGAAGGTTTTCCCTTCGATGTCGTGTGGCCTGATCTTCCTGTGATCGTCGCAGAACGATAAGGAGACGATATGGCAACGGCCCTCGATATTCATGTCGATCAAGGATCGGACGTTCGGGTTCCGATTGCCTTCATCGATGATTTACCTGACCGGCTACACGGCCCGCATGGAGCTTCGCTTGTCAGCATCAAGCAAAAGGGTGGTTGATCGGCTCACCACCGAGAACGGGCGCATCTCGATCGAGAAGGGAACGCTCACGCTCTTCTGGTCACACGAGATCACCGAATCGCTCTCTGCCGGGCGATACGTCTATGACCTCGAGCTTGTGTCAGCGGGCGGGGAAGTTTCGCGCGTTCTAAGCGGCCGAGTTCACGTATGTAAGGAGGTAACGCAATGTCCTGTGGCGAATGCGTAATTCCGCCGTTGGGGTACCCGGGGTGCTATCCACCCGCGATACCCACTGACGTCGGGCGACGCATCGTGCGTGTGAGTGTTCCGGGCTTACAAGGACCGCCGGGCGAGACTGGCGCGCTTGGCTACTCAACTCGCACCTGTGCATCCCTCGGCGCTTTCGAAACGAAGGCGCTTGAAAATCTGCGACCTGAAAAGGGTGCCCAGCCCGGAGATCAGGTTGCAAATGATCGCGGACAACTCTTTTTAATCACTGCCGTCACTGAGTCGACTTTCACTGTTGGTGAAGTAGTTGGCAACGTTGGCGTTCAGATCGATGACGAAGATTTGTCCGCGACTTCCGTTTGGTCCTCGCAAAAAGTACAGGAACGAATTGGTTCTCCTGTCGACTTTGTGAAGATCTTTGAATCGGAACTTGATAGTTCTGAAAAGTAAAAAATCCATTTTGGAGTAATTGAAAATGGCTGAAATCAGCAAGTCTCTTGAATCCCGTGTTTCCGAATTTGCCGCCCGTACTGGCCAGGAAATTAAGAAGGTCCGCGGCGAAATCGCTACCAGCAACACGGCCGCCGAAGCGCTGACCCAGCGCGTCGCTGCCAACGAAGGTGCCATCACCAACCTTCAGAGCGAAGTCGCTAAGAAGGTCGAAATCGACGACGCTCAGGCTTCTGCTACGAAGACCTATTCGTCTCAGAAGGTCGACTCCCAGATCACTGCTGCAAAGCAGTCTGTGAAGAACGATCTTCTCGGTGGCGCTGGCGAAGCCTACGACACCCTGAAAGAGCTCGCTGACGCTCTCGTCACGAACAAAGACGCGATCACCGCCCTTCAGCAGATCGCTCAGGGTCACGTTCAGTTCGACAAAGCTCAGGCTCTGAATGACGATCAGAAGAAGCAGGCTCGTGCAAACATCGGCGCTTTGAGTGCCGCTGTCGAAAAGTCTGGCATCGCTCTCGACACGCTGACCGAAGAAGGCTCTTACGTCGTCACTGGTGCCACTGGTCTTCCTGCCGACTTCACGTCTGATCCCGTTTTCGTGACGGTCACGAAGGCCGGCACGGCCACGGTGCAGATGGTCGGTGGCGTTCAGGGCGCTGAGTACAAGCTTTTCGCTCGCACTGCGGCCGACGGCGCGTATGGCGAGTTTGCTCAGATCGGTGCCAAGACCGACTTGACTGACTATGCCAAGAAGAGCGAAGTCGCGACGCAGATCAGCGAAGCCGTCAACCCCGTGAAGGCGACTGCCGAAGCTGCTCAGGCAAAGGCGAACGAAAACGCTGGCAAAATCACGGCTCTCGAGGCTACTGTTGGCGAGCACACGACGAAGCTCACCTCTCTCGAAAGTCAGGTTCAGACGAACACGGCGACGATCCAGAAGAACGCCGGTGACATCACGACGATCAACGCAAACATCGGCACGAAGCAGGACTTCGTCGCTGCTTTTGAAGCCGCTTTGGCCTAAGAGGTGAACTATGGCAGACGCATCTTTTGAAAAAGACAGCGATCTGCTCAACGCTGCCGCCGCTTACCTTGCGGCGGCACGTAGCACGCCGGGGCCGCTGGCTGACGAGGTAAAGCTTGCCGTTGAGCGAATCGCACAGGAAATCAAATCTCTCAAAGAGCAGATAGGAGGCAATGACGAATTTGAAAGCCGAATGGCTTCTCTAGAGCAGTCGCTTCAGACCATCATCTCGAACGAGGCGATGATTGCCAATGCCCTCGCAAAGCTAGGCAATCAGACGACACCGTTCGCATAGGAGGGGGCATGGTCTTTATCAAGTGGATTTTATGCGGGTGTCTTTCGATCCCGATGACGGTTTTGGGCAAGGCTCTTTGTTGGGTCTTGCCCTTTTTTGTTGACGAGGAAACGAAGCGTCTTCCGAAGTGGCTCGACTGGTTTATGACCGACGACAACGATGCCGACGGCGACGCCGGGCATTGGGAGCGTAATCCCGGCACGGGAAAGTGGGCGACCTATGTCCGTCGGACCAAGTGGTTCTGGCGCAATACCTGCTACGGATTTGATCGCGAGGTCGTTGGCATCAAGTGTTGGTCGACCGACGTCATCAAGTTCACTGGTGACGCTGATGTTGGTCGCAAGCCTTACCGCCCAGGTGTGAACTGGCATCACCTGTATCGCAACGGGAAGCTGATCGGCTTCCAGTGGTACTTCGTGTGGGCATGGCCGTGGGGGCTTTTCCCGAAGCGTTGCATCCGAGGGAACTTTGGCTGGAAGCTCTGGGCAAACAAGACAGAGACTGAAGATTATGCCCAGTGGACGGGAATGTGCAATCCGTTTTTCAATCGGGAGGACTAGATGTGTGATGAGCCGACGACGCCGCTGAAGCGCTTTGCCGCGACGCTCACATCAGGAACTGCGTCAGGAGCGGTCAAGGCTTCGCCTGGTGTGGCTGTAACTGGACTTACTGTATACGGCTTTCCAGTCGAGACGTGGGTAAGCGTCCTGACTTGCTTGTACCTGTTTTTCATGATCGTCGGCTGTCTCCCGAAGACGATTGATACGATCCTGTATCTCTACAGACTGGCGCGTCCAAAGCGAAGCCAGACCGTTGTCCCGGTCTCGAAGCGCGATGATCGCGGAGAGATGATCCGTGTGCTGGCGAAGGCTGAAAAGGCAAAGGAGGGGAAGGGTGAGTCTTAAAAAGAGACTCGCGGTCGGAGCCCTGTCGCTTTCTGCGTCAGGACTCCTTTCCATCGCGGGATATGAGGGCTTCAGCGACAAGGCGTACATCCCTATTGAAGGAGATGTTCCAACTATTGGCTTTGGATCGACGCAGGGCGTGAAGATGGGCGACGCGATCACAGTACCGCAGGCGCTAGAGCGCTTGCGTCGTGACGTGACTGTTGCGGAGTCCGCCATCGCCAGATGCGTGCGCGTGCCGTTGTCGCAAGGCGAGCTGGATGCATATACGTCTCTCGCTTTCAATATCGGCACAGATGCCTTCTGTCGATCAACGCTCGTCATCAAGCTAAATGCTCAGGACTACTCGGGTGCGTGCGAAGAGATCAAGCGATGGGTCTACGCTGGCGGTCGCCGGGTGCCTGGTCTCGTAGCTCGTCGTGAGAAAGAGTACGCGACTTGCGTAGGAGATGTGCGATGAAGCTGAAGGTTTGGGCTACCGCCCTTGCATTATGCGTCGCATTCGCGGCTGGGTATCGGTACTCTGCCGCGCTTTACGGTGCGGACATTGCCGCCTTGCGCGAGGATTATGCGACTCGCGCACAGGCGTTGGAGGCGAAGTATCGTGAGAAAGAACGGGTGCAATATCAATCTTTGGTGGAGGCGTGGCAGGCGCGTGATGAGGCTTTGTCTCTCGTCGACGCTCTTAACGGTGACATTGACCGGGTGCGCGGTGAAGCCGCAGCCGCCAAGCGTAGATTGTCCGCAAACTCCGCAGTTGCCTGCAAGTCTGAGCGAGAGCAGCTTGCCCGATGCGCAGACTTACTCGAAAGAGGCACGGAGTTGGTTCGAAGAGGTGTCGAGCTTTCTGAGCGGACTGCGATAGACAAAGATGCGGTCGTAAAGATCGTCAGTCAGTGACGAAGTTGTAGACGAACTCAGCCGAAAATTTAGACGAAGGGGTGGCGTCAAAATGGGTCGAAATTGCCTTGTAATCATTCCGCCCCAACGGTTTGAGGATGGCGCCTATAAAAACTTCGTTAGACGAACCCTTAGACGAAGACCAAGTTACCAACGCTGGTAAAATGATCAGAACAACACCGCGCAAGCCTAGGTAATTATGTAGAAGTCTACATAATTAAAAGGCTCACTCCGCGCGGTTTCCTATGCGGGCTACGATAGTACCTGCGCTCGACCATGAGGAGCGCCGAGAAATCCTGCCCACGAAAATGCCCCACTTACCATTGATCGGTAGGTGGGGCGCCTTTTTTTTGTATGCGTCTATTTGTTGAGTCTATCGACAAAGCTTTCAACAGACGGTCGGTAGTAGCGCATTAGCATCTTTAAGTTCTTGTGTCCTGTTTGTCGAGCGAGACTCATCACGTCCAGTCGCGGCGCACCGTCTGGTCCTGGGGATGCCGCCCACGTGCAGAAAGTCGCTCTCCCATCGTGAAAATTCAACCCTTGTTTTATGAGGCGGCCTTCTGAGTCGCGCACTTCCTGCAAGCCGGCTTTGTCTCGGATCTTTCGCCAGAGTGCATCTCGAATGCCGTCAGACATGTCGAAAATGTGCGGCTCAAAGCCGAGAGACATGACGCTTTTTAAGATGTCCATCGAACGGTCATTGAGTGCGATCGTTCGCGTGGTGCGAGTTTTAGCCGCTTCTGCGGGAATCTTCAATGTACGTCCGTGGATCCAAGTCCTTTCAATGCGCATCATCTCACCGGCTCTCATGCCGGTGCAGCAGGCCAGAATGAAGGCCGCTGCCACTCTCTGAGTTTTGGTTACTGGTGGCGTACCTTCCTCCCATCCGGCTACAAGTTTGATCGCCTCGATCTCTTCATCAGAAGCAATGCGCTCTCTGTGCTCATTCTCTTGTGGCCTCTCGATGCCGTGGCACGGGTTCTTTGCGATCAGTTGGCGCTTGACTGCCCATGAAAAGAAAGCCGACAAGGTCTGAAGCTGCCTGGCGATCGTGCTTTCTTCTACGAGTCGTCCAGTACGCCTCGAAGGAATCGTGCGACGGCGCTCGATCCACGCTTCAACGTCTTTTGATGTGACGGAGTGAATGGGAATTGATGAGATAGGATCTTCGAGGAAGCAGCCGATCACTGCGCTTTCGTGTCTCGTGTGGCCACGGCGCATCGTGACTTCTTCTCGATATGTGATGAGGTGATCGCTCACATGATTGTGAGCTTCTGGGACCAGACCGACGGAAAAATCAGACTCTACTTGAGCGATCCAACGTTTAGCGTCGGCGAGTTTTTTGAAGGTTTTTGTTCGGCGAATGCCGTTTGAGCAAGTCTGTGCTTGGTAGCCTGTCGGGCGCTTTGTGATGCTTCCCATTGTGGTCTCCGCTGTAAGTGCGCTGTAAATCTGCTGTAAAGCTACGCCTTCTTGCTACGTATGACACACAATATCTTGTGTTTACTACCTCAAACTAACCCAAAATATAGTATGGGTGGTGCGGGGAATCGGACTCGAACCGACACGCCTCAACGGCGTCAGGACCTAAACCTGGTGCGTCTACCAATTTCGCCATCCCCGCACGAACAACGCATTCTACAGGAATTCAGGGCGCGGATGTCCTGACCTTGAGCCTGATGGCGTGTCATTCGGCGGGAGCGCCCGTCCTGCTTGCATCGTAGACCTCGAGACGGGCGCGGTTGTACTCGGCCCAGGTCATGGCGCCCTTGAGAAGCGAGGACTGCAGGGCGGAGATTTTTGGATCGACCATTTCACGGGAATGGCGCGCAAGCTTGATGAGGTGGGCGTCTCCCGAGGAGATCATCAGGCTGCGGGTGTCCTCGTTGAGCTTGTGCAGGCTTGCAAAGACGCGCTCAGCGACGCGTCGCGCCTCCGGGGTGATGCGCGAGCCGTCCTTGAGGTGAGCTTCCGTCATGCCCGAGGGCAGGCAGGGCGTCTTCGCATAGTAAGGACGGTTTGCTGGCGAGGTGCAGATGGCGCGTATGTCCCTTGACACCTGAGCGATCCTCTCGTTGTAGAGTTCGTTGTCGGTGGTCTTTGCAAAGCGTTCTGCGGTCGTGTGACGGCGGGTACTCGTGACTTCCTGTTGCGTCCCTGCATCAGTGTTCGTCCCCCTGGGCGCAGTTGCGCAGCCTGCAAGAAGGGAGAGCATGGCGAAGGAGATGGTCAGAAGGGAAAGACGGGACCGCATGGTTCTGAAGGCAGGAGGAAGATGAGGGCCGGCGCAGGCCGGATTGAACGGGAGAAAAATTCTAGCAAGCTCGAAAGAGCCTCGTCGCAGGAATTGTAAGCAATTGGCCGTGCGGATGCGGAGGAAGGCGTCTCCTGCACAAGAGGAGGACGGCGCCTGAATCGAGGCCGAATTCAGTGCGGGGAGCGGGTTTCCCGCAGGAACCCGTTGAAACAACAGCTGAATTTCTCCGCTATAATTAAAAAATTCAGGTCCGCCGACATCAGAAGCCGGCGGATGCTCTTTTTATAGAAGAGAACGAACGACGGTCCGCCGCATGCGGGTGCGCTTCGCTCTGGAAAGGATTTTTCACGCGGTCCGTTCTGCAAAGGGACGGATCTCTTCCACAAATTCCGCCGCGCGTCAAGCGGGCGGACTTTTATAAAGACTACTGCGATGACTGAACAAGAAACCGTCAAGACCGAAGAGGTCGCCAAGGTCAACCCGCTCGAACGCACGCTCGATCTGGTCGTTTCCTACGCTTCCGCTGAAGAACTCACCGAAAAGGCCCTGAAGAACTACGGCAAGAACGCCAAGCTCCCGGGCTTCCGCAAGGGTCACGTTCCGGCCGCTCAGGTCCGCCGCATGTACGGCATGCAGGCCTATGACGAAGCCATCAACCAGCTCGTCGGCGAAGCCTGGCAGAAGGCCGCCTCCGAAAGCGAGCTCCGCATTGCCGGCTATCCGCGCATCGACGCCGCCAAGAACGAAGAGGACAAGGAGAACATGCACTTCACGGCCAAGTTCGAAGTGTTCCCTGACGTTCAGGTTCCCGACTTCTCCGCCGTCGAACTCAAGCGCTACGTCTGCCCGGTGACGGACGCCGAAGTCGAAAAGACGATTGACGTCATGCGCCGCCAGCGCGCCACGTACAACGTCGTGGAACGCGCCGCCGCCAACGACGACCGCGTCAAGCTCAACTTCAAGGGCAAGAAGGACGGCGTTGAATTCCAGGGCGGTTCCGCCGAAGGCTACGTGTTCGTTCTCGGCCAGGGCCGCATGCTCCCCGAGTTCGAAGCCGCCGTCACGGGCATGGCTGCCGGTGAAAAGAAGACCTTCCCGATGACCTTCCCCGCCGACTACGGCATCAAGGAACTCGAAGGTCAGGCCGTTGAATTCGACGTTGAAGTCGTCGAAGTCGCCGAACCCGCCTACCCGGAAGTTGACGACGAATTCGCCGCCAGCCTCGGCGTCAAGGGTGGTGTTGAAGCCATGCGCGCTGAAATCCGCGCCAACCTCGAACGCGAAGTCAAGGCCCGCCTCGAAACGAAGACCAAGGCCGAAGTGATGGAAGCCGCCGCCAACGCCTGCGACTTCGCCCTTCCGACCGTTCTCGTGAACGACCAGTGCGAAGCCCTCCGCCAGCAGATGGAAAGCGACCTCGCCGGCCGCGGCATCGACGTCAAGAAGATGCCCGCCATGCCCGTCGACGCCTTCAAGCCGCAGGCTGAACGCCGCGTGCGCCTCGGCCTCTTCGTCGAAGCCCTGATCTCTCAGGAAAATATCTCCGGTTCCGACGAACAGGTTCGTGAAATCGCCGCCGATATCGCTTCCAGCTACGAAAAGCCGGAAGAAGTCATCGAGTACATCATGAAGGACCAGAACCGCGTGGGCAACCTCCGCGCCCAGGCCACGGAAAACAACGTGACCGAATGGATCCTCGCCAAGGCCAAGACCGTTGAGGAAACGGTTGAATTCGACAAGCTGATGGCCGGCCAGTTCTAACGAACGGGACAACGTCAGACTTGCGGGCGCGGCCTGCCGCGCCGGCCCTGATCGACTCGAGAGGCATCACGGACAACACGCCGGATGCCTCTTTTTTCTTTTCCGTGGTCCGCAGGCGGGAGCTTTTCCGCTCGCTCCGCTACAATCGGCAGATACCCCTTTTTCCACAAGGCGAATAAAAAAATGCTAGTCCCTTATGTCATTGAAGACACCGGCCGCGGCGAACGCAGCTACGACATCTATTCGCGCCTCCTTCGCGACCGCATCATCTTCCTTACGGGTGAGGTGAACGACCAGTCCGCGAGCCTCGTGATTGCACAGATGCTCTTCCTCGAGAGCGAGAATCCGGACAAGGACATCTACTTCTACATCAACAGCCCCGGCGGTTCCGTTTCCGCCGGCATGGGCATCTACGACACGATGAAGTTCATTCGTCCGAAGGTCTGCACGATCTGCGTGGGCCTTGCCGCCTCGATGGGCGCGCTCCTCCTGAGCTCGGGCGAGAAGGGCCGCCGCTATGCGCTGCCGCACTCCCGCGTCATGATCCATCAGCCGCTCGGCGGCATCCAGGGGCAGGCGACCGAAATCGAGATTACCGCCCGCCAGATCCTGCGCACGAAGCAGGAGCTCAACCAGATTCTTGCCGACAACTGCGGCAAGCCTGTTTCCGAAGTCTCCCTCGACACCGAGCGTGACTACTGGCTCGTGGGCGAGGAGGCCATGAACTACGGCCTCGTCGACCGCATCTTCACGACGCGCGCCGAGCTTGAAAAGGCGCTTTGAGCGGAATCGAGGTGAATGACATGCGAACCTGTTCCTTCTGCGGCCGCAGCGAGAGCGAGTGCAAGGAGCTTTTCTCCGGCATTCGCGGCGAACTGATCTGCGGTGAATGCATCCGCTCGATGAACGACGAGCTCAGGAGCGGCCCCACTCCTGAGAGCGCTCCCGAGGCGAAGCCCGAGGCTGAGAAGCCCCTGCCCAAGCCCAAGGAGCTCTATGACCTGCTCGACCAGTACGTCGTAGGTCAGGAGCGCGCCAAGCGCACGCTATCCGTGGCGGTCTACAACCACTACAAGCGACTGAAGAACCAGGCGGACGCTGCGCGCTCCGTCGAGCTTCAGAAGTCAAACATTCTTCTGATCGGTCCGACGGGCTCCGGCAAGACGCTGCTGGCGCAGACGCTTGCCCGTGCGCTCGACGTGCCGTTCGCCATTGCCGACGCGACGACGCTCACCGAGGCGGGCTACGTGGGCGAGGACGTCGAGAACATCGTCGCCAAGCTCGTGCAGGCCGCCGACGGCGACATCGAGCGCGCCCAGCGAGGCATCATCTACCTTGACGAAATCGACAAGATCGCTCGCAAGAGCGAGAACCCGTCGATCACGCGCGACGTGTCCGGCGAAGGCGTGCAGCAGGCGCTGCTCAAGCTCGTCGAGGGCACCGTGGCAAGCATGCCCGCCCAGGGCGGCCGCAAGAATCCCGGCAAGGCCATGATTCAGGTCGACACCTCGCAGATCCTCTTCATCTGCGGCGGCGCCTTCGACGGCATGCAGAGCATCATCAGCCGCCGCACCGAAAGGGCGGAGATGGGCTTTGGAGGCCGCGTCTTCAGCAAGGACGGCGACAAGAGCCTCACCAAGGTGTACAGCCAGGTCGAGCCCGCCGACCTCGTGAAGTACGGCCTGATCCCCGAGCTCGTCGGCCGTCTGCCCGTGATCGCTGCGCTTCAGGAGCTCGACGAGGAGGCGCTCATCGCCATCCTCACGAAGCCCAAGAACGCCATCGTCCGCCAGTATCAGGCCCTGCTCGGCATGGAGGACGTCGAACTCGAGTTCACGCCCGACGCGCTCAAGGCGGTCGCCGAAAAGGCCATCGCCCGCAAGACGGGCGCCCGAGGCCTGCGCTCCATCGTCGAGGGCGTGCTTCTTGATGCCATGTTCGACATTCCGACGCGTGGAAACATCGCGCGGGCGCGCGTTACGCGTGAGACGGTCGAGAAGAGCGCACCCGTTGAGCTCATCGAGCGCGACTGACGAAACTGATCTGCATACGACTTGAAAACGGGGGCTCTGGCCCCCATATATTCAAGACCGAACCGAACATTCACTAGGACTAGAGATTTGGACAACATGACCGACGGGGAAGTGATTTACCCCGAACAAATTGAAGTGCCTGCTGTCGCAGTGCGGGACATGGTGATCTTCCCCTCGACGCTGGTGCCCGTCTTCATGGCGCGCGAGGCTTCCGTCAACGCCGCTAGGAAGGCCTTTCAATCCGACAATAAGTACGTTTTCGTGGTCACGCAGAAGGAGCCCGACACCGATGCGCCCAAGCAGGACGACTGCTACGGGGTCGGCACGCTCGCAAGCGTGATGCAGTTCTTCGGCTTGGCTGACGGCACCTCGAAGATGCTCGTCGAGGGCCTCGCCCGCTATCGCGTCGACTCGCTCTTCGAGCGTGACGGCTCGCTTGTGGCTCGCTGCCCCCGCCTCCATACTGTCTACGCCCCAGAGCGCACGCTTGAGCCGCTGCGCCGCC
>ERZ791810.634-NODE-634-length-32725-cov-3.891338_pt1 | contig 32725 bp, 42 predicted proteins | sample MGYA00510304_ERZ791810 | MGnify/ENA primary metagenome ERZ791810 (study PRJEB30046, sample SAMN00791967) | human gut metagenome | study: EMG produced TPA metagenomics assembly of the A metagenome-wide association study of gut microbiota in type 2... | reverse complement strand
ACTTTTGAAATAAATTAAGATTTATCAAAGAGTTGATAAAAAGTTATGTTTTGACGGTAGCTGTTGAGATGTCGGAAGCGTAAAGGAATAAAGGACGGGGGAGGGGGTGTAGTGAGTAGCCAAAAACCCCTTACTCAGCCCCTAAATCATTCAAAAAATAAAAAAAGACCTGTTATCAGGTTCTCAAAAAAATTTTAAAAAACAAAAAAGGAGAGATTGAAAATGAATGTATTTGTAGGAATTGTAGGTGTATTGGTAGTTGTAGGTGCATTTATCTTTGGTTGTATGAAATCAGCAAGAAATATGATATTGGATGAACAGTTGCAGAAAGAGTGCATCAGTAAAGAGGAATGGAATCAGAAACATAGAGGTTATGGCGGGAACATTCTGGGAATATTGATGGGGATTATTATTTTTGCTTTTGCGTTTTCATTTGTTATCATACCGACCGGTTATACGGGTGTCAAAACATCTTTCGGACAGGTATCTGCGAATACGCTTCCAAATGGATTTAATCTGAAATTGCCATTTGTGCAGCATATCGAAAAAGTAAATAACAAACAGCAGGATGTTGTGTTTGATAAAAGTAAAATTTCATCAGAAACAAGTGAACGCAATGCAGTGACTTTTAAAGGCATAACAGTTACATATCAGATTAATCCTGAAAAGTCTGCATGGATTTATGCGAATGTATCAGATTACAAGAATAACCTTATCGGTGAGTCTTTGGTTGGTTCGGCGATAAAAACAACATCGAAAGAACTTACACCGACTGATGTTACTAACAGAGGAATATTAGAGCCGAAAGTAAGAGATGAAGTGCAGTCATCGCTTGATGGAAAGTACGGAAAAGGTGTAATCATGGTAAGTAAAGTTATTGTTAAAGAAGCGGCATTTGATAAAGAATATGATGAGAAGATAGCCAAGAAGCAGCAGGCTCAGATGGATTATGAAAAGCAGCAGATAGAGAATAAAAAGAATATAGAAAAAGCAGAAGCAGATGCTAAGGTAAAAAAGACTCAGGCAAAGGCAGAAGCGGATGCGACCAAGATTGCTGCAGAAGCTGAGTCAAAAGCCAATAAAAAGATTGTGTCAAGCATAACAGAAAAACTGATAGAAAGTAAATTAGCAGATGCAAGATTGAAGCATGGCTGGGTTACTGTAAAAGGTGCTGATACAGTTGTCACAAAAGACAAATAGTTGGTATTTGTTATCAGATAAATTCTTGAAGAGTAAATGGTGCTGTCGGTTAAATATCGACTGATGTGAGCGTGGCGGAGTCCTCACGAAGAATGATAATGTACTTAAAAAGCAAAACGCAACAGGGAGGATATACTTGTGCATCCTCTCTCATGCTCCGTTGGTCTAGTGGTCAGGACACATGACTTTCTCTCATGTAACACCGGTTCAAATCCGGTACGGAGTATTTGAAAGTGAGGCGGTTACTTTGATAATAACCAAACACGCACAAAAGAGATTAAAAGAACGATGCGGCTTGAATAAAAAAGCATCGGAACGATTGGCAAAATTGGCTTATGAGCATGGAATAAAGCACAATGAAACAACAGGTAACTTGCGGAAATGGGTTGATAGTCAATACTTCTATAACGAAACTGCTAATAACATCAGATTGTATGGTGACAAGGCTTTTATTTTCAGCGATTATAAGCTGATAACTGTATTGCAGATACCTCACAATCTGGTCAGGTATGTGAAAAGGAGAGCATAATGGATAACTTAGCACAGCATAAATTACTTTTGCAGCAGATGCATGATACATATATCAAGAAAAATCATGATTATGGCGATAGCTTTAGTCGTTCATTTAAGAAATATGGACTTGTAGCAGCTATGGTCCGTATGGAAGATAAATGGAACAGACTTGATAATATGGCATCAGGAGCAGAACTGAAAGTTGCCGATGAAACTATAAGAGATACGCTTTTAGACCTTGCCGGATACTGCGTTATGACAATGATGGAGCTGGACAGGCAGAAAGATAACGCAAATCAAAAGGCATTTGAAGAACAGGTGCGAACTGAATATGCAGATGTTTCAGCAAAGGAAGATAATACATTAGATGATGGTGAAAAGATTGTTCTCCATGATGAAGAAAAGGGAGATATGGAAGTAAATGTTCCTGAAAAGGTGGCAAAAGCGAAGAAACCGATTGATGAAGGCAAGGTGATGGCTTTGTATAATGCAAAGTGGTCGCAAGCAAAGATTGCGGATGAAATGGGATGCTCACAGGGACGGATTTCACAGATTATTAGGGCATATAAATAGATTGATAGGAGTTACAACAATGAATAAAGAACTATTGGACAAAGCAAATAATTTGATGCATGATATTGAAACAATATCGAAGGTTATTGATGAGAAAGAAAATAGTCATCATTGGATTACAGTAATAACGCCGCATCATAAAGATCGTTATTATTCATGCAGGTTTATGGATGAATTAACTGAGTGGATGAAAAAGAAAAGAGAAGAATATAAAAAAGAATTTGAACAGTTGAAATGAAATTGATGTGTCGAAATTTGTCGGACGAAAATGGTTCTTTGATAATTGAATATTGATGGTTGCTATGATAAAATTATTCTATCACTAAGAAAAGGGGAGCGTGTCGAATGGAATGTTTGCGTTGCAAAGCAGAAATGAAACATTATAAATTTAATGGAAATTTTGAAATTTATGGAAAAGAGCATGATCCTGGAAATGGGTATGCAAGGCGACGATTACCACATAATCTGCATAGCGTATATGTATGTGAAAAGTGTGGATATATGGAATTAAGTACAAAAAACTGTGAAAACGAAGATATATAATGCTTTACCAACCATCAATATTCAATAACGAATAGGTGGTTGGTATTTTTTATGCAAAAAAATAATAAAGGATTACACATTTGCGGCAGATGCGGTGCAAAGATTGAAGAAAATTATTTACCTGGAAAAATTGAAACAACAAAAGATATTGAAATTATATACTCTGTACATCGTTTTTATGACATTAGAAAAATGGATATTGACATAGGAAATTTTGAAATTGAGTTATGCCATAAATGTAGGAAAGATTTTGGGAGGTTTATGAGGAATGAAGAAATCACGAAATAAAATCGTCATCAAAACTAGAAAAGGTGGATATACGAAGTTGTATGCCAATGGTAAATGGCAAAAGAAAGTATATAACATTGATTACCATGCGGCTTATATATCTCGAAGAATTAAGGTTAATTGCGAATTTGATAAGTATAAGACCGATAAGAATGGCTCAGTTATATTTAACAGAGATAAAGCAGAGTTCTTAAGCGAACATTGTTCAATAATGATTTAAGGAGTGAGATTATGTTGATAGTTGCATTGCAAGATGATTTAGGTCATTATGCGATATGGGACACAAATGATAAGAAATTTTTAGGAGTTAATCTGACAGTGCATGGAGCTATTGCAAAAATTCTTGATAACAGATGGACCTATACATATGAAGAGGCAATAGAAAAATTGGAACATGCACAACCATTTTCGGAAATAGCAGCTCATATTAGTGTTGGAAACTTTAGTGACGAGGAAAAAACATTAAAAGAAAAGATACATGAATTGGAAGAAATTATCGATACGAAATTGGGTGGATGGACTAAAGATAGAAAATATGGTCTATCATTGACAGAACTAACGACAGCACTTGAAAAAGCTGACAAATACGATGAAGTTGAAAAATGGTTAAAAAAAGAGATTAAATATACTAGAAAGAATATGCCATTTTTGTATAAAAAATGATTGATTGTATGCAGGTGACGAAAATATAGTAAGATTATTTGAAAGTTATATAAGATTTTACGAACACATATTAAAGAAATAGAATAATAAAACATATTACCGACTGCAAACAGTTGTAGCCGTTTACCTGGAATTAGTTATAGGCAGACTTGCAAGAGCATCTCTGCTTCGGTGGAGGTGTCTTTTTTATGTCCGAACAAAATAAGAAAATCATAAAAGGTCTACATCAAAAAGATCTAACTAATATTAAATATGCCAGTGCGTTACTTGATATGGCGATTGAGGAAAAGAACGATGATTTGTCATGTGCATTGCAGCAGGCAAAAGAAGTACAGAAGATTGCAGCAAAGGAAAGCCGAAAGAAGAACAGTATTGAATTTGCAAATCTGTATTGGAAAGCTACTTTGATGTTGGCACCGTATTTTTTTGAAGATTTCCTTTACTATATGGAAAAGGACAGGAGGCCTGAGAAAAGGTTTTATATGCCACGCAGACACACTCTGAAAGTGGTTGTTGACGATTTGCAGGACTTGGAAGATGGCAAACTTGATTTTTATGGGTTATCCATGCCACCTCGTGTCGGCAAATCAACGATATGTATATTCTTTATGGCTTGGATCATGGGGAAGCGTCCAAACAGTCATAATGCTATGTCAGGGCATAGTGGTATATTGGCAGATGGATTTTACAGCGAAGCACTAAATCTTATGGAATTGGATGTGCCGGAAGAAAAAAGACAGTATCATTTTGCAGACATATTCCCACAGACATTTTTGCAAAAGAAATCAGCAGATAAGAAAGAGATTACTTTGAATGACCCTGATAGATTTGCCACATTGACTTGTCGTGGTATTGATGGTACATGGACAGGTGCTGTTGATATTTCATGGGATGGTTATCTGTATGTTGATGATATGGTTCGTGACAGACAGGAGAGTTTATCTCCATCACGATTAGAGGGAAGATACCAGGATTATCTTAACTTGCTTGTTGACCGTAAAAATGACGGTACAAGAGAATTGATGGTCGGAACCAGATGGAATGTTCTGGATCCTTTAGGCAGAGTTGAAAAGCAGTACAAAGATAATCCACGATACAGGTTTAGAAAGATACCGGCACTTAATGAGAATGGAGAGTCTAACTTTGTTTATGATTATGGCAAGGGATTCTCTACAGAATATTTCTTGAATGTTAAGAGCAGGCTTGATAAGAACGAATGGGAAGCAAAATTTCAGCAGCGGCCATTTGTCAGAGAGGGACTTTTATTTGCTGAAAATGAACTTCTTACATACAATGGTGTGTTACCGCCTGAAAGTGGCTTGATTCGTGTGTTGGCTGCCTGTGATGTTGCCTGGGGCGGCGGTGATAGTTTGTCAATGCCTTTTGGATATGAATATGATGACGGGTACATCTATATACCAGATTGGATTTTTAACAAAGGGGATAAGACGGTTACTCAGCCTATTGTTGTTGGAAAAACATTATATCATAAGCCGCAGATGGAACATTTTGAAGGAAACAACGGCGGGGATGAGTATGCAGATAAGATAGATGAATTGTTACAGGCTCAACATTACTCATGTAGCATCTCGTCCAGCAAAGCACCAAATACAATGAGTAAAATGGCAAAGATTATACAGTATGCACCGGATGTTAAGAGAAGATGTAAGTTCCTTGCGGCAAATAAGAGAGACAAGGAATATCATGACGCAATGGATGAATTGACCATGACAGTTCAGATTGGTAGTAATGACCATGACGATGCTGCAGATGGAGTGACACAGTTAATAATGTTAGCAAATGGTGGCAGTTTGGCAAAGGCAGAGTTTATTGATTCACCATATTAGGAGGTATGATAAAATGACTAAGGAATTATTGAACAATTACAGATACCTTGATGAAATCATCAGAAAAGATGAGGAAAAATTGCAATATTACAAAGACAATCCACCATCTGCTTATGTTGGAAAGGTACAGTCATCAAACAAAGAGTTTCCTTATCAGAGAACTTCAATAGAGGTATCAGGTTGTGAGGTCAAAGACAGGAGATTATGGAAAGAAAAACAGTATGAATTGATTACAAAGTTACATAATGAGCGTGCCGAGTTTGAACAGATGAAGCTGGAGATTGATATTTTCCTGACTACTATATTTGATGGTAGGGACAGGCTGATATTTGAATATCTTTACAGAGATGGCCTGACGCAGCAGGAAGTGGCAGATAAGTTGTTTATGGATAGAAGTACGGTGTCGAAGGTTGTAAATAGGTATTGTAATATTTAAGCGAATAATGTAACATATAATTATTAAATTGTAATACAAGGAGATGAGATAAGTATGAACAAGTGGAAAAAATGTGGTGCTATAATTTTGTGTACGAGTATTATTACTGCGGTTGTTGTATTAGTATTAAATTATTTACTTGTAGAAGTAGGAATTAAGAACATTGATATTATAATTGGTCATTATAAAAACATAATTGATTTATTAGGGGTTATAATTTCAATATCTGCTATTGTATCAGTTGTAATTCTAGTTGGACAAATAAAAAAAGAATATGAAAGAGCAAGAAGAGAAAAGACTCTTGATTTAGTAATGGCATGGTCAACAAATCTAACGCCAGAAACAAATTTTGCTGTTAAGATTGTTGAAAAATTTAATAGAGATCAGTGTACTAAATTGTTTAGGATGGAAATGTTTGAGGTTTCTGGGGAAGTATGCTATGAAATCAAAACAGTATATTCAGATTATAGCGAAGAGAATCAAATGTCTATTTGCAGATATTTAAATACTGATACAAAAAAACAAAAACAAGATAGTATAAATTGTAACTCATGTAAGTGTAAATCAGAATCAGAAAAAGTAGTATTAGATAAATATTATATGAAAAAGTTAAGATATTCCATTTTACAATATTTGAATTTGCTAGAAACTGTTTTGCTTGGGTGGCAAAATGGAGTCATAGATAGGGAAGTAGTAGAACAACAGTTTTCTTTTTTGCATGATCCCGCGAATAACAAAAATTGTCTTCAAGATTTTAGGATTGCTGCAGGTTCAGAAAGTGCTTATCCGAGTATCGAGGCCTTTTGTGTAAAATTGGAAGAAAACAGGAAGAAAAGAATAAAGGGCAAAGATTATATTGCATAATCTTTCACACAATTCACACAAAAACAATGCTATATTGGTATCATGAAATAACTATAAGGGTCAAGCGGTTTCAAATGAAGCCGTATGGCTCTTTTTTGATGCATTGAAATGAGGTGAGATAAGTGGAAGCAGAGGAAACGATGGAGTTATTCGGAAGAAAACGTATTTATACGGATGAGATTGTTATTGATGAAACAAATATTCTTTCTGTCCTGAATGACGCACTTATCACCCACATGGAAAATTACAATGCGATTGCTTATCTTTTGAAGTATGAAAAAGGTTATCAGCCGTTAAAACGCAAAAAGACGGTTCGTCCGGAGATTGATGTCAAAGTTGTGGATAATGTTGCAAATGAGATTACGGAGTTTAAGCTTGGCTATAACTGGGGCAATCCGATTATCTATGTGCAGCATGGCAATAATGATTTATCAGGAAATGACAGCAATTCAGACGATAATGCAGTTTCTATGTTGTCTGAAATGTTTAGAGAGGAAGGAAAAGCAAGTCTTGATCAGGAACTTGCAAGGTACATTGAGATTTGCGGTATAGGTTATCGTTTTATCAGAATTAAGCCGGATTATGATGGTGGTTCTGTGTTTCAGATGGCAACACTCAATCCGATGTTTGCTTTTGTTGTGTATTCAAATGATGCGTTTAAAAGACCTATGATGGCTTGTACTTTCCGTATAACAAAAAGCGGTGCAAGATATTATACTTGCTATACCAAAGATACAGTATTTGAGATACAGGATGCGGTGAAGATTATCAACGGCAAGGAGAAAGTAAATGAAAATGGGAAACGCATTATCAGAAATGGTAAAGGCGGGGAAGTAAATCCTCTTGGTGTTATTCCTATTATTGAATATAACCGTTCACATGACCGTACAGGCTGCTTTGAGCGTCAGATTTCCGATATGGACAATCTTAATATCCTTGTGTCAGACTTTACAAATGATGTTGCACAGACTACACAGGCGGTATGGTGGGCGAATGATATTGAGCTGCCAAAGGATGAAAATGGTAAGACAAGAAAGGTAGAAGCCGGTCAATGGATTTTATCTAAGACTACTGGTGCCGGTAACAAGCCGCAGATTCAGTCATTGGCATTTATTTACGATTATAATGGCATACTGGAAGATATTAAATACAGACGAGATGTTATTTTACAGAAATGTGATGTTCCTTTACGGAGCGAGCCGGGTGGCGGTTCAACCGGAACAGCAATGAGTATGTCAAGCGGATGGTCGGATGCTGACTGCTCAGCAAATAAGGAGTCACAGATTATTGAAGCATCGGAAATGCAGATGCTTAGGGTTGTGAAAAAGATAATTGATTTATCGACAGATATACCTGAGGACAGCCCTTTAAAAACTCTTAAAATATCTGACATTGATATAAAATTTGTCAGAAACAAAAATTATGATATGGCTACAAAAGCCAACACATTTGCAACATATGCGTCTCATGGAGTACATGGCAGACACGCAATGCAGTTAGCAGACATTGGCGGAGATATTGAACAGATATGGCTTGATTCCAAAGATGGTGTTGAGAAGTATCAGAAGTCCGTTTATGACAAGCAGACAACAACAAATGATGTAGGAAAGGTGCCGTATAATATCAGTCAGACAGAGGAAGATAAGACTGACAGAATCCAACAGGATGAATCAGATCAGAATAATAACAGTCCAATACTTAATAGTTAAGACATTTGCAGCAGCGAGTGTCTTTTTTATATGCCCTAGAGAAAGGGCAATACAAATTTCGCAAAATGATAATTCAGAGAAGAATATAAACGCAATGGAGGTAGCGAGATGAGAAAGCAGAATTTAGAACCGTTAAGAATGAATTTACAGTTGTTTGCCAAAGAACCGTCAGATGATAATACAGCAGGGGATAAGGCAGAGGATGAATTAAACGATATTCCAGATGATGATAGCGAATCAGAGGAAGATTCAGACGCAGATAGTCCGAAGCTGGCAGAAGAAAATGCAACACTAAAAGTCCAGATTGCAAAAATGAAAAAGGCCATGGATAAGGCTGCAAGTGATACGGCGAGATATAAGAAGCAGTTGCGTGAAAAGCAGACTGCTGAGGAAATAGCTTTACAGGAAAAGGCTGAGAAAGAAGCGGAGAGAGAGGAAGCTTATCAGAAGCTGCTTAAGGAAAATACAGTAACTAAATATGAAAAGAATTTCCTGGCTCTTGGTTATTCTGAGGAATTAGCAACAAGAGCTGCTAATGCACAGTATGACGGAGATACGGAAGAATTATTTAAAATTCAGCAGGATTTCCAGTCTGCGTTATTAAAGCAGAAAGAAGCTGAATGGGCAAAGTCAAGACCAAATCCACAGGCAGGAAATGGTGAGGATGATGATATGGACGCATTCCTTAAAGGGTTTGGAGCATAAAAGAAAGATGAGGTAGAAAAATATGTCGGTGAATTATGCAAGCAAATATGCAACAGCAGTAGATGAGAGATTTAGCACGGGTTCTCTCACAAACGGATTAGTAAACAGCGAGTATGACTGGATTGGAGTTTCAACAGTAAATGTTTATTCTATTCCAACATCAGCAATGAACGATTATTCAATGTCCGGTACAAGCCGTTATGGTACACCGGAAGAACTTGGCAACGAAGCACAGGAAATGACGGTTGCACAGGACAGATCATTTACATTCACAATCGACCGCAAGAATTATGACGATACAATGATGACGATGGAAGCCGGCAAGGCATTAAGCCGTCAGTTAAACGAAGTTATCATTCCGGAGATTGATACTTATCGTATTGCAGCATTAGTTTCAGGTGCACCTGTAGGAAATGTAAAAACTCTTGCAACAACAAAGGCTAATGCATATGAGGAGTTCTTAGCGGTACAGGAAATTCTTGACGATAACGAGGCACCGCAGGTGGGCAGAGTAGTATTATGCACACCGGCATTTCACAATAAGATTAAGCTTGATGAGGCTTTCACAAAGAGGGGCGATATGGCTACACAGATTGCCATTAACGGTGTTGTTGGAGAAATTGATGGTGTTCCATGTATTAAGGCACCAACAAAGAGATTTCCTAAAAATGTAGATTTTATCATTACAAATGCTATTGTAATGCCATCACCTGTTAAGCTTCAGGAATATAAGATTCATACAGATGCACCGGGGATTTCGGGTTGGCTTGTAGAAGGTCGTGTTCGTTATGATGCTTTTGTACTTAAGGAGAAAGCTAAGGCAATCGGTGTTCATAAGAGCGCAGAATAAGATATACAGCCCTTTAGATGTAATGTTTAAGGGGCTGTTTTTTAGGAGGATACTATGATTGAACTAAAAAATGCAAAGACAAAGCAGACAATTAAAGTAAGTTCAGATGTGCAGGCAAAACCTTTTATTCGTGCTGGGTATGAAATTGTAAAGAATGATGCGAAGAAGTCTAGTGCGAGTGAGGATAAGAAATAGGAGATATTGATATGGCAGAGATAACATCAAAACATCGTATATTGTGTGGATTAGACAGTAACGATACATCAGAAGATGATGTGCTCTCTGTCTATCTCGAAAAAGCACAGAACAAAGTAGTTAAGGCACGATATCCATTCGGATGTACAGATATTCAGCGGGAAGAAACATTGGAGTCCTATTCTGAAAATGTCGATGGTCTTTTGGTACATTACTATAACAAGATTGGTGCAGACAATGAGACTTCCCATTCGGATAGCGGTACAAACAGAACATACATGAAAGACAGTGACTTTCTCGATGATATAGTACCTGTAGCGGATGTTGTGTTATAGGAATTAAGTGGAACGCTTGGCGATTCCTTAGAATCTCTCCTTATGGCAAGCAGGGCGGTATCTATGTGGTGGCTGGGAGCGATACCAATTATGAGGAGAGAATGTTATGAGAGATTTAAAAAGAAATCAGCGAAAGATGCATTATTCGCTATATATTGAGCAGGAGAATGAATCGGATTTTGATGTGCTTGACACCGTTGCAAAATATTCAGCTCCGGTTGAATTTAAAGCAAGTTTGACAGCAGGCAAATCAGATTCCGGTGATTCCCCATTTGGTAAAGATATTTCATATGACAGAATTATTTCCACAGTGAAAAAGGACTTGTCTATTACAGAGACATCATTGATTTGGTATGGAACGGAGCCTGTTTTATTGGAAGATGGCTCAGCAGATCCAAGCAGTGCAGATTATAAAGTTGCAGCGGCACCTTTAGATGGCCTTGATGGAATACGGATTGCAATTAAGAGTATTGCGAAGTCGAATGTTCCAAAGAATGATAAAAAAGATAATGTTACAGAAGATAACGGAAGTAAAGAAGATAATTCAGACAGTAGCGGTGATGATTTAGAGGATTGGTAAAGGAGAGAGTGAAGATGAAGAAGTATATTGGTACAAAGATGATTGAAGCAAAACATATGAACAGAGGAGATTACAATACATACCGTGGCTGGATTATCCCAGAGGATGAAAATCCGGCAGATGAGGGATATTTGGTAAAGTATTCCGATGGGTATGAAAGCTGGTCACCAAAGAAACAGTTCGAGGAAGCATACAGAGGTTGTATAGGCATGACCTTTGGTATTGCTTTAGAGCTTTTGAAGAAAGGTTGTAAGGTTGCACGCAAAGGCTGGAACGGTAAAAGCCAGTATATTCAACTTGCTACTGGTATTTCGTACAAGTCAGTCGATGGAGAGATTGTAAATTGCGGTCATGATGCAATCGGTAATAAGGCAGTTGCTTTTGTTGGAACATCTGGGGTGCAGATGGGATGGCTTGCTTCACAGGCTGATATGCTTGCGGAAGATTGGGTTGTTGTAGAATAATCTTTAAATTGCACTCATTTTGTCGTATAATGGCGATGAAAGGAGTTGAACTAAAAATGAAGAGACGTTGGAAAAGTGGAAGTAGTCTTGTAGAAAAACTATTTGATAAAGTGGAAGAATACAAGAAAATTGAAATTAAATGCTGTAAAAATTGTAAGGAAATTTTAAAAAATGAAAAAGATTTGGATGAATTATATCATGCAAAAGCAGTATTAGAGCAGAGAATGAAATCGAAAGAAAATTTGCAAAATATTATCAGTAATACTTTTAATTTAGTAGCAATTATTTTATCTGTGATAGCCATGGTAATTAGTTTATCTAATGGAAAAGTTGGTAAAATGGATATAGGATGTTTTGCAGTTGGTATGCTTTTAGTTTGTGTCACAATTTATTATTTGGGAGATAATTCTCCGATTAACAAATACATGTATTATGTATATTCACTTATTTGCGCAGAAATAGAAGATAGAAAGAGTTGTAATGAAAATGCAAAGAACAAAAAGAAAAAGGAAAAAAGAAGTAGATGCCAAAACAAATCGATTTCACCTACGACAGCCCCTCAAGCATTGACAATGCTATTCGGGAAATGAAGTCATATCAAGCTAATATCACCTACAAATGCAAACTTCTTGCCGAACGTTTAGCGAATATCGGTGTGGAGATTGCCAGAGTGAATGTGGCTGATTTTGATGCAATATACAGTGGGGAGCTATTGTCGAGTATTAAAGCTGAATATGATGGGATAATTCCTGATGGAGCCTCATGGATGGTTATTACAGACTGTCCATGGGCTTTTTATGTTGAGTTCGGAACAGGAATTGTCGGAGCTAACAGTCTGCATCCTGATACGAGCATTGCTAATTGGAAATATGACCTCAATCAGCATGGAGATATGGGGTGGTATTACTTCAAAGATGGCGATTGGCATTGGACAAAAGGTATGCCGAGCAGACCATTTATGTATCAGACAGGCATGGATTTGAGAGCAAGGATAGAAAGCGTGGCTAGGGAGGTGTTTGCAAGTGCTTAGTGTATGGAATGAAGTTTCAAAGAGATTACAACAGGAACTTAAAACAGATGCAGATGCACCATATCCGCAATTGCATCTGACTTCAAAGGATGTTTCAGACAGTCCACCGAAGTTCCCGTGCCTATTTGTTAATTCGCTTGGAGAACCGACAGAGGGTACAGATTTACAGAATAATCAATGTTATATTACTTCCACAATAGAATTGCAGAGCTATTCGGCAGAATCGCCGAGTGGTTCACAGACAGAAGCACGAAAGATAATGGATGTAGCTGGTGATGTGATGCTCTCAATGGGGTATCAGCTTATTTATGGACCGAAACAGGATAACAGAAATTATTTCCGCACGATAGCACGATTTAGGCGGCTTGTCGGAAGCGGTGATGAATTATAAATGAAACAGTAAACATGGAGCTTGCATATGCAGGCTCTTATTTTTATGGAAATTTTAGGAGGGAAAAACAAATGGATCTTAGTACAATCGGAGTTAAATTTGGATGGGCAGTAGAAAAAACTGCCGGGGAAAAGCCTACTGCATTTAAGTGGATTAAAAGATGTAACAAGATTGCTGGCCTTAATATTACTAAAGATAAACTTGATACAACCTGTTTTGAGGATAAGATTAAGACATATATTGCAGGTGTGGGAGATACCGGTGGAGATTGGAATATTAATTTCAATGGAACAAAGAAAGGATCTGCCATAGATACTGTTAAAGCATGGAATGAGCTGTTAGAAAAATCAGAAGCAGGTGCAGAAGAGGGCAAGGCAACATGGGCTGATATCTTTATTCCGGGATTTGGTTCTTATTTCGTTAAATTTGAGCCGGGAGAAATTCCGCTGCCTGATCTTGAGCCAAACAGCAAACTTGATATTCAGATTGCAAATGTTGTAAATGAATATATTGGGCTTAATGAAGCAATCGAGCCTACGGAGACTGTGGCTTGAAGAGCTGGTACAGAAGATAAGAGCATACAGAATGTATTACTCGATGATAATTCGGATGAAAAAGACGATGACACAGATGTATCTATCAATGGGGGAGAATAATGCTCCCTCTGTATTTGGTAAAGGAGAGATTGATTTATGAATTTTAAAGTTGGAGATAAAGAGTACACATTAGAATATACATTTGAAGCGGCAGAAAATCAGAAGTGTGTAGATGCAATGACGGACATTTTTGGAGGTGCGATGATGACTAAGATTGATGAGTCAAAGTCGGAAGCACTGCAGATTAGAGATTTTCTTATGACAATGTCGGATCTGCCACGCATGGCAATGGATATGTTCTATGCAGGCTTGTTAGAAAATCATGGTGAAGATGGTGACGGCGAGATTATGAGCCGTTTAGATGCTAAGAGATTATATAAGGAGTTCTGTAAAGAAAATCCGGATGATGTAATGGCATCATCTTATTATGGACTTATTACGGTAATCTCTGAGCAGATGGAGAAAGATGGTTTTTTCAAACGGACCGGTCTTGCGGACATCCTGGAGAGCATGGGCAGAGCGATACAGGAAACAGGAAAGCCGGTGAAGAAGCCGACAGACAGAAAGAAGAAACAGCCGGTGAAGAAACAGAAGGAAGCAGCGGAGAAGAAAGTGGAGAACCATTCTACATCAGAGTAAGAACGGAATTTCTTCCAAATGCTTTACTTTACGGAGTGCAATATGAGTTATTTTGGCATTTAAATCCAACAAAACTCCAACCATTCAAAGAAGCATATCAAAAGCGGCTTGAAGTTGAGGAATATGCAAGATGGCGAAGCGGACTGTATGTTATGCAGGCAGTTGGAGCTTGTTTTGGTGGTGAATATCCAAAACAGCCTATTGGATTTGAAAAGCAGAATGGCAGTTATGCAGATGACACGGAAGATGATGAAGAAAATTACACAGAAGAAGAAATTCAGCGTGCAAGGGAGCGTTTTATTGCAGGTCTTGTAATACAGGAAAGCAGAAATAAACGCGAAAAAGCACGCGAACAAAGAATGAGATTGAGAGAACAGCAGGAGGGTGAGTCTGAATAAGGTCACTCTCTTTTTTTGATTATGGAGAAAAGAGGTGCTTGTAATGGCAGGAACGGTAGATAACTTAAATATAAAGATAGATGCGTCAGCAAGAGGAGCAAATCAACAGTTGGATAAATTAGTTCAAAAGATGATACAGTTGCGTTCCACTGTCAATGGTATCAATGTGGGAAATCTCAATAATTTATCTATAAGTATTCGTAACTTTTCAAGGGCAGCATCGGGATTGAGTCAGATAAAAACAACTGATTTTTCCCGGATGGCAAAAGGTATTGAAAAACTTTCAAATATCCGGGAGGGCGAATTAAACAAGGCAGCCGGAGCAATAACCAATATTTCTAAAGCAGTTTCAAATATTGGAAATGTAAGTGATGGTGCGGATAAGATTGCACAGTTGGCACAGGGAATATCCAGATTAGGATATAAAAGCACGACTCAGGCAATTCAGAACATTCCGTTGTTGACAAAAGAATTAAAAAATATGATGACAGAATTGTCAAAAGCACCTACGGTGTCTGATAACTTGATTGCCATGACAAATGCTATGGCTAATTTAGGAGCACAGGCAAGTGGTATTCGTTCTGTTGGAAGCACGATGAACAATGCAGGCAGGAGTGGAAACAGTTTCTTTGGCATAATGAAAAGGGGAATTTCAAATGTCTGGAAATTTGCGTCAAGTGTGCGTTCTGCCACAAGTCACAATCGTTCATTTGCGTCTACAATAGGATTGCTATATGCAAGATTTTGGATGCTGAAAAGGACAATAGGTGCTGTAGGCAGTGCGGTGAAATCTTCAATGGATTATATTGAAGAATATAACTATTTCAATACCACTATGGAAAAAATCGCATCGGAATGGAAGAAAGATTTTTCAAAGTATGGTTATAAAAATGCAGATGCGTATGGGAAGTCATTTGAGGACAGAGTCACAAAAATGATGAATAAAATGACCGGATTTCAGATGAACAGGAATGGTACGCTTACTGACAGTGGTGTAAAAAATCTTGGTCTTGATGTTACCCAGATGACTAATTATGCGGCAGGTGTAGCTCAGGTGACAAACTCTGTAGGAATGACAGGGGAAGCATCGGCAGCCGCATCAAAGGCTCTTTCAATGCTTGCCGGTGATATGTCATCATTCCGAAACCTTGACATGGAAACAGTTATGAATAACTTTTCATCGGGTCTTATCGGACAGTCGAGAGCGTTATATAAGTATGGTATCGATATTACAAATGCTACATTGACAACATACGCTCATGAGCTTGGTATTAAAAAGGATATTTCTACAATGACGCAGAATGAAAAGATGCAGCTCCGTATGATTGCTATACTCGACCAGTCAAAAGTAGCATGGGGAGATCTTGCAAAAACGATAAATTCTCCATCAAACCAGTTGCGTTTATTGCAGAACAACTTTAAATCTTTATCACGAACGATAGGTGATATGTTTTTGCCGGTAGTGTCGAAAGTGCTTCCGTATGTAAACGGACTTGTAATTGCTATTCGCAGACTTTTTGAGTGGACTGCGTCCATGCTTGGAATTGATTTAAAGGATGTTATCGGCAATTCTGGTGGTGGATATTCTGATGCTTTCGATGGACTGGAAGAAGATGCCGACAATGCAAGCTCTGCCATTGGCGGAGTAGCAGACAGCACAGACAAGGCAACAGAAGCACAGAAGAAGTTAAATAAGCAGTTACAGGGATTTGATAAGCTCAACAACATGACAACATCCACAACTAAAGGGAGTTCATCATCTGACAAAGGTAATGGCAGCGGTGGGGACTCTATTGACCTTACAAGTCAGTTAAATTCAGCTTTAGCAGATTATGAGAAGGTATGGAATGATGAATACAAAAAAATGACCAATGATGCGGAGAAATTTGCGGACAAACTTACAAAACTTTTTAAGAGTGCATGGACTTCCGGGGATGGTTCAGATATTGGTTCTGCTGTGGCTGGATGGCTGAATAAGGGCATTGACTGGGTGAATAATCATACAGATAAATGGTCTAAGGGACTTAAAAAGATTACAACCATAATGGGAACTTCTCTGAATGGCTTTGTTGAAAACTTTAAGTGGGCTGGGCTTGGAAAGGCTGTTGGAAATTCCATTAAGGGAGTGCTTGAAGCTGAAACAAACTTTTTTAGCACTGTAAATTGGGTAAATCTTGGAAAAGGTCTGTCAAAAACGCTTAATGCTGCTATTAAAGCAGGAGTTTTACAGTCTTACTTTAAAGCGATGGCAAGTAAATTAAGAGCTGCTATCGAGATTGCATTTGGAGCAATTACAACATTTGATTTCAAAGGACTTGGAAATGCGTTAGGACAGGGAATAAACGATTTCTTTAAGACAATGAATAAGAAAAATAAACAGACCGGTCTTAATGGATGGCAGGAACTTGGAAAAGGTTTGAGTGATGGAATAGGTGGTATTGCAGATACCATTACAACTGCACTTAAAAAAGTCAAATGGGTAAAAGTTGGGCAGGCTATTGGTGATTTTATAGCAGCTATTGATTTTGGAAAGGTTGCATGGAACTTCGCTAAGTTAGTATCAGCTTTAGTAGGAGCAATTGCAGGAGCACTCAAAGGTTCATTCTCCAAAGCACCTATTGAAACAGCATTTTTGGTTATGTTTGCCGGACTTAAATATACAGGCATAGGCAAATTTATTGCAGGGGAGATTTCAAAGAAAATGGCGGCATCATTAGCTGAAAAGATGGGATTTGAAATCTCAAAAGATGCGGGAATAAGTACAGCTATTAAAACAGCTCTCAAACAACTTATAACCAAAGCAGGTCTTACAAGCTTGACTGTTTCTGTGGGAGTCATTGGGATTGCAGCGGCAACAGTAGGTTTAGTTGCTTTTTACAACTATGTTGAGGAGAAAGCAAATGAAAAAATACAATTGGATATGTCTGAAGCAAATAAGGAATTAGGGGATTTAAATTCATCTGCTAAAAAGTGCAAAAAGTCTGTTGATGAAACAAAAGATGCATTAAAAAAGATAGAAAAAAGAGATAAAAATGCAGAGAAAAAGGGAGAAGAAATAGACAGTCTAGCAACTGCTTATTATAAATTGTCTAAAAAAGTAAATAAGACAAAGGCAGAAAAGGCAATTCTTAAAAAAATGTCAAAAGAACTTTCAAAGGAGATGCCAGGATTAAAAAAGAATATTAACAAAGAAACAGGAGCATACACGGGCAACTGGAAAGAACTTAAAAAACTTGTAAAGCAGACTAAAGAATACTACAAGGCAAAAGCGGCACAAAAAGACCTTGCTGATATAGGCAATAAACTTTATGAGAATGAGAAAAATATAGCTGAGGCAGAGAAGGATGCAAAAAAGGCATCTGCTAAATTAAAGAATGAGAGAATTGACCTGAAAAACGAAACAAAGCGTTTGAATGAACTGGAAGCTAAAAATATTAAATATAAAAGTGGTTCAGCCAATATGACAAAGAAAGAGTATGAAGAGATGGAAAAGCTTCGTGGTACTTTGCCAATGCTGAAACAGAAATTAGAGGATCAGCAAATAATTTATGACAAACATAAGAAGAAACTTAGTGAATTAAAAGATGCTCACCAAGAATTAAACGATAAGTACAATACGGCATCAGATTATGTTGATAAATATACTACTAAGATTAATAAAAACACAGAGAGTGTGGGAAAACAAAAAGATGCTATAAAAAGTGTGGGAGAAGAAACTGATAAATTGTCGGGAAAAAATGCGACAATATCTATAAATTCTAAGGGAGTTGAAAAGACTAAAAAAGATATTGATGGCATACAGACTAAAAAAGTTAAGGTTACTGCTAATGCTAAAAAAGGAAAGGATTTTGATAAAACTAAAAAGGATTATGATCATTTTAAAAGCAAAAATGCAGATGTAAAACTAAAAATAAAGGGTGCGGACAAATTAAAGGAGGTTGCAAAAAATCCGTTACTAACTGATATAGGTAAGAAAAATACAATAAAAAGAAGTGTAGAGATTACTTTTAAAATGAAAAATGGTCTGTCTGATAGTGTTTCAAAGCTTTTAGGAGGTTTGGGAACAACTAAAAAGAAAGCACAGGGCGGTGTTTTCTCAGGCGGTTCATGGCATAACATAACTAAATATGCAAACGGTGGACTGCCAAATATGGGACAGATGTTTGTAGCAAGAGAAGCAGGACCTGAGCTTGTCGGTACAATCGGTGGTCACACAGCGGTAATGAATAACAATCAGATTGTAGCTTCGGTATCAGATGGTGTATTTAATGCCCTTAATCCGGTGTTGACATATTTATGCAATTCGATTAATGCTATGTCTGCTAAGATGGATAATATGGGTTCTGGTGGTGTAAGTGTAGAAAAATATACAGAGGGAGATTTGTTGAAAGTGGTAAGAAAGGAAGATAGCAATTATAGGAAGAGGACTGGGAAAAGTGCTTTTGTTCTATAGTTAAAAATAACATTTTTCATTAAGAAAATTAAACTTGAAAAAGAGTGAATAGTGTCATAAAATCAGAAAAAAAGGAGGACAATGATATGCGACTATATAATATATATTATTTATGTAAAAATTCTATTAAACCTATTGCAGAATTAACAGGAAAACAAAATCATTCGAACACTGCGTACACATTAAATGGTTGGTGCGAGGCAAGAGATTGTCTTACGACAGTTAGCGGAATTAGCTTTTTAACCGATTATGTTAATGAAATTTTTGAAATATTTCCCGCTTATCAATTTAAAAAGGAAGGACCAGAATTATCAAATTCTGATTATAGGTTGTTTATATCCAAAAAAGAATTACTTGTAGCTAGATTGGATGCAATAGTGAAATTATATCAATCAATGGATGCAGGAGAATCAAAAGAGGGGGTTGATATTAAAATCCCCGCTTGTGGGACTTTGGACGAGTACATAGGGTATATGAAAGATATAAATTTCATTTTAAATCAGTGTCCATTGATTTCAAATTGTGATGAACAGGTAGTATTTAACACTGTCGATGTAGGTTCTATGTGGTTATCGTTATTGATAAAGGGAGCAGTCGGGACTCATGTAATTTTAAATACATTAGCTAAATTATCAGAGATAGCGATAAAGTTTTCATCAAATTATAAGGTTATGAAGATGCAGGATGAGTATCTGGCTTCAATGAAGCAAAAGAATGAGATAGGTCAAGATGTTATAGATACATTTAATCAAATTAAAAATAAGATGTTAGATGATGATGTTTCGGAATTGGAAAAAGAGTGTGATGTTGCAATTACAAATCCTGAAGACCGTGATAAAACTGCAAGAACTATTGAAAAGTTATCAATGCTGATTGATAAGGGTGTGGAAATATATTCAGCAATAGAAACGCCAAATGAAATTAAGGTAATGTTTCCGTTTTCAGAAAATACGACGCTTTTACCAGATGGTTTGCAGAAGTTGATTGAAGAAAAGGCGAAAAATGACTCTGAATAATGTGACTATTGGCAATGGGGATGTTTATGTGCAAATTGATGGGGGACAACATAGCCAAAGCAGTAAGAAAACAGAATACGGATTACAAAAAAGAACGGGGAAATCTCTTTTTTCATAGAATATTGCTATATTATGCCGATTATGGTATGATATAGCAAAGATTTAAAAAAGGAGTGTTTAATCATGAAGAAACAATCAAAGAAAATTTTATCAATGTTTTTTGCGTTTTGTTTATGTATTTCTTTGCTGAGCGTACCTAGTGTAGCCTGTGCTAAAAATGTAAAGAAAAATGTAAAGAAAAATGTAAATAAAGTTATAGCAAAAGACAAAAACTTAAAAGTTAAATTTGCTTATATAAAAAACGGGCAAATTTACATCAATGTTCAGAATTTATCGAAAGAGGATTTGAACATAATTTTTACTTGGACTAACATTAACGGGACTTTTAGATATGCAGACGATATTTTTTACACTTGCTATAAAGGTACTAATGTAAATATTAAAGTGAAATATTATTCAAGCAACATAGATAATTATAAATATTCTTTTAAAAAGGGTAAATTTCAAATGTTAGTTACATATAGTACAGATGAAAACAATGGCAAGATAAAAGAAAAACAATTAAAAACAAAAAAGATAACTGTTAAGTAAAAAGGAGAAAGTTATGGCACTAATTAAATGTCCCGAATGTGGAAAAGAATATAGTGATACAGCTAAAAGATGCCCTAATTGTGGATATGTTGAAAGAAAAACATTTTCTAAAATTGAAAACTGGAAAAGAAATGATGGCATACAAAAACTGATAATTTTTGTAGGTGTAGTCGGAATTTTGGCAGTGATAGTCGTTGGATATAGGATAAGAGTAGAGAATGTAAAAATGAGTAAATCGGCAAGAGGAACTGCAAAAGAAGTTATCAAACTGATAGATAAATATTTAGAAGATGATATGAGCGGAGAAAAACTTCGAGATTTATTAAAAGGTTATGAAGATGATATTGATAAAATTGAAAAACAAGGCAATAATGATAAAATCTTAAAGCAACTTTTAAAAAAGACCGAACATGACTTAGACCCTTGGCTAGGAGAAGACGCACAGGAAGTAAAAGATGACAAGGGATATATTCAGAAGTTGTTAGAAGATGAAGATGTAAGTTATCTTTCAACCTTATCGCAAGAATATGAATAGAATTTATAAAAACACAAGGCGGATTTTAATGTCCGCCTTTTTTCTTTGAAGAAATTATATAAAGTAAAGATATTGGTGTTATACTATTTTGGTGTTCTACAAAGAAAATTTTTTCTTAAGCTCTTTACATTCTTGTTCAAGCGAAGAAATTGCGCTTGATTGCTCTGAGAAAAAGTCAAGAAATGATTTAAAATGTTTTTTGTATTCGTCATTTAGTTTTGGATAGGTATCCATTATGCGTTTTATGTCTTCTTGATCGTAAGGTGTCAGTTTTCGATATTTGCTAATTAACTCATATTCCGAATTATATATTGGAGTTGGTTTGACTTCATCAAGAAGTCCTAATTGTCCATCTGTATTTGGCTTGATTGCTTCCCAACCCATCAGGTATGATGGAGACACATTGAAATAATTTGACAATTTTGTAATCATAGTAATGCTTGGCTCGCTTACGCCTTGCTCGTATGATGCTATTGTTGTTTTTGCAACATGCATTTCTTTTGCTAATTCTAATTGAGTAATATTTTTTAATTTTCTAAGTTGTTTCAGACGTTCGCTAATCATATAATAACCTCCCTTATATAATTATTATAATATACTTTTAAGGAAAGTACAAAAAATTCATATTTTATCTTGACAAGTACGATACAAATGTATTAAAATACAAATATACAAAAAAAATGTACAAAAAACAAAAGGAGGTAAATTATATATGAAGCGTTTAGTTGTAGAGATGGAAGATGAATTGCATAGGGCTGTTAAGTTGGAAGCTTTGATGCGTGGTATTCCAGCAAAACAGTTTGTTATTGAAATTATTGAGAAAGAATTGAATAAGGAGAAAGCAAATGCAGGAAATATTAAAAGTAAATGATAAAGAAGTAATTGCTGTTGAACGGAACGGCGAAATAGTTATCACGACAGCACAGTTAGCAGAAGTGTATGGAACTGATGTAAATAATGTACAAAACAATTTCAACCGTAATAAGGAAAGGTTTGATGTGGGAAAGCACTTCTATTTATTGAAAGGTAATGAATTGAGGGCATTTAAGAACCAAGTCACTGATAGTGACCTAGTTAATAAACATACAACACAAGTGTATCTCTGGACACGCAGGGGAGCAAGTCGACATTGCAAGATTTTAGATACGGAAAAGGCATGGGAGCAGTTTGACTGTTTAGAAGAAAACTATTTCAATCGTAAGCAGGTGAATGTTACATATCAGTATCCGGGATTTCCATCAGCTATGGAAAGTGCAACAAATGCAGGAAGATTATTTGAAAGAATAATGCGTAGAGAGTGTGCATCACCACATGAAGTTGCATATGTTGTAAGAAATTTGTTTAGTCAAGCTGGGATAGATGTTCCGGAATGTGCGGTAAAAGTTCCAGCATACGAACAGTTGGAGTTGTCTTTGAGGTCAGTAAGTCATGATAATGTATAAAAATAAAAAAAGATTAAAAAAAGCTTGACAATATAGCGGGGAGTTAGGTTAAGCTGTTTTGTGAAAGGAGAAAGCGTATGGCAAAAGCAATAAAAAAAGAGTAATCAGATTACTTTGGCGAGCGACTGATTACTCAAACAACAACCAACACAAAAAGTATTGATAAGTATTATTATATCTTACTTTTCGTGTTGGGGCAAGCATTTTTGAAAGGAGATATAATTTAATGCAGGAAGTATCAGAAGTAACAATGCAGACACCAATAGAGATTGCTTTAGGTGTCGATAAGAATGGAATGACAACAGCTAGAAAGTTGTATAATTTTTTGGGACTCGCACAAGGACAGTTCGCAAGATGGGCTAAAACGAATATTGTTGATAATGAATTTGCCACAGAAAATGAGGATTTTTGGAGGGTCGACATTGATGTCGAGGGTAATAAAACAGTTGATTATAGACTTACAGCTCACTTTGCAAAAAAGCTGTCATGTAAAGGTAATGGAGCAAGAGCAGAAGAAGCAAGGGAATATTTCACAACAGTCGAAGAAAAGACAAAGGAAGAAGTCATAAATCGTAGCAAATTATCTCCGCAGATGCAGATGTTATATGCGATGATGGATGAACAGGCTAAAGTGGAATTGGAGCAAAAGCGACAGGCAAGACAGATTGAGCGTGTTGAGGAGAAACAAAGAGTTCTTTCTGAAACTTTTGAAAATCCATCAGATAAAGAAGATTTTAAGTCTTGGTGTAAGAAGTGCATAAAGAAAATTGCAGATACACCAAAGTTTTGCAGGGAGCATTATGTTAATACAAGGGATCACGATGCTTGGAATGAGAGTTATGCACGGCTTAGTGAGAAGCGGGCGTGCCGATTGGGACAGAGAGTGAGAACCGCGAGAGAAAAGGCAGAGAAGAATGGAGCCAGCCAGTCAAAAATCAAGGAGATTACATATTTGTCAATCATCACAGAAGACAAGGATTTAAAGCCGGTGTATGAAACAGTAATCAAAGAAATGATGCTGGCGTATTGCGTAGCATAGAATAATTCAAACAAACGACAAGGAGCGATATTATGGATATATCAGGAACAAAGATTTTATTTGATGCCGACAATATGAATATTGATGAGGGCGTAGAGATAGAAACAGCATATTCACTTTTAAGTACCTTTATGGATAAGTATGATTATATGAGCAATATATCTAGCTGTAGTGATGCACAGGTGTATTGTTTAGTTGCTAATGCAAAAGACATATACTACTTGATAAGAGCGACATGGAATATACTTGAAAATGTAAAAGAACAGAATAAAAGAGTGCAGGAACTGATTGGAAATGCTTTTGATATTGTTAAGGCAATGCAGGATGCAGCAGATGGCAAAGGGGCAGTAAGAGTATAAGGTACTTGAAAGGAATGGTGTTAATATGAACGAGATTGAAAAAATATATTATAACTTTAATGAGTTATGTGACGATTATGCAGAACTTGAAGATACAATAGAAGCAAGAAAAAAGATGGAGCAGAAGATGGGCAAAGAACTGTTTATGAAATATGATAATGAAATATCGGATTGTTGTATGTACACAGAAAAGCAGGGATTTATATGGGGATTTCAGTATGCTATGAAATTGATTATGGCACACTGATTAGTGGATGTTGAATAATTCACACATTTCACATTCCTAAAATGATATTTTAATATTATGAAAATATGTAAAAGAGTCACAGGACAAATTGATATGTCTGTTGTGGCTCTTTTTTGATGAAACAGTAGAAAAGATTATTTGAGGTATGTGATATGGGATTGATGAAATTTGACCGGTTAAATGTACTTTCTGAAAATGAAACGATTAGTGATGAGCGGAAAAGGATTAGTCGAAAGAAAATACCAATTCATGAATATTTTGAAGATATGCAGATTAGTGAAGAACAAAAACAAAAGCGTATTCGTTTAGCAAATTTATTGCTGGCGGATGTGCTTTTTTTATTTGCACTGTCAAAAGGAAATAATGACAAGCAGTATCTTGTAAAGTCGTTTCAGAACAGATATACGGAGTCGGTAAAAAGCGTTGCACAGCAGGATAAAGAATTATCACGATATATAGGAAAAGTTTGTGAAAGTATCGTTGATACCACAGTGAAAGATACGAATAAGTCCGGTGATTTAACAGATAGTGCAGGCAATGAATATAGGACTTCTATTGATAGAGCGATGAACATAGCTGAGAATGAAGCGAATAGTATATTAAATAATGATGAGTATAGAAGTGCCTTAAAGAATGGCTGCACAAAGAAAAAGTGGATATCCTTTGGCGATGAAAGGGTGAGGATGGATCATGCGAATGTTGATGGTGAGGTAGTGGATATATACAAGCCTTTTCATGTTGGAGGATATTTGATGATGTTTCCAAAAGATGATTCTTTGGGAGCCGGTCTTGAGGAAATTGTAAATTGTCGCTGTTCGGTGGAGTATTTGAAAGATGCTTTATTGACAGGTGGAAAAAATGGTTTTAAAATGGACTTACAGTTATTTTCTAATGGAAAAGACAGAGCGGATAAGTATTCATCTGAATGGGAAATAGCAAATTTAGATGAAACAATAAAGAAACTTGTTCCAAATGCTGCTGCATCTGATATTACAGAAAGTGGGAAAATAATTTACTCAAGTGATGAGTCTTTTTATACGATAGTTTATGATGTTAATGGAAATTATTTTAGAATAGAAGATAAAAGGCTTACAGGGCAAAGAAGATATGTGGATTTAGATGGTAATAATATGTCCAATATTACGGAAAATGGAAAGACTAGAGGCAGGACAAAGTCGGAATATCAACGGGTAACACATTTTATGAATACGGAAGTGAAGTGAGGTGTCTGACTATGAAAAAAAGATTTTTAACAGTTCCTTTAAATGATATGGGAAAGAAAGAATATGGCTGTGGAATTGAAAAAAGCGATAATTTATTTATTACTGAATTACCGGAAAAGGAATTTTTAATTCTATTGGAGAAATTCGATGAAATAAATAACCGGTGCAAAATTTTAATAGATGATTATGAAAGTGAAGAAATATCAGATAATAATTTATTTGATACAAAGCTGATTATTGATGATATAAAACAGAGTATTCCTGTTTTTTATAATGCTTTAGAAAAGGCAATAATGTATCATACTTTACTTGGATTGGATTTTTAAATCAAACTTTCACACATTTCACATTTTAATCATGTTATATTGTTATTAGAGAAATTAAGGCACTCGCCAAACGGTGGGTGTCTTTTTTGTGTACAAAAATAAGAAAGAGGTGATAGCGTGGGATATGAAAAGTCAAAAGGCTTAGTGGCTGTAGCAAGTGGTTATGACGGCAGCAGCTATTCTTATACCAGGCTGTCATATAAATATATTCAGCCGAATGGGGCATTAGCGATAACTCCGGATCAGATTCAGGATTTGGACTCTTATCGTAATGGCAATGGCATTTTGAAAAGACACGTGCTGCCGAACAAAGTTCCGTCAATAGAATGGAGTACGCCGTATCTGAGGTATGAAGATAAATGCAGGCTTATTGCATTGATAAATAAGGCTATGACATATGGAACAGGTGTGAAAAAACAAAGAAGACTCAGGGCGAGATACTATAACGATTGGTCGGATGATTACGATACGCATGATTTTTATGTGCCAGATGTTCAATTTCAGTATGGTGGATTGTATCATGGAGCACCTATGTATCTGCCTATCAAGATACAGATGATAGGTTATTAAGGGGGCGAAAGAAATGCTTGAGCTTACAGACAAAGAAAAAAGCTGCTTTTACAAGAATGGAAGTTTCTTTAATGACTATGAGTTTGATTTTAAGGATTTAGGCTACACAATCACGAATGATACATTATATCAGGAAGCCGTGACAATCAAGGAAAGTATCTGCGATAGTGATGATTTGGTGCTGGGAGGTTGTATAGCATCTTCCTGTGAGTTTGAGGTGGCAGAAGTTGCAGGCAGAGAGCTTGCAGGACTGGAATTTACGGCAAGGTTATTAGTAAACAGCGGCGAAGATGTAATTGTCCCTATTGGGAAGTATCGTGTGGACTCCGCAAAAAGAGTTGATGATAAAGACTACAGAAAAATTGTTGCCTATGATGCTTTATATGATGCACAGATAGATGTTTCTGAGTGGTACAATAAAGTTTTCTATGTTGTGTCTCAATATGAAGAATTGATTACAGTCGGAGATATTGACGATTTATGGGAACATGGAGACTATTATATTGATAATTCAGGAAGCAAACCACCTACATTCAAATATTTTTTGAACGGTGCAGTACCGGAAGAATTGCGGGATACAACATATCTTGACACAGTAACAGGAAAATTGTATGAAGCACAAAATACAAGCGGAGATGAGGATAACAAAGTTTATCGTTGGATTGGGGTGTACCAATGCAGAAGAAAGACACAAACAAAGTACATTTACGCAACAACAACACTTAAGAAACTGCGTGAAAGTTTGCTAAATTATTTGAATATTCCTTTTGTTGAACAGGATATAATCAATGATGATATTACAATTTCAAGGACTATTGACACAAACGAAAACGGAGAACTGCTCGGAACGGATATGCTGAAATATATTTGTGAGGTTAATGCCGGTTTTGGCAAAATGAACAGAGAGGGAAAGTTTGAGGTCATTTCATTGCTAAGCCCGGGACTATACCCGGAAGAAACATTATACCCGTCAGAAGAATTATATCCGGAAGACCATTACGAGCCTATTGCGAGTGATGAAAATTCAGCAAGCTACATATCAACAAGCTACGAAGAATATGAGGTAGAGGGCATCACGGGGGTTATCATTAAAGGTGATAGTGATAATGTCGGGGAGCTTGCAGGCACAAAAGATAATCCTTATGTAATCAGCGGAAATCCTCTTTTGTATGGCAGTACAGCCGAGAAACTAAAGGAAATAGGACAAAAAATTTATGAACAAATAAAAGGATATATATATCGTCCAAATACAACAACACTTGATGGACTTCCGTACTTGGAAACAGGTGATTATTTTGTATTGATAAAAGAAAACAGTGACGACATAGGCTCATTCATTTTTTCTAGGACATTAAGTGGAGTACAAGCATTAAAAGACACTTATGAGAGCAAAGGAAACAAACTAAGAGTAAATGAAGATGTTCAAACATCAGAGCTAATGTATTTGCAATCAAGAACGGCTAAAATTCAAAAGAGTGTTGACGGCGTGTCGATTGAGTTGGCAAACTTAGACGAAAATACAAGCTCAAGATTTGAACAGACAGCAAGCAAAATTGAAGCCGAGGTAAAAAGAGCAAACAACGCTGAGGGAGAACTTTCGGGCAGGATAACCGTTACTGCTGGTGAAATAACACAGGAAGTGACAAGAGCTAAAGCTGAAGAAGCAACATTGAGTGGCAGAATAAATGTAACGGCGGAACAAATTACAGCCGAGGTAAAAAGAGCTGAGGACGAAGAAAATAGTATAAGAACAGCACTTACATTAAAGGCTGACAGTGCAGAACTGGGATATTATCAGACAAAAGCTGATATGACAAATTATGCTACTACTACTTGGGCTGAAAATAAAATAAGCAGCAAGGTGTCAGTCGGTGATGTTTGTAGCGAGATAAATCAATCATCAGAGCAGATTACATTAAAAGGTAATAGACTTGTTGTAGATAGTACTAATTTTAAATTAGACGCAAATGGTAACGCAGATTACAGAGGAAACATATCCGCCAGTGATGCTAAATTTTATAACATAACAGGCTTTGGAGGAATGATAAGCATTGTTTCTGGAAGCAGTTTTTCAACGGCAACAGGCGGCTACCAAAGAGATACTTATGGATATATCAAGGTACATAGTGATGATGGTACGGCAAACTGTTATGTTGAAAGTGATAAACTTATAGGAGACACAATAGAAACTGGAAGAATCAACAGTACAACCGGCTATTTAGAATTGCACGGTTACACAAAAGCAAAAATGTTTGTATTTAACGATGAAGCGTACGGAATTGTTCTCGATATGAATGATAATCGTGATTTGCATTTGAGACCAGCATCTAACGAAGATACAGATTGCGGTTCAGCATCTTATAAGTGGCGAAATTTGTATTGTAAAAATGGTACTATACAGACATCTGACAGAAACGAAAAAATGAACATATCGGATATGTCGGAACAATATGCAAATGCAATTATTGATGATGCTTTACCGAAAACATATATGATGCTTAATAACGAAAGTGGCAGAACTCATGCAGGAATGATTGCACAGGATTTGGAAGAACAGCTACTAAAAAATGGTATGAGTTCAAAAGATTTTGCAGGATTTATAAAGTATCAAAAAGAGGATGCCAACGGTGTTCCTATAAACGAGTATGGCTACGGAATACGATACGAGGAATACATAGCACCTCTTATTAAATACGCACAGTGTTTAAAGCGAGATTTAAAGCAAGAAACAGAAAGAAACCAGCAGTTACAATTTCAACTTTTTGGTTTACAAGGTGAATTTATGATATTAAAACAACAGATTTTAGGAGGAAAATAAAATGGTAAAATTAAACAAACAAACTACAGTAACAGGGGTATGTGCATTAACAGTTGACGGTAAGGAAAAACAAGTAGCATACATGAATGCAACAATTCCAGTTGGGGGTACACCTAATATTGGTCGTTCTATTCAGGATGTAGAATTATTCAATACAAACAAAGAGGAAGTATTGAAAGACTTTGCGGCATTTGATGAATATATATATAGTCTGATGGAAACAGAGGAAACAAAAACAGCAGAATAAGAGGTGACGCACAATGGCAGTAATAAAAGTTTACAACCGCATAAACTGGCTTAATAAGTCGGAAAGCTTGACAACACCGCTTGGCAAAACAAACTTAAATAAGATGGATAAAGCAATAGACACTATCGACAACGAAGTAGTGTCTATTTCAGCGACTGCGGAAAGTCTTGATACAACAAAAGCCGATAGAGACCAGCTTAACAATATGATAACTGATATAGCTATCAATGACAAAAACGGTGTTATCAGTATAACAAAATATAACGGTACAGTTTTGAATATTGATACCGCAATGGAAAAGATAGCCGTAAACTTTGAATATAACGCACAGACACAACAGCTTATACTTACACTTGAAAACGGTGAAAAGCAATACATTGATATGTCGGCTTTGATTACTCAGTATGAGTTTAAAGGCACTGATACGATAGCTTTTAGCATTGATAGTGATGGAAAAGTGAATGCGTCTATTAAAAGCGGCAGTATAACAAAAGCTATGCTGTCAAGTGAAGTTATGTCAGCTATAACATTATCAGAAAGCAATGCGGTTGCATCGGCACAGGCGGCGGCTCAATCGGCTACAAATGCTGATATGGACGCTAAGTTATCTCAGTCGTACAGCGTTGGTAAGAGTGGTATTCGTGACGGCGAAGATACCGACAATGCAAAATACTATTCAGAGCAGGCAAAAAATTATGCAGACAAAGCACAACAGGCAACAAAACAGATAGAAATTGACAGCGAATTGTCAGAAACAAGCGAAAATGTTCCACAAACAAAAATAGTAACAAAAGAAATAAATAACATAAAGAAGAATATTACTGTTAATTTATTAAAATCTACATGCAACATCTCATCAATGTATGGTATTACCTGTACAAATAATGGCGATGGTACTTATACGGTAAAAGGTACAGCCACAAGTGATGTTATGATAGAACTTGGTGCTATTAAGAGGATAAACAAACAATTAAAAATTTGTGGTAGTCCTAGTGGAGCAGGTTTGAATACTTATGGCTTATACTTTGGAGATATTATCATGGATAGCACTGCTGATGTAGGTAATGGAGTTATGTATTACAGTACCGATGGAGCTGGTGACTTCCTTTTCGTGTTTGTTAAGAATGGTCAAACAGTAAATAGTGCTGTGTTCAAACCTATGGTTACAACAAATGTTGATGCTACATATGATGATTTCGTTCCTTATACTGGTGATACTGGTAGCGTAAGTGGAGATGTGGCTGATATTAAAACTAAAATAGATGGCATTGAACCAGGAGCGGAAGTTAATCAAAATGCCTATGGTGAAATAAGAGTTGTAGATCGTGTAGATGGTACAGCGGACTTTATTAAAGCAACTGATAAATCAAGTTCTTTTACTATTATGTGCGGCAATGGCATACGGTTGGCTGCAAACAATTCAGGCACAGGTGTGCTCATTAGTGCAAGACTTAGTAACAATCTTGTGACAACAGGTAGTGGAACTGCCCTTGACGCAAAACAAGGGAAGATTTTAAATGATAAAATAGAAGACTTAAAAAAAACTGTCAGTGATGGAAAAAGTGCTATTGCGTCTGCCATCACTGACGCAGGAGTTAGCACAGCATCAGACGCCTCCTTTGCAACCATGAGTAGCAATATAGCGACAGTTCGTACAGATACTACTTATACAGATAAATCGCACATTATCTATGGAGAAACCGCATATGTTCAGGGTAAAAAGGTTACAGGAACAATGCCAAGTTACAGAGGAAATATATGGTATTTTGGTGGCTTTGCGAATTTCATAGGTAATGAAAATTATTCGATGTGGACTGGTGGTCGATGTAGCTTATATTTAGCTGCAATAAGACATATAAAAATGACATTTAGTCTTACGGGAAGTAGTGGAAATAATAATACACCTACTACTAGCACAGAACAGGACGGATATGGAGTTGTTCGTTTTGGTAGTCGCGGTAACGATGGATATATTCAATGCTTTGCAAGTAATGAGCAAACTATAGACCTCGAAGGATATGATAAGATATTAGTTAGAGTAGCAGTAAATAGTGATGTATATGCTGGCTCATATTTTCTAAGAGGTTGGATAGGATTAACTGACTCAAGAAGTGGTGACACAAGCAGTGAAGGTCAAAGCGAGATGATTGCCGCAGCAATGTATAATTCGACTTCAAAAGATAAATGGGAGTATTTTGAATATGTACTTGATGTAGCAAATTTAACAGGGAAAAAATATATGAAAGTATCTATGACACATAGTGGAGTCATTAATATTGATTCGTGCACATTTCTTCCAAAGAGAGAATATTAAAGATCTTTGTCAAGAAATTTCCGAAGCTTTAGCTTCGTGTGCGGTTCACATGATGATCATTGTGTTTCATGATATTAGTTCACTGATAACAAATTAAATAATATAGGAGGAGTAAATTATGGTTTTGACATTGAAAGATAAAACAACAATAGACGTATTAGATACCTCTATTGCAACTTATTTAGCTCTTACTGTTGCTGATGAAGCAGCGTTGGGTAAAGTTCGTATGGCTCTGACCAATGCGAACTTGTCTAGCTTCACTTTTGGAGATGGAGAAAGAGTATATGGAGATTATGCAAACTTTGCACTGGTGTCTATCAGCTATACAGTTAAAGAAGACGGTAAGTTAGCTGTAAAGATTACATTGAGACAGAAAAGTGATATAGAGATTAGGTTGGAAGCAATTGAGGCTGAGCAGGCTACACAGAATGATGCAATAGCAGATATGTCAGAGGTTATTTATAGTGAATAGAAAAGGGGGTGGACGAGATGGCGAAATTTTGGTCTGAGAGAATTTCATACGATTTAAATCGTATTGATGAAGTTCCGGCGAAATTAAGAGTAAAAGTAAAAAAATATATCGAACAACATAGTGAAGCGTAAAGGCTTCTTTTTTTAATGCCTAAAGGCAGGAAAGGAGACACAAATGGCAGCATACGCAATAGA
>ERZ791810.626-NODE-626-length-33044-cov-5.267513_pt1 | contig 33044 bp, 34 predicted proteins | sample MGYA00510304_ERZ791810 | MGnify/ENA primary metagenome ERZ791810 (study PRJEB30046, sample SAMN00791967) | human gut metagenome | study: EMG produced TPA metagenomics assembly of the A metagenome-wide association study of gut microbiota in type 2... | reverse complement strand
GTGGTGACACATGGAGCTGACTGATACTAATCGGTCGAGGGCTTGACCAAAAGGTAAGGGAACAAAAAGTTGTAGGTATTCGGTAGTTCAATATGTGGTTTTGAAGGTATGTATACTTTCAATATTCCTCGATAGCTCAGTCGGTAGAGCAAACGGCTGTTAACCGTTGGGTCGTAGGTTCGAGTCCTACTCGGGGAGTTTTTAAGAATTAGCAAGGCCCCATGGTCAAGCGGTTAAGACATCGCCCTTTCACGGCGGTAACAGGGGTCCGAATCCCCTTGGGGTCATTTAACTAAATATGGCGACATAGCCAAGCGGTAAGGCAAAGGTCTGCAACACCTCTATCACCGGTTCGATTCCGGTTGTCGCCTCTTTCTAAGAATCACAGAAATGTGGTTCTTTTTTTCTGCTAAAATAGACTCTTTCCATATCTGAGCCAATATGGTACTATGTATAAGTAAAAAAATTGACAGGATAAAGATATGAATTATATTGTATTTGATCTGGAGTGGAACCAGAGCGCGGAGGGAAAAGAATGCTCCGTGGAGCATATGCCCTTTGAGATTATTGAGATTGGAGCTGTGAAGCTGAATAGACAGATGAAACAGATAAGTGAATTTCATCGTCTGGTACGGCCAAAAGCTTATAAAGAAATGCATTTTAAAATATCAGAAGTGACGCACATGGACATGGAGGAGCTTTCCCAGAAGGGACAGCCATTTCCGGTAGTGATGGAGGATTTTCTGAACTGGTGTGGAGAGGACGAATATATTTTCTGTATCTGGGGATCCATGGATCTGACAGAGTTACAACGGAATATGACCTATCACGGGATGGAAATTCCCTTCCCAAGACCTTTATTATACTATGATGTGCAAAAATTGTATTCTCTGGAATATTCTGATGGAAAGAGCCGTATTTCTTTAGATCACGCTGTAGAACAGCTTGATCTGGACCAGGAGCGTCCATTCCACAGGGCTCTGGATGATGCAGTTTATACAGGACGGACACTACGCCATATTAATATGGAAGAATATGGGAAATATAGTTCGATCGATTATTACCGGCTTCCAAAACGTGGGTGCAGTTATCAGTTAAAATTTCCAGAGTATTCAAAATATGTTTCAGGGGAATTTGACTGTAAGGAGGAGATCCTTAAGGATAAAGAAATTGCAGATATTGTATGTGTAAAATGTGCCAGAATGCTGCGGAAAAAGATACGCTGGTTTTCTTATGGGCAGCGGTTTTATTTCGCTCTTGGCATTTGTCCGGAGCATGGTTATATGAAGGGAAAAATCCGGGTCAAGAAATCGGAACGGGATCTATATTATGCAGTAAAGACCATTAAAGCAGTGGGGGAAGATGCACTGCCTATGCTGGTCCAGAAAAGAGAAGATAACAAAAAGAAAAAGAAGAATCCGTCAAAATAGTAAGAATGACGGATTCTTCTTTTTTTATGGATCTTATGCAGGGGTTTTGGCTTTGAATTTATTCTTCGCGCATTCGGTAGCCAACACCGATCTCTGTAAATATGTATTGTGGCTCAGCCGGGTTTTCTTCCAGTTTTCGGCGGATGTGGGCCATATTTACCCGAAGGATCTGGTTGTCATTATCTGCATATGGTCCCCAGATCTTTGTGATAATAGATTCATAGGTCATGACCCGGCCGGCATTCTGGGCAAGGAGACATACCAGCTTGTATTCAATCTGGGTCAGGTGGACATCCTGATCTTTGACCTTCACCAGACGACGTTCAAAGTCTACTAACAGATCTCCTACCTGGTATTTGGAGCTTCCAATATGCTGGTTGCGCTGGGAATGCCGCAGAGCGGTACGGATACGTGCCAGAAGTTCTCCGGTGCCAAATGGTTTGGTCAGATAGTCATCAGCACCCAGATCAAGGGCTGCGATCTTGCTTTTTTCCAGGGTTCTGGCAGAGATAACGATAATGGGTGTAATGCTCCAGGAGCGGACCTGCTCGATCAGCTTTAAGCCGTCCATGTCCGGTAATCCAAGGTCTAAAAGAATCACATCCGGATGTTCGGAAGTAATGTACTGCAGGCCTTCTCTGCCTGTATTTGCAGTGATCACACGGTAACCCTGAGGTTCCAAGATGTGCTCGATAAAGCTGCAGATATTTTTCTCGTCTTCAATAATGATAATGTTCGCTTTTGTAGTCATAATTAGTACTCCTTCCAGTCGGGTAAGGTAAAAGTAAACATAGCGCCGTCTGCATGGTTTGCAGCCTGGATAGTGCCGCCATGGGCATTAATAATGGTCTTGCAGATAGAAAGCCCGATTCCCATTCCTTTGTGGCTGTCACCGGATTCATTGGTATTTACACCGCCACCGTCAAACAAAGTAGGAAGCCGTTTGGGGTCAATCCCCTTTCCGTAGTCTTTGATAGTGATATAAAGACTTTCTTTTTCTGTGCGCACTTTCAATTCAATAGGCTTTTCGCTGCCAGAATGAAAATGAGCATTTTCTAAAAGATTGTTGATGACCTGTTCGATCAGCATGGCATCCATGGGGACCATGATAAAAGCATCAGGAACACTGACTTTGACGGAGATATCAGGGAAGCGTTTGTGGAAACGCTGGACTGCCTCAGAAATAACTTCCTCTAAGGATTCGTCCGTTTTATTAACAGAGCTTATGCCCTGGTCATCCTGGATACGTGTAACAGAAAGAAGATTTTCTACCATATTTAACAGCCACTGGGCATCTTCTTCAATATTGTGGATCAGCTTGCGCTTTTCCTCTGGTGGCATTTCATTTTCCTGCTCTAAATAGGTGGCACTGGAACCAATGATGGTAGTCAGTGGGGTGCGCAGGTCATGAGACATGGCACGCAGCAGATTGGCGCGCATGGTTTCTTTTTCTGCCTGCATCAGCATATGGTCCTTTTCCTGGATCTGGGCACTCTGCTTGGAAAGCATGATACAGATACTGCTGGTGAAACAGGAGATAAAAGTCATTCCAACGAAAGTAAGGGGATATCCGCTTAATGTGAAGTTCAGGGTCATATATGGGTAAGTGTAGGCATAATTGACCCAGAATACACTGTAAATAGAGGCAATGATACCAGCGCTGTAGCACTTAGTATACTGAGCATGGAGCAGGATTGCCAGAATGTAAATAATGGATACATTAATGGCATTGCCGCTTAGATGGAAAAGCGCATTGGCTGTAAGGGTAGCGGCTGTCATACAGGCAATCGTTATGGGAAGTGTGTGCAGTGTATTAAAAAATGTGGCCTTTAACCGGCCTGGTAATTTTTTCAGACAATCTTTTTTCAACGCCATAGGATCCACCTCGCTCTGTATTCAATTGTATTATAATTGATTCCTGTCCTAAGTGCAATGTGCGGGTTAAACGTAACGTTTTCTTAGCGGTCAAAAGGCGTTTTCCTGCGGGGACGTTTTACCTTATGTTTTTGCTTTTTGTAAGATGGGGCAGAGCTTCGTTTCTGGGAAAGCAGCTGGTCAAAATCAGAAGATGAATAGCCGATATCTTCCAGGCGTTCTAAGCGGCGCTTGCGGCGCAGGAGCAGGTCCTCTTTTTCTTTTCGGTGAGAATGGAGAAGGAAAAAGAGGATGATTCCTGCTGCTGTAAGACCAAGAGCGCAGATTCCAACTAAGATAATGGGGAATTTCTTCCCAGATTGAGGAGAAGCAGCAGAACGGTCAGCGGGGGGCAGAAGGTTCTGGGGCTGTTTTTCCGTCTGATCGGTGGATTCAGTCTGTAATTCAGCCTGTGGAGCTGCTATGTGTCTTGTCTGGCCTGCAGAGCATAAATAGACTTGTCCAATTGAATGGCCGTCATATTGGTAAAGAATGCGGGCGATGGCATTATCAGGGGCATTTTCATCCAGGTCATAGGAAAGAGAAGCCTCTGTATCAGAAAAGTCTGCATCTTTTGGAATGACAACCAGACTGTTTTTGTCTAATTCAAGAGAAATGTTATCCTGGGCAGTCATGCCTCCAATGGTCATATCATTATCCAGAGCCTTATAAGAAGTTTCATGGTCAGCAGCCTTTAATATCTGAAAACGGTCAAAACCAAAGTCAAGAAGTGCTTTTGTATCTGGATAATGGGTCTGGTGGCCATTTAATACAACAGCAATCAGGGTCATATCATTTTTTTCTGCACAGGTAACAAGGGTATTGCCGGCAATGGAGGTATAGCCGGTTTTTCCGGCAAAGGCACCAGGATAGTAGACAGAGGTATTTTTCACCAGCATGCGGTGATGGTTTGCCACATAGCCGCCTTCCGCATTGCGTTTGGTAGGAGGCAGTTTGTAGTTGCGGGTGCCATCAATTTCTAAAAAATCCGGATTCTGGATAGCTGCTCTGGTGATCAGAGCCATATCATGTGCAGTAGTATAATGGTTTTCATCATTTAAACCGCTGGGATTTGCGAAATGGCTTCCGGTGCAGCCAAGACTTTCAGCTGTCTGGTTCATAAGCTCTGCAAAGGCTTCCCTGGAGCCGCTTACATGGCAGGCAAGTGCATTGGCGCTTTCATTGGCAGAAGCCAGCATCAGGGCGTACAGACAGTCACGGACCGTAAGAATATCACCTTCATCAATACCGGCGGTACTGCTTCCTGCTTCCACATTGTAGACGTCATCATGGGAGAAGGTAACTTCTTCATCCAGACTGCAGTGTTCCAGGACGATCAGGGCAGTAAGTATTTTTGTGATACTGGCCGGGTAATAAGGCTGGTCTGCGTTTTTAGCAAAAAGAACCGTTCCGGTCTGCGCTTCCATAAGGATCCCGCCATCTGCCTCAATGGAGATGGCAGATGGCCAGAAAGACGCGGCCAGAGCGGTTCTTACATATGTAAAGAGTATAAAATAAATACTGAGGACTAAAAATAAAGCCCTTTTTCCAAGATTTATAAATTTCCCATATTTCATATAAAAATGCTCCTATTTACGGCGTTTGTTTTTCAGAGTCATGATCAGACAGAGACCAAAAAGAATCAGTGACAGAGAGCCGAAGAGGAAAGCAATACGTCCGGCAGTATCCATGAAAAATCCTTCAGGTACAATATTGATCAGCATATCTGTGGACGGGTCAAGGATCCACAGGTCATTATTAAAAAACATATGGTGGAAAAGGATAAAATATTTCGTAAAGTTTGTGGATATAATAGCAGCCAGTGCTGCGATCGATGCAAAGAACAGTCCGGTTCCCATACAGAGGGAAGAAGGAAGGAGCGTACGCAGATCAGCTTTTGAAAGAACCATAAACAGCAGGGCGATCACGCAGACAGCCACACAGATCCGTCGCAGTATAATGGCTTTTAAAAACAGCCCCTGAACATCTTCCATATGAGCGATCTCACGTTCATTGAAAAATTCACGGGTCTCTCCGCCCATATGTGTGGTTACATGAAGATCTACACGTTTCCCCTTTAAGTAAGCCATCATCTGGTTGGTAACATCTAACAGGTCATCCATAGTCATGGAAGGAAGATCGTCTAAGACCTGGTATTTGGTGTATTCTTTTTCAAAATATCCGGGATTCCAGTAAACAACAGCTTCTACTGAGGTAAAAAAGAGAATGATCATAAGACAGAATGCGGTAAGGATACCGGCAAAGCGTTGAAGATGTTTCATTAGGTTGCCTCCTTTTGGAAAAATGTTTTCCGGGAATCTTCATTTTCCTATATGCGAAAAAAGCCCGACCCCGCAGCTTCTGGTATCTGCAAAGTCAGACCTTTAAATGCGCCTTCAGGGACTCGAACCCTGGACAAATAGATTAAGAGTCTACTGCTCTACCAACTGAGCTAAAGGCGCATGTCTATGCGTTTTTGAATGACACGATAGACATTATAATGTTTTTTTTGGACCTTGTCAAGACTTTTTTAAGATTTTTTTTCGTTTACAGAAGCGTTTTTTACGTTTACATCTAACTGGTTAAATGGAATTTCAATTCCAGCCTGGTCAAACTTCAGTTTGATCTGCTCCAGTATTCTCCAGCGTACAGTCCAGTAATCAGTGGTATTTGTCCAGCCTCTTGAACCCAGGATAACGGAGCTGTCTGCTAACTGATCTACATAGACGGTAATACCGTCTTCTTTTAAAATAAGAGGATCATTTGCATAAATCTGGTTTAGGATCTCCTTGGCTTTCTTCAGATCAGAAGTATAACCGATGCCAACGGTCAGGTCTACACGGCGCTTTGGCTGGGCGGTCACATTTGTGATGACTGCATTGGACAGGCTGCCGTTGGGGATGGTGATCTTGCGATTGTCTATAGTAACTAAAGTTGTGTATACAAGACCTATATTTTGTACAGTTCCTTCCGTGCCTTCACAGATGATGTAATCGTGGATGCCGAAGGGTCTCATAACAAGGATCAGGATACCTCCTGCGAAGTTTGCAAGACTGCCCTGAAGAGAAAGACCGATAGCCAGTGTTGCGGAACCTAAAAGGGCAATGATAGAGGCGGATGGTACGCCGATCTTTTCCAGTGCCATGAAAATGACAATCGCGTATGTAATAGCATTTGCCAGGGAAATAAGGAATTTGCTCAGGCTGAGATCCATTCCCATACGGTCAAAGGTCTTTTTCAGAAAATGGCTGATGTAGATGGCAATCCGTGAGCCAATAAAGATGATAAGGGCAGCAATAGCCAGTCGGTAAGCCACGGATAAAAGCCCTGGAGCCCATGCTTTGATGGATTCTAAAATGGAATTTGGCTTTAATTGCTGTAAATCCTCGTGGACTTCTGCGGCTACTGCCTGGGTCTCAGCCAGAGTAGGGAGCGCACTGCTTTCCTGGGCTGCAAATAATATCATAAAGTTTCCTCCTGCTTTTGTTAAATGTTTTCTCGGAATCTTCTCATAAAATCAGGTGAAAGAAAGAATCCGGGAACATATGTTAAGTAAGATAGAATAAGTTTACCATGATTTGCAGGAGGGGACAATGTATTGTAAATATTTGGTTGATTTTTTTGAAAAAATATTAAAAAAGTCGTTGACAAGAAAGGGCATGTACGTTATAATCATCGTTGTGTTCAGGAGAACGCGCCTTTAGCTCAGTTGGTAGAGCAGTAGACTCTTAATCTATTTGTCCAGGGTTCGAGTCCCTGAAGGCGCATTGAAAGGTCTGGTTTTGCAGATATTGGAGGCTGCGGGGTCGGACTTTTTTGTTGCGTAAAAATAGAAAAAAGGCATTGTGCCAGGAACAGGCGCAATGGGATCGCGGTCAAACAGTTATTTTTTGTGGCAGTGTTTATGACTGGGACAGGGGCCGAGGCATTTGTTGACCTCGCGAAAAGCTTTACAAAGTTTCAAGGCCCGTTTGTCCCAGTCTTTTTTGTCGCAGGTGGCCTTGCAAAGCTGTCTGGTAAGTTTTGGTGGGAGTTTCATGGGAATGGGACTCCTTTTTTATTTCTGTTCTTTATATATATATGATGATACCAGGGGAAAAAGGTCAAAAATGCGACGCAAGCGTGCTTGCAGGAGGATTTTTGACCTTGGGCCCCGCCCAAAACATGAGTAAGAAGCCATTTTTTGAAGAAAAATGAGCAGATTACGAATGTTTTTAGAATTGAGGAAGTGCAAAGCACGCAGCAATCCGGTATCAGGAGGGTTAAAAGGAAAATTCCATATTTATAAAAACAAGAAGATGTCATGGATGAACTGTAACATTTTCTGTGGTCTCTTTCGGTTCTCTCATAGCGATCAGCTTGCAGATGGGATTTCCCATAGAAGAAAATTTTTCTTCATATTCTGTCATTACATTTCCGACAGACATAACTGGATCATGGTGCAGGTCGAAGGTGTGTGCTGTAATAGTCCAGCCTGCTTCTGGAATTGCCTCCAGAGAGTAATCAAAGAGCCCTTTATTGTCAGTTTTAAATTCTACGGTGCCGTGGCCGGCTAAGATCTGGCCGTATACAGCCATAAAATAAGGAGAAGTCAGACGGCGCTTTGCATGGCGGTCTTTTGGCCATGGATCGGAGAAGTTAAGGTAGATCTTGTTTACTTCTCCTGGTGCAAAGTAGTCTGCCATATTTTTGGCATCAATGCACATGAAATAGATATTGTTTAATTCTAACTGGGCACGTTTTTGAAGCCCTCTTAAAAGTACACTGGAGTAGCGTTCAATGCCGATGTAGTTAATGTCAGGATTCTGCTTGGCCAGTTCCATGATAAAACGGCCTTTTCCCATACCTACTTCGATCTGGATGGGGTTATCGTTGCCAAAAACCTGGTTCCAGCTGCCTTTATGAAGCTCTGGTTCCTGGATCACATAGGGGCTTTCTGCAATGGTTTCTTCTGCCCCGCGTATATGTCTTAAACGCATGGATGTTGTCCTCTTTCTTAAATATAGTATGCGATTTGGATAGTGAACAGATATCTTCCGCAGTTGCGGAAAATATGAAAGTGAAATATCTGCTAGTAACTATATCATATAGTGCTTAGTGATTGCAAGGCAAAGGAAAAATTGATATACTTACGTTAGCAGATAAAAGAGCAGCTAAAAACGCAAATACTGCTTTATTACATACAAAGGAGGAAGGGCGATGTCAAACTTTGAACGCACTACCAGCTGGCAGCAGATCCAGCAGGGGGTAAAGGAAGCAGAGCGCCTGATCGTCAGCAAAGACTATAATCTTGTTATGGTGAAAGCCAGACAGATATTAGAGTGTATGGTCCGTTGCCTGGCTGAGAAGGCATGCCTTGTAGATGGAGATCTGGCAGATACCATAGATCAGCTTTATGAGGGACACTGGATCGATAAAACCACGAAGGATGATTATCATACTATCCGTATTTTGGGAAATAAAGCGGTTCATGAAAATGACAATACAGCGTATAATGCCAACCAGGCATACCAGCTTCTGACCAAGCAGGTGTATGCGTTTTCACATGATTTTCAGGTATCCAAAACCTTTAATGTGCCTGTGACTGAAACAAGACCAGTGCGAAATACCAGAACAGGTGCAGCAGCTGGCAGTTCAGGGACAGGAAGCACATCTTACGGCCGGACAGACGGGACAAGACCGCGTACAGGTACTGGTGCAGGAAACGGCCCCCGCTCAGGAGCAGAACTGCAGGGAGTTTCTGATCGTTCCAGAACAGGGGAAAGCCGTAACAGAGCAGGAAGTAATACAAATACAGGCAGCCGAAGGAGAAATCCCCAAAGTACCAGGCGCTCCTATGGCGGTTCTTCCCGAAGCGGAAGGACCCGCAGAAGAAAACACAGACCATCACCTGTGGAAATGGTATTAAAATTCCTGATCCCGCTCCTTGTGGTCGTGATCCTGATAGTGGCGATCCGTACTTTGATGCCGGGGAAGAAAAAAGCAGATCCGACCCAGCCGGAGACAGTGACTACAGAGCAGATCCAGACAGAGCCTGAAGCGCCTACACCGGAAGAGACCCAGCCACCGGCAGATACCTATGTAGTGACTGGAAATAAAGTAAATGTGCGTACGGAGCCGTCTGCCAATGGCCGTATTCTGGTACAGTTAGAAGGCGGAACAGAAGTTGTTTATGTAAAGCGCTATAATAATGACTGGACTGTGATCAACTATGATGGTCAGGAAGCCTATATTTCCAGCCAGTACATTGCAAAGCAGGAAGCAGAAACCGATGCACAGCCACAGGAAGAAGCAGCCGCTGAAAGTGAAAGTGTAACTAACTAATAGTGAGAAATTTGTACAAAACAGGAGAATGAGACCTATAAAAAGGTCTTGTTCCCCTGTTTTTTGTGCATAACGACTAAAAAAATCGTTAAATTTTAAATTATTGTACAATTTCACACTGTTATTTTTCAAAAAAAGTAGTATGATAAAAAAATGCAAAATGCAAAATTGCATTAAAAAAAGAACAAAGAAAGGGAGGACTGTGATATGGATACAGTGATCAATCGGCTGTCTGATATTGAAAAAGCCGCTGTTTCTGTTATGGATGGTGCCGGTGAGCGTAAAAAGCAGATGGCCCGTGAAATGGAAGAGAAAACGGCGGCGTTTGATGCCCGGCTGGAAAAAGAAACCCAGGATCGCATTTCCCAGATACGCGGAAAAATGGAAGAGGAATTACAGCAGGAGTTAAGACAGCAGAAAGAGGATGCCAAAGCAGTGATGGCGCGGCTGGAAGAGGCCTATGAAGCCCGGCATGAGGAGTATGCACAGGCTCTCTTTAAAAGCATGATAAAGGAGTGAGGACATGGGAAGCCTGATCAGTTACAGCGGCATTTCCACCAAGGTGAAGGCTATGGAGCGTTTCAGGATCCGCCCGGAGCAATTTGAGGCAATGGCAGACCTGGGATCTGTGCCTGAGGCGGTTCAGTTCTTAAGGAGTAATCCATCTTATGAAAAGGCATTTTCCAAAGCTTCTGAGGATGAGCTTCACCGCGGAAAGATCGAGCAGCTGTTAAACTTAAGCAAATACCATGATTTTGCAAAGCTGTACCGGTTTGCAAATGTAGGGCAGAGGCGTTTTCTGGACCTTTATTTCATGCACTATGAGATCGATATATTAAAAACCTGTCTCAGAAATGCAGCGGGAAACAGAGAAAGTGCTCAGGATCTTTCGGGGTTTAAGGAATTTTTTGATAAACATTCGGATATGGATCTGGTGCAGCTGTCCCAGTGCAGGAGCATAGAAGATGTGATCCGCGGGTTAAAAGGTTCTGCTTACTATGAGCCGTTAGAAAAGCTTTTAGAACAGGGGAAAGCAACGCTTCCGGCCTGTGAAACGGCTATGGATATGCTTTATTTCAAGACTATCTGGAAGATAAAGGATAAATATCTTTCAAAGGCAGAGGCAAAAATGCTGGCCCAGTGCTTTGGCACGAAAATGGATATGCTGAATTTTCAGTGGATATGCCGGGCAAAAAAATATTATAACCTGTCAGAAGGTGATATTTATGCGCTGATCATTCCTATCCAGTATCATGTTACCAAAAAAGAAATCCAGACCATGGCTCAGGCGGAAAACATGGAACAGGTTTATGGTGTGATCAAAAACAGCTGGTACAAATGCCAGGATATAGAAGGGCTTATGGAACATGGACTTGGAAACGGGGCAAAGGAGCTTACAGATAAGATCTATGAGCTTACAAGCAGGAAAGAGCCTTATTCAGCAGCAGTACTAAACTCTTATCTTTATTTTAAAGAAAGAGAGATCGAACAGATCATAACTACAATCGAACAGATACGTTATGGGATGACAGCAAGGATTTAAGGGGGTTATGTGAAGTGATAGAGAAAATGAAGTTCTTAAGCATTACCGGCCCCAAGGCAGACATTGACCGGGTGGTGGATACCTATCTTTCCAGATATGAGATCCATTTGGAAAATGCTCTGTCAGAGTTAAAGACGGTAAAAGACTTAAGGCCTTATATTGAGACCAATCCGTATAAGGAGAAATTGAATCTTGCCAGGGAACTGGCAGAAAAGATCGGCGGGCAGCTGCAGTCAGTTCCTGAGAAAGAACTTCCGTCCCAGGAAGAGGCAGCAAAAACCGTAGATGATATAAGCAGCCGCTTAAAAGAACTGAATGATAAGAAAGAGGAGCTTCAGGCGCAGATCCAGACATTAAAGCGATCAAAAGACCAGGTAGAACCATTTACAGAATTAAATTACAGTGTAAAGGAGATCCTGGGATTCCAGTTCATCAAGTTCCGTTTTGGCCGTATTTCCAGGGAATACTTTGACAAGTTCAACAGCTATGTGTATGAGACCATTGACACGGTCATGTTTAAGTGTCTGGAAGATGCGGAATATGTATGGATCGTTTATTTTGTGCCGGAGAAGCTGGCAGATAAGATCGATGCTATTTATGCGTCTATGCATTTTGAACGCTGTTTCCTGCCAGATGAGTACGAAGGCACTCCTATGGAAGCAGAGCATGTGTTAGATGATAAGATCAAGGCACTGGAAGCAGAAAAACAGGAGCTCGAAGGAAAGATCCTTCAGACACTGGATGAAAATAAACAGGAGCTGGCAGCAGCCTGCACCAGACTGGAACGTTTTTCTGTAAACTTTGATGTGCGAAAGATGGCAGCCTGCACCAAGCATGGCTATCATACATTCTACATCCTTTGCGGCTGGATGAGTGAAACAGATGCAAAGAAGTTTCAAAAAGAGATAGAATCGGATGCAGACACGTTCTGTATTATAGAAGATGACCACAACAACATCATGAGCACTCCGCCTACAAAAATGAAAAATCCGGGGCTGTTTAAGCCATTTGAGATGTATGTGGAGATGTATGGTCTGCCTTCTTATAATGAGATCGATCCTACGATCCTGATCGGTATTACTTATTCTATTCTGTTTGGATTTATGTTTGGTGATGCGGGACAGGGACTCTGTCTTCTTATTGGCGGGTTCTTACTGTATAGATTCAAAAAAATGCGTCTGGCGGGCATTATTTCCTGCTGCGGATTCTTTTCTACCATATTCGGAGTGCTGTTCGGCAGCGTGTTCGGATTTGAAGATATTATTGACGCAGTGTGGTTAAGACCACAGGAAGCTATGACCGATCTTCCATTTATTGGGAAATTGAATACGGTGTTTGTAGTTGCTATTGCCATTGGTATGGGCATTATCCTGCTGTGTATGATCTTAAATATCATCAACAGTGTAAAGGAGCATAATACAGAGAAAACATGGTTTGACACCAACGGTGCTGCCGGACTTGTATTTTACTTTGCACTGGCAGCAGTTATTGTCCTGTATATGAGTGGTAATGCTCTTCCGGCAACCATTGTACTGACTGTGCTGTTTATTATTCCGTTGCTGCTTATGTTCTTTAAGGAACCATTGTCAGCGATAATAGAGAAGAAGGCACAGAAAATGGAAGGCGGCGTGGGAATGTTCATTACCCAGGGCGTATTTGAATTGTTTGAAGTGCTTTTAAGCTATTTTTCCAATACACTTTCCTTCGTCCGTGTAGGTGCTTTTGCAGTGAGCCATGCAGCTATGATGCAGGTGGTTTTAATGCTTGCAGGCGCAGAGGCTGGAAGCCCTAACTGGGCGGTAGTTATTGGTGGAAACCTGTTTGTATGCGGTATGGAAGGCCTGATCGTAGGTATCCAGGTCCTTCGTCTGGAATATTATGAGCTGTTCAGCCGGTTCTACAGAGGAAGCGGAAGGGCATTTGAACCTTATGGAAAGCATTAGATAAATGAATGAACCTGGAACATGTGCCGCCTGGCAGGTTAGGCAGACATGGGAGATCCAGATATCTTAATCTCAAGAGAAAAAGGAGAAATCAATCATGAGTTTATTAGTTAAAATGACATTAAGCGCAGCATTAGTATTAAGCATCGGTGTACCTTTTGGAGCATTTGCAGCAGGAGAAAAGACAAAGGGACGTTATAAAACAGCTCTTGGTGTAAACGTATTTTTATTCTTCGGGACCATGATCGCAGCAGCCGCTTTCATGTTCTCAGGAAATGCATTTGCAGCAGAGGAAACAGCAGCAGCCGTTTCTAACAGCGCAGCTGGAATGGGCTATCTGTCAGCGGCTCTTGCAACCGGTCTTTCCTGTTTAGGCGGTGGTATTGCAGTATCTGCAGCAGCAAGTGCAGCACTGGGCGCTATCAGTGAAGACAGCTCTATTCTTGGTAAATCCCTTATCTTCGTAGGTCTTGCCGAAGGTGTGTGCCTGTATGGTCTGATCATTTCCTTTATGATCTTAGGTAAGCTTTAATATGAAAATGTATCTCATCAGCGATAACATCGACACCTGGACCGGCATGCGCCTGGCAGGTGTTGACGGGGCTGTGGTACATGAGAGGGACGAACTGAAACGTGAGCTGGATAAGGTTCTGGCCGATAAATCTATTGGCATTATCCTGTTAACTGAAAAGTTTGGCAGGGAATTTCCGGAGATCATCGACAATGTAAAGCTGGAGCGGAAGCTGCCGCTGATCGTAGAGATCCCGGACCGCCATGGAACCGGCCGCAAGCCGGACTTTATCACCTCTTATGTAAACGAGGCCATTGGATTGAAACTATAGAAAGCAGGTGAAGAGCTTGACAACAGAGGAAAAGCTGAAGCATTTTCAGGAGATCTGTATGACAGATGCAAGGGAAAAAAGTGCAAAAATACTGGACGATTACGCAAAAACTCTTGATAAGGCCTATGAGGAGCATACAGAAGATGCCAGGAAGCGGGCGAAAATGCAGGAAGAGGCTGAGACGGAAAAGTTAGGGCGTGAGCGTAACAAAAAGCTTTCCATTGGACAGCTGGACTTAAGAAGAGAAGTAAGCCACAGACAGGAGGAATTAAAGGATAAGCTGTTTGTGGAGATAAGAGATAAACTGGCTAATTTCATGGAGACAAGAGACTATCTGGACCTGTTGGAAAAACAGATCGGAGCAGCTAAAGCAGTTGCAGGTGATGAGGCTATGGTCGTATACATGGATCCCTCTGATGAGGACAAGGCCCGCAGACTGGCCATGCACCACAATGTAACTGTAAAGATCAGCGAATATTCCTTTAACGGAGGCATCCGTGCGGTGATCCCGTCCAAACATATCCTGATCGACAGTTCCTTTAAGACAAAACTGGAAGAAGCGCGCCATGAATTTAAGTTTGATTTGGGAGGTAAGCAGTAAATGGCTAAGACAGGTGTGATCTACGGTATCAACGGACCTGTAGTTTCTCTGGCCGGTGATCCCGGATTTCAGATGAACGAAATGGTGTACGTTGGTAAGGAAAATCTGGTAGGCGAAGTCATTGGGCTTACCTCAGAGAAAACAACGATCCAGGTGTATGAGGAGACCAGTGGTTTAAAGCCTGGTGAGGTGGTAACAGGAACAGGAGCACCGGTTTCTGTTACGCTGGCTCCTGGTATTTTAAATAACATTTTTGACGGTATTGAGCGTCCTTTAAGCAAGATCGCAGAGCGCAGCGGCTACTATATCAGCCGTGGCATCAGTGTAGATTCTCTGGATACTTCCAAAAAATGGAAAACACATATGACAGTAAAGAAAGGCGACCGGGTGCTTCCGGGAACCATTATTGCAGAGGTTCCTGAGACAAGGGCTATTATCCATAAGGTAATGGTGCCGCCGGATACAGAGGGCTATGTATTAGACGTAGTGGAAGATGGGGAATATACCATTAATGAGCCTCTTCTTACGCTGCAGTTACTTGATGGAACAGAAAAAAAGCTGACCATGACCCAGAAATGGCCTATCCGTGTGCCGAGACCTTCTGCAAAGCGTTATCCTGCAACTAGGCCTCTGATCACTGGACAGCGTATCCTGGATACTATGTTCCCACTGGCAAAGGGAGGTACAGCGGCGATCCCAGGGGGATTCGGTACAGGAAAGACCATGACCCAGCATCAGATTGCAAAATGGTCTGATGCGGATGTTATTATCTACATCGGCTGTGGTGAGCGTGGAAATGAAATGACCCAGGTTCTGGAAGAATTTTCAGAGCTGATCGATCCAAAGAGCGGAAATCCCCTGATGGACAGAACTACATTGATCGCAAATACCTCCAACATGCCTGTTGCAGCCCGTGAAGCAAGTCTGTATGCCGGTGTAACACTGGCAGAATATTACAGGGATATGGGATATCATGTAGCGATCATGGCAGACTCTACCTCACGTTGGGCAGAGGCTTTGCGTGAGCTTTCCGGCCGTCTGGAAGAGATGCCGGCAGAGGAAGGCTTCCCGGCCTATCTGGCATCCCGTCTGTCTTCTTTCTACGAGAGAGCAGGCATGATGCGCAATTTAAACGGTACAGAAGGTTCTGTTACCATTATCGGTGCAGTTTCCCCTCAGGGCGGTGATTTCTCTGAGCCTGTTACCCAGAATACCAAACGTTTTGTACGCTGCTTCTGGGGACTGGATAAGAACCTTTCTTATGCAAGGCATTTCCCGGCTATCCATTGGCTGACCAGTTATTCAGAGTATGTAAATGATCTGTCATCCTGGTATATTGATAACGTAGATAAGAACTTTGTAAGTGACAGAAACCGCCTGATGGCGTTATTGACCCAGGAAAGCAGCTTAATGGAGATCGTAAAGCTGATCGGTGCAGATGTTCTCCCGGATGACCAGAAACTGGTCTTAGAGATCGCAAAGGTCATCCGTGTAGGTTTCCTGCAGCAGAATGCATTCCACAAGGACGACACATCAGTGCCTCTTACCAAGCAGTTTAAGATGATGGAAACTATTTTATATCTGTATAAGAAGTCAAAAGCACTGATCGCCATGGGAATGCCTATGTCCGTGCTAAAAGAAGATAAGATCTTTGATAAGATCATTTCTATTAAATATGATGTGCCAAATGACCGTTTGGACATGTTTGATGATTATAAGAAACAGATTGATGCGTTCTATGAGAATGTGCTGGAGCGTAACGCATAAGGAGGACTTAAAATGGCAGTTGAATATTTAGGTTTAAGTGAGATCAATGGTCCTCTGGTAGTGTTAGAGGGCGTTCAGGGCGCAGCTTATGATGAGATCGTGGAAATGACCGTTGGCGGCACTACAAAGAAGATCGGACGTATTATTGAGATCTACGGGGATAAAGCCATTATCCAGGTGTTTGAGGGAACAGACGGCATGGCTCTTAGAAATACCCATACAAGGCTGACGGGACATCCAATGGAGATCGCAGTTTCTGAGGAAATGTTAGGACGTACCTTTAATGGTATCGGACAGCCCATTGACGGACTGGGGGACATTATTTCTGATATCCGTATGGATATTAACGGACAGCCCTTAAACCCGGTATCCCGTGAGTATCCGAGAAACTATATCCGTACAGGAATTTCCGCCATCGACGGACTGACTACACTGATCCGTGGCCAGAAGCTTCCTATTTTCTCAGGAAATGGCCTTCCTCATGACCAGCTGGCGGCCCAGATCGTGCAGCAGGCATCATTAGGTGATAATTCTGATGAAAAGTTTGCCATCGTTTTTGGCGCTATGGGTGTAAAGCATGATGTGGCTGATTTCTTCCGCCGTACCTTTGAGGAAAGCGGTGTTTCCGAACATGTAGCCATGTTTATCAATCTGGCAAATGACCCGGTAGTAGAGAGGCTTATCACGCCAAAGATCGCATTGACACTGGCAGAGTATCTGGCTTATGAAAAGGGAATGCACATCCTGGTCATTTTAACAGATATGACCTCTTATGCAGAGGCGCTGCGTGAGGTTTCTTCCTCTAAGGGCGAGATCCCTTCACGAAAGGGCTTCCCAGGTTATCTGTACAGCGATCTGGCATCATTATATGAAAGAGCCGGTATCGTAGCAGGAAGAAATGGTTCTGTTACCCAGATCCCGATCTTAACTATGCCAAATGATGATATTACACATCCGATCCCGGACCTGACTGGTTATATTACAGAGGGACAGATCGTCCTGGACAGACAGTTAAACAGCCAGTCTGTTTATCCACCGATCAGCGTGCTTCCATCTCTTTCACGACTGATGAAGGATGGTATCGGTGAAGGCTATACGAGAAAAGATCATCAGGATGTGGCAAACCAGCTGTTTTCCTGTTATGCCAAGGTAGGTGACGCCAGGGCGCTGGCATCTGTTATTGGTGAAGATGAGCTGTCTGCCATTGACAAGAAGTATCTGGAGTTTGGTAAAGCATTTGAAGAGCATTTTATTGGCCAGGCACATCATGAGAACCGCTCCATTATAGAGACTCTGGAGATCGGCTGGAAACTTTTGCGTATGCTTCCAAGAGAGGAATTAGACCGTATTGATACCAAGGTTCTGGATCAGTACTACGAGGAGTGAGGTGAGCAGGAATGGATCCAAATACATTTCCCACAAAAGGTAATCTGATCGCTGCGAAAAACTCCCTGAAACTGGCAACTATGGGCTACGGATTAATGGATAAGAAGAGAAATATCCTGATCCGTGAGCTTATGGGGCTGATCGATGAGGCAAAGGGGATACAGTCTGAGATCGACACTGTGTTTAAGGCTGCTTATGAAGCGCTGCAGAGTGCCAATATTGAACTGGGCATCAATTATGTCCAGGAGATCGGAATGTCTGTTCCCGTGGATGATACAGTGAAGATCAAGGCAAGAAGTATCATGGGAACAGAGATCCCCTTAGTCCAGCACCAGGAAAAGCCTATGGAGCTGGCTTATGGGTTTAACAATACCTCTGAAGCCCTGGATATTGCCAGAGAACGGTTTGAGCGGGTAAAGGAGCTGACCATTAAGCTGTCTATGGTGGAAAATTCTGCGTACCGGCTGGCAAATTCTATTAAAAAGACCCAGAAGCGCGCCAATGCTTTAAAGAACATCACGATTCCTCATTATGAAGAGCTGTCCAGGTCCATTTCCAATGCCCTGGAAGAGAAGGAAAGGGAAGAATTTACCCGGTTGAAGGTCATTAAGAGGATGAAGACCGGGTGATGAAAGGCAGAAAATGGTAAAATAGCCGGATGCGTTGGAATACGGGAAAGGATATTGTATCATGTATACATTTAAAGATCTGGTAGAAATTACCGCAAAGCTGCGGGCAGAAGACGGCTGTCCATGGGATCGGGAACAGACTTTTGAGAGCCTGCGAAAATATATGAGGGAAGAGGCAGAGGAAGCGGTTCAGGCAGTGGACAATGAGGACATGGAAAATCTGTGTGAAGAACTGGGGGATGTGCTCTTTCAGGTGATGTTAAACAGCCAGATCGCAAATGAAAAAGGGCTGTTTTCTATAGATGATGTGATAGGTGGGATCTGCGAAAAAATGGTGCGCAGACACCCATGGGTATTCGGTGGTGAAAAGATAAATTCGGCCGAAGAAGGAGAGGCTCTCTGGGCCCGGATAAAAATGCAGGAAAAGGCCAAAAAACCTTGACAAATCATAGTAAAGCAGATATAAATGATAGGGTATCACTGACAAGAATAAAGACGGTCCGAACCTGTTTTTTCGGATCCGGTTTAGGAGGAAAACATTGATGAACAAGACAGAGTTAATCGCAGCAGTAGCTGAGAAGGCAGAAATTTCTAAAAAGGATGCAGAAAAGGCAGTTAAGGCTTTTACTGATGCAGTAGCAGAAGAACTGGCAAAGGGCGGAAAGGTTCAGTTAGTTGGATTCGGTAACTTCGAAGTCAGCGAGAGACCAGCACGTGAAGGAAGAAACCCAAGAACCGGCGAGACCATGACCATCGCAGCTTCCAAGACACCTAAGTTCAAACCAGGTAAGGCTTTAAAGGACGAGATCAATAAGTAATTGATTTTTCTAAAAGCAATTAAAAGTGCTAAGATATAGGTAAAAGTCCTATGCTGGCACTTTTTTTATTGCAGATATAGATCAAAGCGTGAAGGAGCATAACATTTTGCATAATTTGTTTGTGCCTTAAATGAAACGAAAGGAATGATAAAAAACATGAGATTAGATAAATACCTGAAAGTATCCCGTATCATTAAAAGAAGGACTGTAGCAAACGAAGCCTGCGACAGTGGCCGTGTGATGCTTAACGATAAGGTAGCAAGAGCCAGTGCAGAGGTTAAGGCAGGAGATGTGATCGAGATCGCATTTGGAACCAAGGCTGTAAAGGTAAAGGTCACAAGCGTGCAGGATGCGATCCGTAAGGAAGATGCGAAAGAGATGTTTGAGTATTTGTAAGGGAATGGATAAAATCAGGCCAAGAGAGATTCCGAGAGAACATTATTGAGTATGGGAGGGGAGAGTTTTGCGCTTGAACTCTGGACATTTTCCTGTAAAACTGCTATTCTGAGTATAAGCAGGATTTCAAATAAAATTCTAAAGATTCTAAAATTCTAAGCTGTATCAAACACAGCATCTTATCTGAACTCTTTGCTTAAATCACTGATTAATGGATCGGGCAGAGAGTACGGAGAAAAACTTTCTGCCGCACAACAGAAAGGACGATGCCTATGACACAAAATGTATGGGAACAGGAAGCAGTAAAAGACTTGGTGCAGTTAGAAGAAGGAGAGTTTAATCTCTGCGATTTTGCATTGTTTTTGTCGGTTATGAAAAATGAAACAGCCCACAGGAATGTTTTGAGTATCATAATGGGTGAAAAGGATCTGGAATTAAAAGAGGTACATGTGGAAGAAGTTATTTTAAACCGCAGCGGACAGCGTGCCATCCGCCTGGATGCCAGAGCCACAGATATATCGGGACGCAATTTCGCAACAGAAATGCAAAATGACACGGAGCAGGATGATATGCGCCGCAGGGCCAGATTTTATCAGGGGCTGATGGATACACCTGTTTTGAAATCGGGAAGAGAAACGAGATATAAATATCTTCCGCCAACGATCATTACATTCATCACCCAGAAGGATATTTTTGGAAAAGACCTGGCAAAGTACACATTTACAGAGCAATGCGAAGAGATAAAAGATCTGCATCTGGAAGACGGGACAACAAAGATATTCCTAAATATGTCCAGTAAGAATGGTGAACCGGTACTGGTCAGCCTGCTGCAGTATATGAAGCATACGACTTTGGAAAATCCAGAGATCCTGGTAAAAGATGAGCGTATAATGCAGTTAAATGAGATCGTGACAGAAGTAAAGCAATCAGAAGAATGGGAGGCTGTAAGGATGAGCATCTTATCAATAGGATTGGAGCGTGGAGAGAAGATTGGATTGGAAAAGGGACTAAATCAGGGAAAAGCACAAAGTATCCTGGAACTTTTGGAAGAAAGTGGCCCAGTAACTATGAAAACTCGTAAGATGATCTTAGATGAAACAGATGCGGAACGTCTGAGTGTATGGCTTAAGGCAGCTGCCAGAGCAGGATCTGAAGCAGATTTTTTAAGTAAAATATGCTGATCAGGAGATGGCAGTATATAAAAGAAGAATTCGACGAAGATTAAATATCTGGGGAAATTTTTCCCCAACTCCTTTGCTATGATCTGGTAACAGAGATAGCAAAGGAGGAATTGCTTATGAATACACTGTTTACCAGCCGTTTAAATGGAGTTTTTATTTTAAACACATTATTGGAGCTGCATACGCCGGTTACAGTGTCTGAACTGACCGGGATCATTAACCGCAGGTATGATCATGTAACGGCCCCGCAGAAAATGGTTTCCCCAGATACGGTAAAGCGTTTTCTCAATGATTTTTACCAGACCACTTCCGGAACCGATTACTGCAGCATCCGGCTTTTCTGTTTTAAGAAAAACCGTTACGGCAGTCTGGTCCCGGATCATGATCTGGAAAATGTGACTTTATCTACGTATGTAGCTGCCTGTCTGGAGCTTACACCTGCTATGAATGTTCGTGGAAGATTAAAAACCGATCCTGTTATGCACCTTCACACGGCCTGAGATCTGTTTGTTTTCTTCCCTTGCCCGCCGGATTGCGCCTTCAATGTCGCTGATCCGGCATTGTTTTATGGCTTTTTCGCTAAGGGTATTTTTTTGTTCACCGTTTTCGCTGCCCATGAGCCGTTTTGCCATCTGGACAGAGACTTTTTCAAATAATGCTCTGGCCTCACGGCCATTTCCGAAGTTTTCATCATTTAACCGGTCTGCAAAATAGGCAGTAACCGGTTCTTTCCAGCCTTCTGGCAGTTCATAGCCACTCATTTCCACATGCTTTTTAAAGATCTTTGCCATTTCCGGGGCTATATAGGACGGAAAATAGAAGGTGGAGTTAATACGGCTTTTGATACCGGGGTTGGCATCAATAAATTCCTTCATTTTATTATTTTTTTCGTCTACATCTGTTCCGCCGTATCCGGCAAAGATCACCAGTTTATCTTCTGCATGTTCTTCCAGTTTTTATCGCTGTCTGACTCAAAGGTGTCAAATCCGCCAAAAGAGTTAATGGAATCAAAGTTATTTTCTTCGTGAAGGATGAGGATGTAGACCTGTTCATTGCTGCTGAAGTTATTTAAGGTTTCAATGATCCGTTGCCACATGAAAAAGCCGGAGTCATTCATGGTGATGCACACCGGTTTGTCCTCATTTTCTGTCCAGTAAGGAACAAAGGTGTCGTTTGTTTTCTGACTGGCCATGAAGGAGCTGCCAAAAGCAGAGAAACTGTCTTCATGCCAGTTATAATAGTCGTCGGCTTCATTATATGGAATAATGGGGAGGCATTGCCAGCTCTCTGACCACTGGATGCCAGGCTCTGTGGGGGTGGCGCCAAAAGGTTCTGTTTTTTCATTCCCATCAGACATCCCGTCTTCCCATTCTCCACGCTGATTGATTTCGTTGTAGATACCTGCTAAAAGGCTGATAGCCAGATATCCTTCTTCCAGTTTGGAAGCGTGTACCAGGATATATTGTGGTTCCCGGGGATTATTTATAAATTTCTGGATCTCTTTAAACTGCTCTCCGCCGTCTTTTAAGATCTGTGCAAATCTGTTCTTTATGGCCGCTATGATAAAAGGTTAAAGCTGGCGCCCACCAGTGATGCCCCCCGGGCCATCGATCCTTATGCAGTTATGTCAAGCAATGGTTATTATTATCTTATAGCAGGCAATCCTAAATACCCGGACGGGCTGACAAATTTCCGCATTGACCGCATTTTGCAGATACAGATGCTGGATGAACCCAGAAAGCCGCTGCCGGACCAGCTCCTTCCTTATTTCCGGGATGCAGCTCATGAGGTTTTTCAGGCCAGTGAGTACCGAAATGACCATCCGGTAATGTATTCAGATGAAACAGTGCGGATTCATTTAAGCTGTAACCCGGCGATCATCAACAATCTGATCGATGATTTTGGATGGAGCATCCAGTCCCGTGATATAAAAGATCCGGATCATCCTGACTGGGTCCATGTGACAGCCAAGGCGAGTCTGATGGGTGCTGCTATTTTCTGTACTCATCACTGTAAAGACTGCAAAGTAATAGGGCCGGACAAACTGAGGGAAAAAGTGATCGAAAACCTGAGAGCAGGACTGGCGCTTTATGAATAAAAGCTGATATTCTCCCATATATTTAATTGATACATATGTTGCTGTTGGGATCAAAATATGTGCCGGTTAAATATTATGGGGGTGATCTTATGGAAGAAAAAATATCGTCCGGGCGGCTTCACCGTCTGGTCCTTTCGGACAGGCATTCAGGCTCTGTGACAGGAGTCAATGATGTAGTGTCTTTTGATGAAAATGAGATCGTGCTGGACACTGAAATGGGTCTTTTGACCATAAGGGGAAAGGAGCTTCATGTAAAGCGGCTTACGCTGGAAAAGGGGGAGCTGGATCTGGAAGGCCAGATAGACAGTTTAAATTACAGCTCTAATGCAGCACTTAAACATTCCGGGGAATCTTTCTTATCCCGGCTTTTAAAATAAGAGCAGGGCCGGAGGTATTTGTTGTATGAGTATGCAGATCCGTTATGAAGCGTGGCTGCTTTTATTAAGCCTGCTGGTAGGTGGTTGGCTAATGCTGGTGTACGACCTTTTCCGGGTACTGAGGCTTATGGTAAAACACAGTTCTTTTGTAAGGGGAATTGAGGATTTTCTGTTTTGGATCTTTGCAGGGGTTGTCACTTTTATGCTGCTGTATGAGCAAAATGACGGTGGATTGCGTCTATATGCTATTGTGGGTGTCCTTGTGGGGATGTCGCTTTATGACAGAATCGTCAGCCGTTTTCTGTTTGCGGTCTTGAAAAAGGCCGGTAAATGGTTTAAAATAAAAAAATGAATAAAAAGATGGTGACGAACAAAATGAGCTCTTACGGAAGATCAAAGCGTGTAAAGCGCGAAAAATGGGCAAACAGAATGGCCGTACTTGGCGTTACAATGGTAGTTATCTGTCTTGCAGCTGCAGTAAACGCAAAGGGCTCAACCTTGAAGAAGTCGGACCTGGATTATCAGCAGAAGGAACAGCAGCTGGAGGCACAGTTGCGTGATGAAGAAGAACGGACGAAAAAGCTGGAAGAATACAAGGTTTATGTAAAGACCAAGCAGTTTGCAGAGGAAGTTGCAAAGGAAAAACTGGGACTGGTAAATCCAGATGAGATCCTTTTAAAGCCTAATAAATAAAACAAAGGCAAACTGTAAAAAGGTGTCAGGTCAATTGCAGAATATGTCGAAACATTTTCTGGGAAAAACATGAAAATATGACAGATATTTCCCTCTTAGGTGTGTATACTGGATGATGCGCAGATTAGGAGGGATTTTTTGTGTTGTCAGGCAGAAATGAAAATGGGATCAATTATTATACAGCCAGAAAGTTAAAAGATATGTCACAGTCACTGGAACAGCTGGCAAAAGCCTTTGATGATGGGGCGGGGGAAACCGGCAGTCTTACAAAGGATGACGGACTGGCTGCCATGCAGACATGCGCAACACTGGTCTGCGGCAGCTGTGGCGGATGCAGTCTTTATGCGGACAGCGAAAAAGAGGACAGTTATTATCTGTATTATCTTTTGCGTATTTTTGAGCAGAACGGACATATCAGTACTGAGGATATGCCGGAGCTTTTTAAGAAGGACTGCCGCAGAAAACGGGATTATTTAGAACAGTTAAACCGCAGCTTTGCCAGGGCTGCCATGAATCTTTCCTGGAAAAACCGTTTTTTAGAAAGCCGGGATGTGGTCATTTCACAGTTTAGGGAACTGGCAGTGATACTGGATGAGTTTTCCAGACAGATCGGCGGGGCTAAAAATATTACAGAAGAATATAAAGGGGCCATAAAAAAAGAATTCCGCAGATACCACATTTTAGCAGACAGTATGCTTTTGCTGGAATATGACAACGGACGCCGGGAAATCTATCTTACAGCAAAGACCACCAATGGCCGCTGCGTTACTTCAAAAGATGCGGCAGAGCTGATGGGAGAGGTGTTCCCGGATACCGACTGGCTTCCAGCTAAAGACAGCCGGAGCATTATTACCCGGAAGTTTGAGACTGTGCGTTTTGAGGAAAAAGGTGATTATTACCTGGCCTGGGGTGCTGCGGGGGTTCCAAAACAGGGAGAACGGTATTCCGGGGATAATTACAGTTTCTGCGAAAGAGGCAGCAGCCAGGTGATGTTCAGCCTGTGTGACGGAATGGGCTGTGGGGCTGAGGCCAGCCGGGAGAGCAGGCGGATCGTGGAATTACTGGAGACTTTATTGGAAACCGGTTTTGCCCCCCGCTCGGCCTTTAAACTGGTAAATACAGTGCTTTTGCTGGCAGGTGGAGAACAACACCCGGCAGCCCTTGACGCAGGCTGTATCGATCTATATACAGGGGCCCTGGAAATATTCAAACTGGGGGCACCTGGGGCTTTTGTAATGGGACAGGAAGGCATCCAGGTCTTAGAAGGGAGACAGGTTCCTGCAGGCGCATTAGAACAGGCAGAGCCGGTATTATTATCCCGGAAGCTTTGGGACGGGGACCGGCTGATCATGGTAACGGACGGAGTGTTAGATGCACTGCCGGGAGACGATAAGGAGCAGGTCATGGGGCAGTTTTTAGACAGTTTAGAGGAAATGCCCCCTCAGGATATGGCGGAGCATGTACTGGATTTTGCGCTGTCTTTTGTGCCGGGAGCCAGAGATGATATGACAGTCCTGGCAGTCCAGGTATGGAAAAAGTAAAGAGCCAAAAGGAAATGCCCCTTGCTTATGGGGAGAGATACAGGTATATTAAAAGTGCGCGAAAGCAGCATAGCTGTGATAAAGGCAGATATGGTGCAGACAAATAGAAAAAGCGCAGGAGAAATAAGATCATCATGGAGAAGCTGAAACAGAAAGTAAGGCAGACCATAAAAGAACATCATATGCTGCAGCCAGGTGATCCTGTGATCATTGCGCTGTCCGGCGGGGCAGACTCTGTCTGCCTTTTAAGTCTGCTTGCAGATATGAGAGAGGAATTTGGATTAAAGCTTAGGTCTTTGCATGTACACCATGGTCTTCGCGGGGAAGAAGCGGACCGGGATGCAGCCTTTTCACAAAAAATCAGTGAAGCTTTTCATGTCCCCTGTCATATGATAAAAGCAGATGTAAAACAATATGCTTCTGAAAATGGGCTGTCAGAAGAAGAGGCCGGACGTCTGATCCGGTATCAGGCGCTGGAAGAAACTGGAAAAAACTGGGAAAAAGAAACAAAAAGACCGGTTAAAATAGCAGTGGCCCATCACAGCCGGGATCAGGCAGAGACTATTTTGCTGAATTTATTCCGTGGAAGCGGGCTTGGAGGTTTAAAAGGCATTCCTTATGTACGGGAAAACATTATAAGACCTCTTTTAGATGCAGAGAAGGAAGAGATACTGGCATATCTGGAAGAAAAGGAAATTTCCTGGGTCAATGATTCCAGCAATGATACGGATCATTATGCAAGAAACCGCATCCGCAGTCATATCCTTCCGGCTGTTAAAGAAGAGATAACCACCGGGGCGGAAGCGGGGATACGAAGGGCCGGATATCTGGCAGGAATGGCAGATGCCTATTTAAAAAAACAGGCAAAAGAATGGATCAGGGAACAGGTCACATTGGCAGATGATCACTGTATGATCCCGGAAGAACCATTTAAACAGGCAGACCCGGTGATCCAGCTGTACAGCATCATGGAACTTTTAAAACAATATGCTGGATCGGCAAAGGATCTGAGCCTGGTCCACGGGGAACAGACGGCAGAGTTGTTTGGAAAGCAGACGGGACGCAGGATCAGCCTTCCTTATGGCCTACAGGCAGAAAAAGTATATGGCGAGGTAAAGATTGGGGTACATGAAAATACCGGGAAAAATAAAGGATCAGATGGCACTGTAAAAGAAACGTTAAAAACTTCCCTTCCGGAGCCGGAATTTGAGGTTTTTTCTTATGAAAAAGCCATGGAATTTCCGCAAAAGATGTATACGAAATGGTTTGATTGTGATAAAATAAAGGGTACGCCCGTTGTCAGGACCAGACAGACCGGAGATTATATTATGCTGGATAAAGACCGCAAAAAAGCGCTTCGCCGCTTTATGATCGATGAAAAGATACCTGCAGATAAGCGGGATCAGGTGGCACTGCTGGCAGACGGAGACCATATCATATGGATCATAGGGTGGCGCATCAGCAATTATTATAAGATAGGGCCAGATACAAAACGAGTATTACAGGTTAAGATCAAAAACGGAGGATAAATCATGGCAGACAAAATTCGTGTGTTATTAACAGAAGAAGAAGTAGATAAGCGGATTAATGAGGTAGCAGAGTGCATTAATAAAGATTATGCTGGAAAGAGCATTCACCTGATCTGCATTTTAAAGGGAGGCGTATTTTTCACCTGTGAGCTGGCAAAGAGACTGAAAGTGCCGGTTTCTATGGATTTCATGTCCGTATCCAGCTATGGCTCAGGTACTGTATCCAGCGGAGTAGTACGTATCATTAAGGATCTTGATGAGCCGTTAGAGGGAAAAGATGTCCTGATCGTAGAAGATATTATTGACTCCGGACGTACTCTGGCATACCTGATCGAGGTATTAAAGCAGAGAGGACCGAAGGATATCCGTCTGTGTACCCTTCTTGACAAGCCGGAGCGCCGTGTGAAGAAGCAGGTGACTGTAGATTATACATGTTTTACTATCCCGGATGAGTTTGTAGTAGGTTATGGTCTGGATTATGACCAGAAATACCGCAACCTGCCATACATCGGCGTGGTAGAGCAGGAGCCTGAACAGTAAATTTAAGGAGGCAATTCGTTGAGACAGCAACAGACATTCAGAGGTTTTATGTTTATTATCCTGATGCTGTTCCTTCTGATGCTTGCATTGCGTTTTCCGTATGCAAGACAGGCAGAGGCGGTGACAGCCCAGGAATTTACCCAGGTTCTGGAAAGCGGAAGCGTGACAGATGCAGTGATCAGTCCAAATCCACAGACACCAAGCGGATATGTGACAGTTACACTGGCCAATGGTCAGTCCGTCCGCCAGAATGTATCTGACGTAAAAGATGCAGAGCAGCTTTTAAAGGACAATAACATTGATTATTCCATGGAGGAAGTACCTCAGGAGAATACACTTCTTACTGTGGTAATGCCTTTCATGCTTTCAATCGTAGTAGTTGTTGTGATCGTTACTATGATGAACCGTGGGGCAGCAGGAGGCGGTTCAAATGCCAGAATGATGAATTTTGGCAGAAGCCGTGCAAAGCTCAGCCGTGACAGCAAGGTGAATTTCACTAATGTAGCTGGTCTGGAAGAGGAAAAAGAAGAGCTGGAAGAAGTAGTGGATTTCTTAAAAAATCCTCAGAAATACACCAGCGTAGGTGCGCGTATCCCTAAGGGAATGCTTTTAGTAGGCCCGCCTGGAACCGGTAAAACCCTTCTTGCAAAGGCAGTAGCCGGGGAAGCAGGAGTTCCGTTTTTCTCCATTTCCGGTTCTGACTTCGTGGAAATGTTCGTAGGTGTGGGCGCTTCCCGTGTCCGCGATCTGTTTGAAGAAGCAAAGAAAAATGCCCCATGTATCATTTTCATTGACGAGATCGATGCAGTGGCCCGCCGCAGAGGTACCGGTATGGGCGGCGGACATGATGAAAGAGAGCAGACATTAAACCAGCTTCTGGTTGAGATGGATGGCTTCGGTGTCAATGAAGGCATCATCGTTATGGCTGCTACCAACCGTGTAGATATCCTTGATCCGGCAATCCTTCGTCCGGGACGTTTTGACCGCAAGGTGGCTGTAGGCCGTCCGGATGTAAAGGGAAGAGAAGAGATATTAAAGGTACATTCGAAAGAAAAGCCATTAAGTGAAGATGTAGACCTTCACAGAGTAGCACAGACAACTGCCGGTTTTACAGGCGCAGATCTGGAAAACCTGATGAACGAGGCTGCGATCATCTCTGCAAGAGATAACCGCCGTTTTATCCGTCAGGCAGATATTGACAAGGCGTTTGTAAAGGTTGGCATTGGTGCTGAGAAGAAGAGCCGTGTGATTTCTGAAAAAGACAAGAAGATCACCGCTTATCACGAAGCCGGTCATGCGATCCTGTTCCATGTGCTTCCTGATGTAGGACCTGTGCATACAGTTTCCATTATCCCTACAGGTGTTGGTGCAGCCGGTTATACCATGCCGCTACCGGAAAAGGATGAAATGTTCAATACAAAGGGCAAGATGCTTCAGAATATCATGGTGGATCTGGGAGGACGTATTGCAGAGGAGATCATTTTCAAGGATGTGACCACCGGAGCTTCCCAGGATATCAAGCAGGCAAGCAAGCTTGCAAGGGCCATGGTCACTCAGTATGGTATGTCTGACCGCGTGGGAATGATCCAGTATGGCAGTGATGAGGATGAAGTATTTATCGGCCGCGACCTGGCACACACCAAGTCTTATGGAAATGAGATCGCAGATGTGATCGATGAGGAAGTTAAGCGGATCGTAGATGAATGCTACAGCAAGGCGAAAAAAATCATTCTGGAACATGAGGATGTGCTCCACTCCTGTGCTGCTCTTCTTATTGAAAAAGAGAAGATCGGACAGGAAGAATTTGAAGGATTATTTAAAAATCATGAACCTGTCATGCATAATGACGGTGAGGTGTAAAACAGGATCAGAAAGTGTCTGTCAATTTTGACAGCAGAAAACAGTAAAAAAAATTCATATTTGTGCACACTTTTATGGGGGGTTATGCTATTATAATAGACGTAACCCCCCAATACATTATATAGTTTTTGCTACACCCCATAAGAAACGAAATACCTTCTCCTGAAAAGCCTGGCTACCCCGCCAGGCTTTTCCCATGTCTGGACACCTGGAAAAAACTGGGGTTTAGAAGGTTGTTGCAGTTAAGAACCGGTATACCGGCGTGTTGCATATTTAAGAAAATTGATTTACAATATTAATGATGAGTAAGAAGCCATTTTTTGAAGAAAAATGAGTGGATTACGAATGTTTTTCAAGAGTTTAGGAAATAAGAGGACAAACGTGTGATGAGTGATATCCAGATAAACAGGGAAGCCCTGTTTTCAGCAGAAACCCAGGATTATCGTATGCCTTCAGAGCCGGATGCCGGTGATATGGTTACAGTGCGGATGCGGACGGCAAAAAACGGTGCAGATCATGTTTATTATATAGAAAAGAAGAAAGCTGTTTTGATGAAAAAAGCTGCTTCTGACAGTCTGTTTGATTATTATGAACATAAGATAACAGTGAAAGAAGCGCAGATACTTTATCATTTTAAGATCGAAAATGATGGTGAAGTCTGTCATTACAACCGTCTGGGACCATCGGATCAGGACACAGACCAGTTTGATTTTAAGATCACACCCGGCTTTCATACCCCGGATTGGGCAAAGGGCGCAGTGATGTACCAGATTTTTGTGGACCGCTTCTGCAATGGTGATCCCACTAATGATGTACAGTCCTGTGAGTATGTTTATATTGGAAGACCAGTGTATCAGGTCAATGACTGGAGCAGAAATCCGTCTACTATGGATGTAGGCTGCTTTTACGGCGGTGATCTTCAGGGTGTGTGGGACAAGCTGGACTATATTCAGAGCCTTGGAGTAGAGGTCATCTACCTGAATCCAGTATTTGTATCCCCCTCAAACCATAAATATGACTGCCAGGACTACGAACATATTGATCCTCACTTTGGAAAGATCGTAAAAGACGGCGGTTCTCTGGTGGATCAGAATGCAGAGGATAATAAAAAGGCAGAGCGTTATGTAGTCCGTTCTGCTGACAGAGAGAATCTTAAGGCCAGTGATGCCTTTTTTGCAGAATTTGTAAAAGAGATCCATAACCGCGGCATGAAGGTGATCTTGGACGGTGTGTTTAATCACTGCGGATCCTTTAATAAATGGCTGGATGCAGAGCAGATCTATGAACGTTCCGGGGACTATGAGCCGGGGGCTTATATTTCAAAGGACAGCCCATATCACAGCTTTTTCCGCTTCAATGACAACAGTGACAAGGCATGGCCTTATAATAAGACTTATGATGGATGGTGGGGGCATGATACACTGCCGAAGCTGAATTATGAAGGCTCTGATAAGTTAGTAGAATACATTTTAAATGTGGCCAGAAAATGGGTTTCCCCACCTTACAGTGCAGACGGCTGGCGCTTAGATGTAGCTGCGGATCTGGGGCATACAGCGGAATATAACCATGCTTTCTGGAAGAGCTTCAGAAAGGCTGTAAAAGAGGCAAATTCACAGGCACTGATCCTTGCAGAGCACTATGGCGATCCTTCCGGCTGGCTTCAGGGAGATGAATGGGATTCTATTATGAATTATGATGCCTTTATGGAGCCGGTCACATGGTTTCTTACAGGTATGGAAAAGCACAGTGACAGCTATAACGGCGGACTTTACGGAAATGGCCAGTCTTTCTTTGATGCCATGGCTTATCATATGAGCCGGATGCAGACGAATACTGTATTTACAGCCATGAACCAGCTGTCAAACCATGATCATTCCCGTTTCCTTACCAGAACAAACCAGGTAGTAGGCCGTATTGGCAATATGGGGCCGGAGCGGGCTTCTGAAAACGTAAAGAAATGTGTTATGAGAGAAGCGGTCATGATCCAGATGACCTGGCCAGGTGCACCTACGCTGTATTACGGTGATGAAGCTGGTGTATGCGGCTGGACAGATCCTGACAGCCGGCGAACCTATCCATGGGGAAGAGAAGACCTGGAATTAATGGAATTCCACCGCTATATGGCCGGTATACACAAACGCCTTCCTGCACTGCGAAAAGGGGCTGTAAAGCCATTGTTTGCAGCGAACCAGCAGATCGCCTATGGACGTATGTGGGGAAAGTACCAGACAGTGACTATTATTTCCAATCTGCCTCAGCCGACCACTATGGAAATTCCAGTATGGCAGTTAGGAGTGACCGATGAGGACATCTTAGGACGGCCGATCCTCACAACAGAAGAGGGATACAACGCGGGAATCTTATTCTACTATGTAAAAGATGGCATTTTGAAAGTGAGAATGCCTGCTTACAGCGGTGCTGTATTTACTTCTCATCCGGAAGATTTCTATCCAGTGTTAAGATCCAGATTTGTGGAGGACGGGGAAGAAGCGAAAGAAAAAGAACGGCCGGAGGCGGTTGGATGGGAATAGACAGTTAAAAGAAAAGATATAAAATATAAAAACAGCCGGGATCAGACCGGCTGTGGATATCAGAAATATTTTTGAGCAGACTTTTTTGTGGTCTGCTCATTTTTTTGATGGCATGTGTCTGGAAGAAGCTACCGTTGGCAGGTTCTGTAAACAGAAAACATTATTTATGTAAAAAAAGAACAGAACCACAAAGGCTCTGTTCTAAAAGCTGCCGTAGACCGGAATCGAACCGTTTTAAGCAATCACAAATACTGATAGAAAGGGGCTTTGAGGACTTCATCACGGTCTGGGTGTTCAAAAAGTGTTCAAATGTTTCTCATTCACAAACCGTATTTTTACTTGTAAAATGCTTCAATAGCTTGTGCTAAGAAATCAGCAGTACCTTCACCATATTTCTCATCAGTCATAGACTTAATTCTTTCGTTGCGATAATACTGTGCCTGTGCCATCATAAAACCTTGTTCTTCTTTTATTTGTGAAAACTGCTTCATAAGTAAGCCATATTCTTCAACAACTTCTTGAACTTCCGAAGAATTTACATCACAATTTCTTTTTGCAATTAGTTTTTGCAAAACTGCTTCTATTCGTTTGTTGTAACTGTCAGCTACGTCTTTGCTAATAGGATTGTTGACTACAGATAAATATTTTTCTTTTCCTCCATACCACTCAACAACTTTGGCATAGCCTTTTTGCATTTCTTCTGATGAGACTGCCTCAATATAATGCTTTTTCCATTCTTCAACACTTCCAAACTCTTTGACAGCAAGTTCTTTCATATTGTCGGGCATATGTTCAAGCATAGTTTGAAACATTTCTTTCACTTCTGTTTTACTGAAAATTGCAAAATCCATTTTATTCTCTCCTTTCAGAATATCATCAATGCTGGTAATCAGACGTTCCATACGTTCTTTTTTTGCTACCAACATTTTTCTCTGCATTTGCAAAAGCTGGTTTCTTTCAAGAACCGGGTTATCCATAACAGCTTTGATTTCTTTCAATGGAATATCAAACTCACGGAAAAACAAAATCTGCTGTAATGTTTCCAATGCCTTATCGTCATAAAGCCGGTATCCCGCATCACTTTTTTCTGTTGGCTTTAAC